>Ga0105050_10004437_pt1 | contig 18697 bp, 12 predicted proteins | sample FRY01_FD_78088 | JGI IMG/M metagenome (GOLD analysis project Ga0105050, IMG submission 78088) | Freshwater microbial communities from Lake Fryxell liftoff mats and glacier meltwater in Antarctica - FRY-01 | ecosystem: Environmental > Aquatic > Freshwater > Ice > Glacier meltwater ... | reverse complement strand
TTACGAACACCTCGGATACCAGGCTTGCGGTCGTCCACCCCAGCCCGACCCCTGCCGTCGTCGCCGGGATCAGGATTTTCAGCACCCGCGCGTTGAAATGCCGCCGGTAGGCCCAAAGCCCGAACATATCCGACACCACGAAAATCGGCAGCAACACTCCCGCCGCCGCCACCGGCGAGATCGCAAGCGACAGCACCGGCACCCCCAGCATGCCGATCACCGGCAGCCCGCCCTTGCTCATGCCTACCAGCAGGGCCGCCAACCCCGCCAGGACCCAGAACATCACGCCATCCATCGCCGCGCCTCCGAATTCCGAATCACCCGCACCCCCGCTTGGTATACTTTGGGATACCGCGCGTCGCCGCGCCATGCCCGAACCTGCCCGCTTTAGCGCAAACATCGGCGTCCAGACAGGTCCGAGGCCCCGCCGCGCCGCAGCACACTTGCGCGACGACGGGCGAAGGGCTACCCATCGCCCCGTCATAGGAAACCTGACCCGGAGACAGAAATCATGGCCCGACCCAAGATTGCACTGATCGGCGCGGGGCAGATCGGCGGAACACTCGCCCATCTCGCCGCGATCAAGGAACTGGGCGATATCGTCCTGTTCGATATTGCCGAAGGCACGCCGCAGGGCAAGGCGCTGGATATCGCGCAATCGGGGCCGTCCGAAGGCTTTGACGCAGCACTGAAGGGCGCGAATTCTTACGCCGATATTGCCGGGGCCGATGTCTGCATCGTGACCGCAGGTGTTCCGCGCAAACCGGGGATGTCACGCGACGACCTTCTGGGCATCAATCTGAAGGTGATGAAATCCGTGGGCGAGGGCATCGCCGCCCATGCCCCGAATGCCTTCGTGATCTGCATCACCAACCCGCTGGATGCGATGGTCTGGGCGCTGCGCGAGTTTTCGGGCATGCCGCATGAGAAAGTCGTCGGCATGGCCGGTGTGCTGGACAGTGCCCGCTTCCGGCATTTCCTCAGCCTCGAATTCAATGTCTCGATGCGCGATGTGACCGCCTTCGTTCTGGGTGGCCATGGCGACACGATGGTGCCTTTGGCGCGCTATTCCACCGTGGGCGGCATCCCGCTGCCCGATCTGGTGGCAATGGGCTGGACCACGCAGGAAAAGCTGAATGGCATCATTCAGCGCACCCGTGACGGCGGCGCGGAAATCGTCGGCCTGTTGAAAACCGGATCGGCGTTCTATGCCCCGGCGACCAGCGCCATCGAGATGGCCGAAGCGTTTCTGAAAGACCAGAAGCGCATCCTGCCCTGCGCGGCCTATGTCGATGGCGCGCTTGGTCTGAACGGCATGTATGTGGGCGTGCCCACCATCATTGGTGCCGGCGGTGTGGAACGCATCGTTGATATCAAGATGAACGCGGACGAGCAGGCGATGTTCACCAAATCGGTGGATGCGGTGAAGGGTCTTGTCGCGGCCTGCAAGGTCATTGATCCGTCGCTGGTCTGAGGTCGGGTTTACCCTACCACCAAGCCCATTGAATGCGCGCCCCGAGGCGCGCATTCTGCATTTCAGACCTTGAAAGGGCAAAGCCGATGCGCATCACCGTTCTTGCAACTTTGTTGGCCCTTGCCCCGTCGCCTGGTGCCGCGCAAATCTCGGATGAGATCGGCCGCACCGGCCTTGGCCCGACCGAAGCGCGGCTCGCCGCACTTGCCACTCCGTCGGATGCCGACCGTTTCGCATTGGGCGGTGTGCGGTTTCTGCGTGCGGTGGAACGCAGCCTGCAACTGCGCTGGCAGGTCGGGCTGACCGACCAGATGCAGATGCTGCCGTTTCTGCGGCTGCCGCTGGCGGAAAACCCTGCGCCGCAGCCCTTCGATCCTGATATGATCGCCACCTTGTTCCGCGATGTCTCGGCGGGTATGGACGGTGCCCGCGAACCGCTGTCGGCCATTTCCGACACGTCGGATTTCGGGCTGGAGATTGCGCTGGCCGATCTGTGGTTTGACGTGAACGCCAATGGTGCGCGCGATGCGGGCGAAGACATGCTGGAGATCGCAGGCCCGATGATCCTCGGTTGGCGCTGGCTGGACCGTGACCCGGCCACGCCTGCTCCGGTGATCCGCTTTGACGTGGCCGATGCTGCGTGGCTGTCGGCCTATACCCATCTTTTGGGCGGGATCGGGGATGTGGTGCTGGCCTATGACCCCACAGCCGCAATCGCCAAAACGCTTGAGGCAAAGATTGCGATGCAAACCCTGCGCAGCACCCCGCCCGATATCTTTGCCATGGATCAGTCGTTTGGCGAGTTTGTCGATATGGCCGCGATCGTGCTGGACACCCTGAACCAGACCCCCGATGCCGCCCGCGCCACCAGCGCCCACGCGCATTTTCTGGCCATGGTCGCCGATAATCGCCGCTTCTGGGCGCAGGTCGCAACGGAAACGGACAATGACGCCGAATGGCTGCCCAATGACGCACAGCAATCGGCGCTTGGCATCGTTGTGCCGCCGGGCACCGGCCCCGCATGGCTTGCCGTGCTGGATGACGCCGAGGCGCTGCTGACCGGCGCCAGACTCGCGCCCTACTGGCGGCTGGATGCCAAAGCAGGCATCAACGTGGGGGCGATGTTCACCGATGCGCGTCCCATTGATGTTGCTGGCTGGGTGCAGGGCGTCGATGCGTTGCCCTACATGCAGCGCGGGCAGGTCGTGGATGCGGCAAGCTGGACCGCGTTTGAAAGCCTGATGGCCGGCGAGGCGATGCTGTTCACGCTGTTTCTCAACTGACGCTCAACGCGGGCGGTTCGGGGGCACAGCCCGAACCGCCCGCGGCATCACCAGAAATCAATCAGTGCGGCAAGGCTGGCCGCGTCAGTGAAATTGGAAATCGTCAGTTCGGCGCCATCACCGAAATCCAGCGTCAGATCGCCATACTTTACCTCGCCAAAGGCGGCGACAACCTGCGCTGCGGTCAGGGTTCCGCTCCACAGACCCCGGTCGAGCAAGATGCGGTCGCCTTCGGCGGCGTTGAAATCGCCGATGGTGTCGCGCGAATAGCCTGCGCCAAACACAAATGTATCGGCACCAAGACCACCCATCAGCTTGTCCTTGCCGGTCCCGCCATTGACACGGTCGTTGCCCACACCGCCAGACACGCTGTCATCGCCCGATTCGCCATAGACGAAATCATTGCCATCGCCACCGTAAACGGAATCATTGTCCGACCCGCCGCAGACACTATCGGCATTGTCGCCGCCGTAAAGCCAGTCGCGGCCGGAACCACCAAAAAGCTGATCCGCCGACCCGCCGCCATAAGCGCGGTCGTTCCCTCTTCCGCCGTACAGCATGTCGGCGTCATTGCCGCCGTAGAATTCGTCATTGCCATCGCCGCCATAGGCCACGTCATTGCCGGAGTCGCCGTAAAGCCGGTCGTTACCAAGGCTGCCGTACAACAAGTCGGCGCCTGATCCGCCGTACAGCACATCATTGCCGTCGCCGCCATAAACAGCGTCGATGCCTGCACCGCCTTCCAGAAAGTCGTTCCCCGCATCGCCTGAAAGGTTGTCGGCACCATCGCCGCCCGCGAGCCGATCGTCATTGGCACCGCCGGACAGGGTATCGGCATCATTGCCGCCAAACAGACGGTCACGGCCAAGACCACCCGACAGCAGATCGTTGCCCGCATCGCCAAACAGCAGGTCGTCGCCCATGTCGCCGTAAAGCTTGTCATTGCCCGCTCCGCCGAACAGGGTGTCGGTGCCCGGCCCGCCGAACATGACATCCGCCCCCGCGCCGGCGTCCATCATGTCGTTGCCGTCGTCGCCAAGCAGGCGGTCATTGCCATTGCCACCGAACAGCTCGTCATTGCCTGTGCCGCCTGCAAGGCTGTCGTTGTCATCGCCACCGTGAAGCCGGTCGCTGCCCGCACCGCCAAACAGCGTGTCATTCCCCGCACCGCCAAACAATGTGTCATTGCTCGCCGTTCCGGTCAGCAGGTCTACAGAAGTGCCGCCAACGGGCAGCACCAGTGTCATGGCGCCCACAGGTTTCGGGGCGACCCACACACCGAAACCAAAGTTCTTCGTGCTGAATTTCATCATCGACCTTCCGCAAGGTTTTTTCTACTGGTGACCCGGATCTTGAAGGTTAATTTTGCCTTAACTGTGGTGGAATTCCGGCAATATCAAAGAGATGAAAGTCTAGGGGCAAGGCAGGTGCAGCATCTGCATTCGTCAGTCAACGGCTTGGCAGGCGGCCCGAAAGCACTGCGGGGTGGCGATGCTTGCGGTTGCCCGCAAACATTCCACCCCGCCGGATGCTGCGCCGCCTCGGTCAGAAAATGTCGATATATGCGGCAAGTGCCGCAGGATCGCGGAAATTGTCGATCCGCAACAGATCGCCGCCGTCAAACTGTAATTCCAGGGTGCGGCCTACCATGGTGCCAAATTCTGCCATGACTTCGACGGCGGTCATCTCGCCCAGCCACAGCCTGTGGTCCAATTGGATTCGGTCGCCCGCGAAACGGTTGAAATCGGTGATCTTGTCATCCTGCGCCCCGAAGCCGAAAATGAACGTGTCCGCCCCGTCGCCGCCCGACAGCGTATCCTTGCCGCTGCCGCCGATCAGCGTGTCGCTGCCCGCACCGCCATAGATATAATCCGAACCGCCGCCCCCGATCAAAAGGTCGCGCCCCGCCGCACCGTAAAGCCGGTCCGAATCCGATCCGCCGTCCAGCACGTCATTGCCATCGCCGCCGTAAAGCCAGTCGCCTGCGGTGCCGCCAAACAACCGGTCGTCGCCCTCGCTGCCGTAAAGCTTGTCACTGCCGCCGCCACCGTCCAGCACATCGGCCTCTGATCCGCCATAAAGCTGGTCTTTGCCGACGCCGCCATATATTGTGTCTGCCCCTGCCTCACCATAAAGCCGGTCGTCGCCCGATCCGCCATACAGCGCATCTGCGTCCGACCCGCCGAAAAGGTTGTCATTGCCGTTGCCGCCGAACAGCCGGTCAGCACCCGCGCCGCCCTCGGCAAGGTCATTGCCATCATCGCCAAACAGCATGTCCCCCCCGTCGCCGCCGAAAAGCTGATCATTGTCCGACCCGCCGTAAAGCGTATCGTTGTCCAGCCCGCCATAAAGCCGGTCGATTCCTGCCTCGCCGCGAAGGACATCGGCGCCAGCGTCGCCAAACAGCTGGTCGTTGCCAGACCCGCCATAGACGTAATCCTTGTCCGTCCCGCCGTACACCGTGTCATGCCCGGTGCCGCCATAGAGCATGTCACTGCCGACACCGCCGTTCAGCAGATCATTTCCACTGTCGCCATACAGCCGATCGTTGCCCTGATCGCCGTGCAACTGGTCATTACCGCTGCCCCCGTAAAGCGTATCGCTTTCCGTGCCGCCATAAAGCCGGTCATTCCCCGCCTCGCCGTGCAGCAGATCGTTGCCCCGATCGCCAAACAGGCTGTCGTTGTCGGTGCCGCCGAACAGCGTATCATGCCCGGCCCCGCCATAAAGCGTATCACGCCCCGCCAGACCCGACAGCCAGTCATTTCCACCGAGGCCCGAGAGATTGTCGTGCAGCGCGGCTCCCGTCAGGCGATCCGCAGCAGCACTGCCCACTGGCAGACCGACAACGGGCGCGGCTTGGATCAGCGCATGAATTCCGGCAGACGAGGTTGCAATTTTCATAGGTCCTGGTCCCGACTTGTTCAGATATCTTCCTAAAAGACGGTTAAAATTGGCGTCATCATGGCATATTTCTGGCAGTGCAAGGCCATTTCCGGGCAAACCCCTCACCATTTGCAGCACCGGAGCCGCTTCATCCCGGCTCACAGCCCGGAGGTGGAAAGTTTTGTGATCACGCCATTTTTTGACGTGATCACAAAATGCCGATTTTGCGCTAACATCTGCAATCCGACGCAGTTAGCGTTTTGCACCCGTCGCTTTCCATGGCATAGCCCGACCAAATCGGACTTAAACGGGACTTTTGCCATGAATATCCACGAATATCAGGCCAAGGCACTTCTGCGCAGCTACGGGGCGCCGGTCTCGGACGGGCGCGTTGTGATGAAAGCCGAAGAGGCCAAAACCGCAGCGGGCGAAATGGATGGCCCGCTTTGGGTCGTCAAGGCACAAATCCACGCCGGTGGCCGCGGCAAGGGCCATTTCAAGGAACCGGAGGCAGGCGAAAAAGGCGGCGTCCGGCTTGCGAAATCGGTGGGCGAGGCCGCGGAACTGGCCCGTCAGATGCTTGGCCGCACGCTGGTCACGCACCAGACCGGACCGGCTGGCAAACAGGTGAACCGCATCTACATCGAAGACGGGTCCGACATCGCGCGCGAGCTGTATCTTGCCTTGCTGGTGGACCGTGGCACCAGCCGCATCTCGTTTGTCGTGTCCACCGAAGGCGGCATGGATATTGAACAGGTCGCAGCCCGCACACCCGATAAAATCATCAGCTTCTCGGTCGATCCCGCGTCGGGGCTTTCCGATTTCCACGGCCGCCGCGTCGCCTTTGCCCTCGGGCTGGAAGGCGGGCAGGTCAAGCAATGCGTGTCTCTGGTGAAGATCCTCTACAAGGCCTTCGTCGAGAAAGACATGGAGATGCTGGAGATCAACCCCCTGATCGTCACCCCCAAGGGCGACCTCAAGGTGCTGGATGCCAAAGTATCCTTCGACGGCAACGCCATGTACCGCCACCCCGACATCGCATCCCTGCGCGACGAGACGGAAGAAGACCCCAAGGAACTCGCCGCGTCGAAGTTCGACCTGAACTATATCGCACTGGATGGCGAAATCGGCTGCATGGTCAACGGGGCCGGCCTCGCCATGGCCACGATGGACATCATCAAGCTGTACGGCGCCGAACCCGCCAACTTCCTTGACGTTGGCGGCGGTGCCACCAAGGAAAAAGTGACCGAGGCGTTCAAGATCATCACCTCGGACCCGCAGGTCAAAGGCATCCTGGTGAACATCTTCGGCGGCATCATGCGCTGCGACGTGATCGCAGAAGGCGTGCTGGCGGCGGTCAAAGAAGTCGGCCTGAAAGTGCCGCTGGTGGTGCGTCTGGAAGGCACCAACGTGGAACTGGGCAAAGATATCATCCGCAACTCGGGGCTGGATGTGATCGCCGCGGATGACCTGAAGGATGGCGCGATGAAGATCGTGAAGGCTGTGAAGGGATAAATAATTGCCCAGTGTTCTCAAAACACGTCTTCAACCAGGCATCTCTGATGATCTGGTGTTTGTGGAGTGGTCTTATGGCGGCTGGAAGCCTGGCAAAGGACAACTAGTGGCGTGGTTCACTCCTGAAAGTTCTGGTGGAGTCGGATTGTTTGCTTTGGGTAGAATAACTTCAAACGCGATTGAAGCCGGCAAGAATGCAAAAGGCAATGACCTTGTTCGTTTCTCGGCTATGTTTGATATATTCCACCCAATTCTGCCCCTATGCAAGGAACATTTCAAGTCAATCCCAAGAATTGGTGCTGGCTCTCCAATTCAGCATCTTAATCGGTGTTTGTACATCAACTCGCATCTGAAGGTCGCGGAAATAGATTCCCAAACTTTTCAGTTTCTTGCGGATCGCTTTTAGGAAAAAAAATGGCCGTTCTCGTCAACGAAAACACACTCGTCATCTGTCAGGGCATCACCGGCAGCCAAGGTACGTTCCATTCCGAACAGGCCATCGCCTATGGCACCAAAATGGTCGGTGGCGTGACGCCCGGCAAAGGCGGCACCACGCATCTGGAATTGCCGGTGTTCAATTCGGTGCATGAAGCGCGCCATGTCACGGGTGCAAATGCGTCCGTGATCTATGTGCCGCCGCCCTTCGCCGCCGACAGCATCCTTGAAGCGATCGACGCCGAGATGGAACTGATCATCTGCATCACCGAAGGCATCCCGGTGCTGGACATGATGAAGGTGAAACGCGCGCTGGAAGGGTCGAAATCCCGGCTGATCGGGCCGAACTGCCCCGGCGTCATCACGCCCGGCGCCTGCAAGATCGGCATCATGCCGGGCCATATCCACAAACGCGGATCGGTTGGGGTTGTGTCACGCTCTGGCACGCTTACCTATGAGGCGGTGAAACAGACATCCGACTCCGGCCTCGGTCAATCGACCGCAGTAGGCATCGGCGGCGACCCGATCAAAGGGTCGGAGCATATTGATATTCTTGAGATGTTCCTTGCCGACCCCGAAACCCGGTCGATCATCATGATCGGTGAAATCGGCGGTGCCGCCGAAGAAGACGCCGCACAATTCCTGGCAGACGAGCGCAAAAAAGGCCGCTGGAAGCCGACCGCAGGCTTCATCGCAGGCCGCACAGCGCCTCCCGGTCGCCGCATGGGCCATGCCGGGGCCATCGTGTCAGGTGGCAAGGGCGACGCCGAATCCAAGATCGAGGCGATGAAACGCGCAGGCATCGTCGTGGCCGAAAGCCCCGCCGGTCTGGGCGAGGCCGTGCTGAAAGCCATCGCGCAGTAAACAACCGCCGCGCCGCCCGCGTGTGGCGGCGCGAACCCCATCCAGTCAGGTGCAGCCATGACCGAACAATCCCCCACCGCCCAATACACCGCCAGCGGCTTCATGGATGGTGCAAACGCCGATTACATCGACCAGCTTCAGGCGCGCCATGCCAATGATCCGGCCAGCGTGGATGCCGGCTGGGCCGAATTTTTCCGGTCCATGGGCGATACCGAACTCGAATCCAAGCGTGCCGCACAAGGCCCAAGCTGGGCACGCGCCGACTGGCCGCCAATGCCCGCCGATGACCTGACCGCCGCCCTTACGGGCGAGTGGCCCGCAGCCCCGGCCAAAGACGCCAAAGCCGCCGGCGCCAAGATTGCCGCCAAAGCTGCCGATGCGGGTGTTCCGGTCACCGACAGCCAGATTCAGCGCGCGGTGCTGGACAGCATCCGCGCCCTGATGATTATCCGCGCCTACCGTATCCGCGGCCACCTCGCCGCCGATCTGGACCCGCTTGGCATGCGCGAAACCTCCAACCACCCCGAACTGGACCCAAAATCCTACGGTTTTGCCGAAGGCGACATGGATCGCCCGATTTTCATCGACAACGTGCTTGGCCTGCAAGTGGCGTCGATGCGGCAGATCATCGATATCGTGAAACGCACCTATTGCGGCACTTTTGCGTTGCAATACATGCATATTTCCAACCCCGAACAGGCGGCTTGGCTGAAGGAACGCATCGAAGGCTATGGCAAGGAAATCGCCTTTACCCGCGAAGGCCGCAAAGCCATTCTTAACAAGATGGTCGAGGCGGAAGGCTATGAAAAGTTCCTTCACGTCAAATACATGGGCACCAAACGCTTCGGTCTGGACGGCGCCGAAAGCCTGATCCCGGCGATGGAAGCGATCATCAAGCGCGGCGGCGCGATGGGGGTCAAAGATATCGTGATCGGCATGCCGCACCGGGGCCGCCTGTCGGTTCTGGCCAACGTGATGCAAAAGCCCTACCGCGCGATCTTCAACGAGTTTCAGGGCGGTTCCTCCAAGCCCGAAGACGTGGACGGGTCGGGCGATGTGAAATACCACCTCGGCGCAAGCTCCGACCGCAGCTTTGACGGCAACACAGTTCACCTGTCGCTGACCGCCAACCCCAGCCACCTGGAGGCCGTGAACCCGGTTGTTCTGGGCAAGGTCCGCGCCAAACAGGAACAGCTTGGCGATAAAACCCGCCATCAGGTGCTGCCGATCCTGCTGCACGGCGATGCGGCCTTTGCAGGCCAGGGCGTTGTGGCGGAATGTTTCGGCCTGTCGGGCCTTGTGGGCCACCGCACAGGCGGCACCATCCATATCGTGGTGAACAACCAGATCGGCTTTACCACCTCGCCGTCGTTCAGCCGCTCCTCGCCCTACCCGACCGACATCGCCCTGATGGTGGAGGCGCCGATTTTCCACGTCAACGGCGATGACCCCGAAGCCGTTGTTCACGCGGCCAAAGTGGCGACCGAATACCGCCAGACCTTTCACAAGGACGTGGTGCTGGATATCTTCTGCTACCGCCGCTTTGGTCACAACGAAGGCGACGAGCCGATGTTCACCAACCCGGCGATGTACACCAAGATCAAGAAGCAAAAGACCACGCTGCAACTTTACACTGAACGCCTTGTGCGTGACGGGCTGATCCCCGAAGGCGAAATCGAGGATATGAAGGCGGCGTTCCAGGCTCGCCTGAATGAAGAATTCGAGGCCGGCAAGGACTACAAGCCCAACAAGGCCGACTGGCTGGATGGCCGCTGGAAAAACATGGGCCGCGAGGGCGAAGAGTATCAGCCCGGCCAGACCGCCATTGCGTCAGACACCATGGCCGATGTGGGTGCGGCGCTGACCCGCGTTCCCGATGGCTTTGACCTGCACAAAACCGTGGGCCGCCAGCTGGAGGCGAAAAAGCAGATGTTCGGCACCGGGCAGGGTTTCGATTGGGCCACGGCAGAGTCGCTGGCCTTCGGTTCGCTGGTCACTGAAGGCACCCCCGTGCGCCTGTCGGGCCAAGACGTGACGCGCGGCACGTTCAGCCAGCGCCATTCCGCCTTCGTCAACCAGTCCACCGAAGAACGCCACTATCCGCTGAACCATATCCGTGCCGGGCAAGCACGGTATGAGGCGATCGATTCCATGCTGTCGGAATATGCGGTGCTTGGGTTCGAATATGGCTATTCGCTGTCAGAACCCAATGCGCTGGTCATGTGGGAAGCCCAGTTTGGCGATTTCGCCAACGGTGCACAGATCATGTTTGATCAGTTTATCAACTCGGGCGAATCCAAATGGTTGCGGATGTCGGGCTTGGTGATGCTGCTGCCGCATGGGTACGAAGGGCAGGGGCCGGAACACTCCTCCGCCCGGCTGGAGCGTTTCTTGCAAATGTCGGCAAATGATAATTGGATCGTCGCGAACTGCTCGACCCCTGCCAATTATTTCCACATCCTGCGCCGCCAGATTCACCGCAGCTTTCGCAAGCCGTTGGTTCTGATGACGCCGAAATCGCTGCTGCGCCACCCGATGTGCGTGTCCGATGCCGATGCCTTCACCACCGGATCAAGCTTCCACCGCGTGCTGTGGGACGATGCGCAAAAGGGCCATTCGACGACGACCCTGCTCCCTGATGCAGAAATCAGGCGCATCGTCATCTGCTCCGGCAAGGTCTATTACGACCTCTTGGCCGAACGCGACAAGCGCGGGCTGGACGATGTCTATATCCTTCGGCTGGAACAGTTCTACCCGTTCCCGGCGCTCAGTCTGGTCAAGGAACTGGAACGTTTCAAAGGCGCGGAAGTCATCTGGTGCCAGGAAGAACCCAAAAACCAAGGCGGGTGGAGCTTTGTGGAGCCGAACGTGGAATGGGTTCTGGGCCGCATCGGTGCAACCCGTCGCCGCGCCGTCTACGCAGGACGCGCCGCGTCCGCTTCTCCCGCCACAGGTCTGGCCAGCCGCCACAAGGCCGAACAAGAGGCGCTGGTCAACGACGCCCTGACGGTCGGGGGCTGACGGCATGGCAACGGAAGTCCGTGTTCCCAGCCTCGGCGAAAGCGTCACCGAGGCGACCGTAGCGACCTGGTTCAAGAAACTGGGTGATGTGGTCGCCGTCGATGACATGTTGTGCGAGCTGGAAACCGACAAGGTCACGGTCGAGGTTCACGCTCCTGTTGCAGGCAGGCTGGATGAAATTGTGGCACCAGAAGGCACGACCGTTGGCGTCGCAGCCCTTCTGGCGCAAATTGGAGCGGCGACAGCCGTTGTCGCGCCGGTAAAATTGAACGAGGGCGCAACGGCCAAGGCCAGCGCGAAAGAGGGCAAAATGATTGACGTAATGGTGCCGGCATTGGGCGAATCGGTGTCTGAGGCGACGGTTTCGATCTGGTTCAAAAAGGTTGGCGACACGGTCGCGCAGGATGAAATGCTGTGCGAGCTGGAAACCGACAAGGTGTCGGTCGAAGTCCCGGCACCCGCCGCCGGTGTGCTGACCGCGATCATCGCGCCGGAAGGCACCACAGTCGCAGCCTCGGCCCGTCTGGCCACCATTTCGGAAGGTGAAGCGGCAGGCGCGCCCGTGCCGGCGCAATCGCGGACACCGGGTGAACAGGTGCCCGCCGCCGGTCCGCCCGAAGTGCGCGAAGCCCCGGCCCGCGATGTCGAAGACGCGCCTTCCGCGAAAAAGGCGATGGCCGAAGCCGGCATTACCCGCGACGCCGTGCAAGCCACAGGCCGCGATGGCCGCGTGATGAAGGAAGATGTCGCGAAAGCTGCCGCCGTCCCCGTTGCGGCCCCGGCACCCGCGCCTGTCGCCGCCCCGGCACCCGCGCCTGTCGCCGCCGCCCCACGCGCGCCCGTGCCCGCCACCGACGCGGCGCGTGAGGAACGCGTCAAGATGACCCGCCTGCGCCAGACCATCGCGCGCCGCCTGAAGGAAGCGCAGAACACCGCCGCGATGCTGACCACCTATAACGAGGTGGATATGTCCAGCATCATGGCATTGCGCAACGAATACAAAGACATGTTCGAAAAGAAGCATGGCGTGAAGTTGGGGTTCATGTCTTTCTTCGTGAAGGCCTGCACCCATGCGCTGAAAGAAGTGCCCGAGGTGAACGCCGAAATCGACGGCACCGATGTGGTCTACAAGAACTATGTCCATATGGGAGTGGCGGTCGGCACCCCCTCCGGTCTTGTGGTCCCGGTCGTGCGCGACGCCGACCAGATGGGCTTTGCCGCGATCGAAAAGAGAATTGCCGAACTTGGCCTGCGCGCCCGCGACGGCAAGCTGTCGATGGCCGAAATGGCCGGCGGTTCCTTTACCATCTCCAACGGTGGCGTCTACGGCTCGCTGATGTCCTCGCCGATCCTGAACCCGCCGCAGTCGGGCATCCTCGGCATGCACAAGATCCAGGACCGCGCGGTGGTGGTCGGAGGCCAGATCGTGATCCGCCCGATGATGTACCTCGCCCTCAGCTACGACCACCGGATCGTGGACGGCAAGGGCGCCGTGACGTTCCTGGTGCGGGTAAAAGACGCGTTGGAAGACCCGCGCCGGTTGTTGATGGATTTGTGAGACTTGAAGCTCCCAAAGCAAGATACCCGGTTAGAGGCGGAGGGAGCGGAATTCCTTGTCTGTGCTTACCTGTTGATTGAAGGTATTCCGACATACAAGACCTACACTCAGATGCCGGGGTATGACTTGCTTTCCGTGAACCCGGCCATGGGAACATCTGCAAGAATTCAGGTCAAAAGCAGGTGGGCAACGAACTCAGATCAAGGGTTTCCAATGAAAAACTCCAATGCTGATTTCGTGGTTTTCGTCATGCTTAATCGTGGGGACAAGCTGACCGACAAGGCCAGCTTGAAAAAAAGCCCAGATATCTTTGTATTTCCGATGGATATCGCCTTGGCTGCCCGACGAGAGGATGACTGGAAAAAAGTGATGACGAAAAAGATCGTTGACCGGGAAAACTATCGGGAGAAGTGGGATAGTATCCGGAATTTCCTTGACCCCCAAGAAACCATGACCAAATGACCCCCGAACTCACCGCCCTTGCCCAACTCCCGCGCGGCAGCGCAAGCCACGGCCGAAGTTTCAGGCCGGTAGCGCAGCGATCCAATGATCCGGGGGCGCGATGGATGGCGCATATAATCGCGTGCGACGCTGCCGGGTGTCGCCGTGAAAGACATCGATCAGCCAGCGGCGGGCACGGCGTTTTCGCGGGATCTGTTCATTCGGCAGAAGACCCGGACGATCAGCACGCGTTGCGGCCATCTGGCCGGGTATGGTGTCGCTAACCCCTGCAAGCGTTGCAAATCACGGTCGTCCCGTTGCCGCGATCGGGTGCATGGACAGCGGACTGCCGGTCGTAGTTACGGACCATGCGCATGGCTCTGGGCCAGATCGGTGAACCGCAGCACCGCGACGACCTCTGGCGGCGGTCAGGCACCGGTTTCGTCCAGCAGATGGACGGCGATGATTTCGTCGAACGTGCGTTCCGCGCGAAAGCCCAGAGCGTGGGCGCGCGGAGTGTCGAAATCCTGCGCCCAGTTGACCACGATGGCGGCAATGGTGGGATCGGGTTCCCGGCGGATCAGGTCGACGGCGGCCTGGCCTGCGACGGAGCGGAGCGCCTCGATCTGTTCCGCCACGGTGGCGGACAGGCCCGGCATGTTCAGCGCACGATTGTCGCCCAGCAAGGCAAGGTCCAGCGTGGCCGCATGACGGAAGAAGCCTGTTGCCGTGCGGGGGCTGGTGAACCAGTGGCGGGTGGTATCGGGGACCGGCAGGATTGCGGGCAGACCCGCAAGGGGTTCGCGCAGGATGTTCGAGAAAAACCCCGAAGCGGCACGATTGGGTTTGCCGGGCCGGATGCATATGGTGGGCAGGCGCAGTGCGATGCCATCGAAGATGCCACGGCGGGAGTAGTCGCTGAGCAACAGTTCGGTGGCCGCCTTCTGCGTGCCATAGCTGGTGCGCGGTGTGGTGTGAAAATCGTCGGGGATGCGGGCGGGGAACGGCGCGCCGAAAACCGCGATGGACGAAGCAAAGACGACCCTTGGTTTGTAGGGGCCGTCGTGTTCGCCGGCGTGTCGGATCGCATCGAACAGCATCCGGGTGGCGTCGAGATTGACCGCATAGCCCCGGGAAAAATCCGCCTCTGCCTCGCCCGAGACGATGGCGGCAAGGTGAAAGATCACGTCGGGGCGGCGGGCGATCAGCGCGGTGGCGGTGGCCGGGTCGGTCAGGTCTGCGGCGAGGGTGGTGGCATTGGGGAACGGCGGCGGTTCCACGACATCGACAAGTGTAAGGGTGTCGCCCGCAAGGCTGGCGGCCAGCTTCTGGCCCAGCATCCCGGCGCCGCCGATAATCATTGTGTGCATGGTGCTTCCCTCAGATACCAGTTTGTTTTGTGATGGCCAGTGCTTTGGCAAGTCAAGGTGTCTATGTCGCCGAGGCCCGGTTCAGGTGGCTTTGGTGTTCAGTTCCGGCATCAGGCGGGCGGTGGCGTAGGGCGGCAGGGTCAGGCGGCCAGATCGGCCAAGCCGGGGGCCGGGGCTGGACAGAAAGCTGGCTGATTGGCTGGCGTCAAAGGTTTCGGCGCACAGAAAAAGCAGGGTTTGCGGGCCAGAGGTGCCGGTGATCTGCACCTTTTGCGCGGCCCCGGTCAGATTGGCAAGCCAGAGGACCAGCCCTGCGGCGGACTGATGCGCGAGGCTTGTCACCGTTTGCGGGGCGGTGGACCGGGTGGCAAGCCTGCGGGCTTTGCTGCTTGGGGCGAGGGCTGCGAACAGTTGATACGCGGGCACCACTTCGGCGCCTGTGCCGTCATAGCCGGGCTGTGGGATGGCCCCGGGGCTAAAGATCACGCCACGCGGGCCAGTGGCTGTGAATGGCGCGATGGCCTCCAACCCGCCGTCAGCCGTGGCGGCGATCAGGCCCAGCGTCCAGGCCGCCGCGAACAGACCGCGCTGCCGGGGGTCCATGTCGGTCAGGCATGTGCGCAGGTTGCCGGGGTTGGGGAATGTCGCTGCACCATAAGGATTGTCGCGGCAGGCAAGGCCCGAGGGGCCAAGGTGGTAGGGATCCTTGCCGATCAGCGCTTTGGTGGATTTGATGATCCAGGGCATGGCTTCCAGCGTTTCCATCACCGACAGGTCATCGGCGGCATGCACGATCGGACAGATGCTGTGGGTGATAAAGTCGAACAGACCTTGCGGCGGCGGCTTGCGGTTCAGTTCGGTGAAGAACGACAGCATGCCGCCACCGATCCGGATGCCGGGGAACTGGGCGCGGGCGGCGGCGGCCATTTCCTCATAGGTTGGGCCCCAAGGGCGTGGCGTGCCGGGCTGAAACGATTTCAGGTCGTGGGCCTGCGATACGATCACGCTGTCGGGCGACAGGTCGCCCTTTTCCAGCGCGCGGGCAAGGTCGGCCATTTCCTTTTCCGCAGGCGCAAGGGCGGGCAGGATCAGTTCCAGCGTTACCGGGCAGCCGGTGCTGGCTTTGAGCGCGCTGTAAGCTGCGGCAGCTTCAGCCTGACCCGCTGCGCGGCCGTCGATCTGGCAGACGAGGTGGGCCGGTCTGGCCGCAGCAATCAGCGCGGCGTTTGCAAGGGCCGTTTGCGCATCGGCCATGCCGACCGCCAGACCGATGGCGGGCAGGCGGCCAGAGGGTTTGCCAATAGAAATGACGACAGCAGTGCCGGTGTCTTTGACAGCGGACTTGCCCGGTTTGCCGGTCAGCTTCAGATGGACGGACTGCGTGAAGGCCGCCCCGTTGGGCAGCGTATAAGGCCAGGGATCGAGCAGCGAGCAGACATAGGTTTTGTACGAGGCGTCCATCCAGTTGCGGTGATCCTCCATCTCGAACTTGTTGCCAGTAAGAGTAAGCGAGGCCATGACGCCCGGCATCACCCGGTGGGCAAGGCGGGCGATTTCAAAGATCGGCTGGCCGGGGCTGATCTGTTCGGGGAAATGGTCCACCTCGACGCGGCCATCGGTATGGGTCACCTCGACCGGCTTGCCGACCACGCCTTTCAGTGGGTGCAGCACGACAAAGCCGGTGCGGTTGGTGACGAAATCGGTGCCGGGGGTGGCGGTGACCGAGAAAACCAGCGTTCCGTCGTCTTTGCCTTCGATCCGGGCATGGGCGGTCAGCGATTGCTGCGCATCGGCGAAGTCTGCGTCATAGCTGATTACAAAGCCGTTGCGCCCCTGTTTCAGCGACAGGTTGGTCAGGGTAGGGGCGTAGGTGCCCCAGTTCTTGTCGCGCGGCAGATAGGCGATGCCGCGCAACACTTCGGCGCCGGAAAAGCAGACGCGCCGGAGCGCGCCGTTGTCGAAAAGCGCGGTCATCGCGCCGGCCTTCAGGGGGCGGGGGGCCGGGTCGGACTGTTCCGTGCCGAAGAGTTTGATGGCATCGCCTGGCGATTGGTTCATGGTGCTCCCCTTGAAGATCGCGGTTGTTGCGGCTGGCCCGCCGTCAGTTGAATTTCGGGCGAACAGAGGTATGGGTTCCGGCGGATTGATAGGCGGCCTCGACCAGCGAGAAGGTCTTCAGACTATCCGCCCCATCGGTTTCGGCGGGCTTTCCGGCGCGAAAGCTGGCTAGCATATGGGCGCAGGTATGCAGCACCGCCTCTTGCGACACATGCCAGGGCCGGGCCGTCCAGGACAAAAGCGGCGCGCCGATGAACTCGGTGGTGGCTTTGCCGCGCGAGGTCAACGTCATCTGCTCGCCCGGCGTCACGATCACCGACCCTTCGGTGCCTTCGATTTCCAGCAGGGTTTCGGGGAAAGGATCGGGGGTGCGGTGCGCCTCATACGTCGTCTCGACCACCGAAACCGCGCCCGACGTGTGACGGAGCAGGATGGTGGCGGTGTCTTCGGCCTTGATCTTCGGATTACGGCGCTGGGTTTCGCAGGTAAGATAATCGACCTCGCCCATGAACCAGCGGGCAAGGTCCAGAACATGAATGCCGCTGTCGATGATCGACAAGCGGTCTTCGGTCATCAGATAGGGTTGGCCGGCATAAACATCATAGCCGGTGCGAAAGCTGATGCGCGCCCAGTTGGGCTGGCCGATGTCGCCGGCCTCCAGCCGGGCCTTGACGCGGCGCATCGGGGTTTCAAAGCGGAAGTTCTCGTGCACGGCAAGCCAGGTGCCGTGGCGGTCGGCTGTGGCCACGATTTCTTCGCATTCCCCAAGCGTGGGCGCGAGGGGCTTTTGCAGGATGGCGGCGATGCCGCGCTCGGCGGCCAGTGCGCCAAGCGCGCGATGGCTGTGCATCTGGGTGGCGATATCGAGCATGTCGATGTTCATGCGGTCGAGCATCTGGCCTGCGTCGGTGAACCATTGCGCGCCGAACTTGCGGCCCGCCGCCTCGGCCTTGGCGGCATCGAGGTCGCAGACGGCGACAAGGTCTGCGCCGTCCGCTTTCAGATCACTCCAGGCGTTCAGGTGGTTTTGCGCATAAAAACCGCAGCCGATCAGGCCGACACGGACAGGTCTTGCAACGGTCATGGCAGGGTCTCCACGCTGAAAATGGTATGACAGGTTGTCTGGTATGCTATTAGGATTGTCTGATTGCGGCAAGTTGGATATCGTCTTGTCAGCGCGTAAAGGTGCATGTGGCACGAGACCGTGCTTGAAACTCAAATGTTTCTGGGAGGTTAACATGAGAATCGGGAGACGTGGGCTACTGGTTTCGCTGTTGCTTGGCTCGGTAATGCCGATGCCGGCACTTGCGCAAGACAAGGTTGTGATCGGCTATTCCGCGCCGGGTCTGGTGGGCGCGCAAGCGCAGATTCAGGCGGGGCTGGTCAACTCGGGGACGGCCAAGGGGTGGGAAGTCCTGACCACCACCTCGGGCGGGGATGCACAAAAGCAGCTCAACGATATCAACGACTTCATCGCGCAAGGTGTGGCGGCAATCGTCGCGGTACCCGATGACAGCGCGGGCATCTGTCTGGCGGTGCAGGCCGCCAAGGATGCGGGAATACCGTTTTACACGATCGACCGGTCGCCCTCGGGCTGTGTCATCGACATGACGGTTCTGTCGGACAATTACCTTGCCGGCAAGCAATCCGCAGAGGCGACAGTAGCGTTTCTGACCGAGCGTTATGGCGCGCCCAAGGGCAAGGTGCTGGAGATCACGGGCAACCTGTCGCAGAACGTGGCGCAACTGCGCGGCGGCGGCTTCAACGATGTGATGAAGGGCTATCCCGATAT
>Ga0105050_10004436_pt1 | contig 18703 bp, 17 predicted proteins | sample FRY01_FD_78088 | JGI IMG/M metagenome (GOLD analysis project Ga0105050, IMG submission 78088) | Freshwater microbial communities from Lake Fryxell liftoff mats and glacier meltwater in Antarctica - FRY-01 | ecosystem: Environmental > Aquatic > Freshwater > Ice > Glacier meltwater ... | reverse complement strand
TTAAATTATTTGCAAGGATTATGTTGTAAAAATAACGAATCTTGCAGATAAATAACAAACAATTTATGCACAATTAGTTGACTTATAAAGTTTTATGTGCTTTTTAAGGGACGACTATTTAAGATTACTTCTGTTTCATTCGTTAAATTATATGAACGAAAATTATTTTCAATAGACAAATCATGCATTATAATAGTTGGACAAAATTCATATCCATTCTCATCTAACATTGTTACACACTTTTCACCTGAAAAATATTTATATCGTAGCAGGTTGCAATGGTGCGGCCAAAAAAACACCCCCTAAATTGAATTAGGGAGTGTTTTCAAATTAAAATAAATAGTTTTCTAGTTTTCGTGCTTATTGCACAATTAGTTTTATGCTACCTCTGAACACTCCGTTAGATTTTAAGCTTACGAAATAAGTGCCCGATGCCCATTCTTTAACATTTAATTTTAAATTGGTTTCGTTAGCACTTACATGCTGTGTTGAAACTATTTTGCCGTTCAAATCAATGATTTCTATGTAGTTGTTTTCTAAATAACTGGCGTAAAATTGAATATTTACAAAATCTTGTGTTGGATTTGGCGATAGGCTAAAGTATGTAATATCAGCTTGTTCTATGCTGTTTTGGTTGTCTTTACATTTTGGAAGATAAACACAAACATCTTGCCAGCAGGTTTTGCCAGTAGCCGTGGTTATCAAAATTCTAAAACAGATAATACTGTCTCTAGGATTTGCATCCGTAAATGAAACATTGACTGTAGAAATGCCTGTTGCCACAGATAAAGGGCTAGGCGCGCCAAATGTTCCTGCGACAATTGGCAAAAAGTTAACTGTTGCTGGGGCTCCAAGTGTATTGTCTAGCGTTATATCTATACTATATGTAGAACCATTTACATCAAATTTCTTACATTTTACACACATGCCATACACGCCAAAACTACATTCTTTAGGACAGTTTTTGTATTGACTTTTTACAGAATCTTTGCAAATTTTATCTGTTTTTGGGTCAAAGAAGTTGAAGTAGAATGTTGTCAAATTTGTGTTAGGAGGCAAGTCAGTATATGTAAAACAAAGTATTTGGTTGCCATTATTTACAGTAAATGAATTTGGAACAAACGAACCCGAACTGTTATTAATGGTCATTATTGAACCATTGCTGCCGCCCCAAAACACATCTGCACATACATAGTAAATTGGATTTCCCGAGCCATCATAACCTGCGCAATCAAAAGATTTTATTTTAATACCTTTCTGGCAATTTTCACCACATTCCGGTAATGGAACGCAAATTATGGTATCGCATTTTTTCTCTCTGTTATAAATTACCACATTGAAACATGCAGAAGTATTGGTTGGTAAAACATCCGTGAAAGTAAAATTAATGGTATTTATTCCTAAAGCCAAAGTGCCGGGCGAAAGGGAAGAAATGCCACCTTGAGGCGAACTTACATAAACGCCCGCACCAGCTGCCAAATTGTTTGTTAACTGCATGGAAACATAATAGGTTTGTTGTCCTAAAGTATTTATAGGACCACATTTAATTTTAATACTCACATTGTTTAAGCATTTGCCACACGATATAAATTTGATATCTACAGCAGGCGACATTTTGCTACAGCCTTGTGTGGATGTTAGCATAACTGTGTAAGTGCCAGCTTTGTATAATGGAATATGAATTGTATCTGAGGTTGCCCATGATATTGGATTGTTATTGTAAAACCATTGATAAGCCGCATATCCTTTTGGCGCAAACCAAACTAATTTTTTAACAGTGTCGCAAATTGTATAACAACCTGAAACAAAACCACAAAAACTAGGCAAAGGATGAACGGTTTTTGAAGCAGAATTTCTACAACCGAAAGAATCTACAACTGTATAAACATAAACAGATGGGCTAGAAACCGCAATGCTATTTGTAGTTGCACCTGTGTTCCAATATTGTGCTATTATATTTGGCGAACCGCTTCCACCTGTAAGTGTGTGCATTATGCCTTCACATAGACTAGCACTAGGACCCACAAATACACTAGGCAATGGTTTAACAGTAAAATACAATGTATCCATTCCATAACATCCATCAGGGCTTTCTACACCAACAATCAGCGTATGATTGCCAACAGTTGGCGAAAAAATTGTTAAATTTGATGAACTTCCATAAGGATTGCCGTCATAAATCCATTTAATTAAGTATGGAGTGCTTGGATAGTTTACAGAAAATTGTGGATTGGTATTTTGGCAAACTATCGTTGGCCCTGTAATATCTGGTCTTGGATTAGGATTCACCAATACATTAATTGCATTTGAACGGGCAAAACAACCTTTAGAGTCTGTTATATCAACAGAATATTGACCTGTGTAAATGGCATTAATACTCGAAGTTGTTTGTGTGGTTGACCAAAGGGTTGAGAAACCCGGATAACCACCTATTATGCTTCTAACCAGTGTTACACTATTGCCTTCACAGAATGTTGTGGCACCCGCTGCTGTAATTATTGCAGATAATGTATTCGGCATCACTCTTACTGTTTTTGTTATCGAATCTTTGCAACCAAAATTATTTGTAATTCTAAGTTTTATGGTATAAAGACCAGCAACACTGTATGCTCTAATAGGCGAATTGATAAGCGAAGATGCTCCATCGCCAAATGTCCACGAACTGGCGTTGTACACTCCGGCTGATGTATTTGTAAAAGCAATTGGTGCATTTACACAAATAGAATCTGGGCGCGTGAAATTTGCCACGGGCAATGCAGGTACAATTACCGTTACATTTTTAACACAATTTCCGTTTACAATTAGCTGAAAATTATAAGTGCCAGGCGCTAGATTAATACTAGGATTGGCAGATGTGCTAAATGGCGCGTTACCGTTATAACTCCAAACATAAGATGGGGTAGGGAAACCAGATAGTATTTTAGTGGTATTAATTAAATTTATTGTTACCAAACTTGCATTGAAACAAGCAAAAGATGTATAAAAGTTTGCAATGTATTTAATAGTATCAACTCTCACTTTACATATTCTGCAAGAGCCGGTATTGGCTGAGTTTGGCACATTAACACAAAACTTAACTCTATAATAACCTGGCTCAGGAAAAGTATGTGACGCATTGTTTGTGAACGCTACATTAGGACTGCCAAAAGGATCATCAAAATTATAGGATGGACTAGATGCTCCTGATGTATAAGCCCCAACAAAGCTATCTTTGTTACAACCCTGTTTGATAATTTTGAAATCAACTGAATAATTAGGATTTGGTTTGCAAGGATTACACATAGTGTCTATCAAAATGATATTACTTTTGCCAACACAACCAAAGGTATTTGTAGCTTCTACAAAATAAGAACCAAGCGTGTTTCCTAAATAACTTGTGCCTGAACCAACCAATGTGGAAGGCGATCTAAACCATTGATATGTTGTGCCAATAACAGGAGCAGCAACATACATATTTACATTACCAATTGTTCCGCAAAAAATATTTGGGTCAGGGGTAGAAATAGAAACATTTGGTTTTGGATGAATAACAATGCTTGAAAATGCTTTTGCAGAACCAGAACAAGAGCCAGTATAAGTGGCTGTAAGGGTTATTATAAATGTTCCAGGACTGTTATAAATATGCGAAACCGAAGCACCTGTGCCAGTATTTCCATCACCAAAATTCCATGTAAAAGTTGCGCCTGTTGTTGGGGTTGAAAAAGAAGCAGTCGCACCCTGACAAACAGAACTTATTGGCGCAATAATAGGTGTAGGAGGCGCAGTAATAACAACAGAATAAAATGAAGTATTAGCAACTCCACAAACAGTTCTCACCAATGTTATAACAGCCGTTCCTGTCCAATTGTTCCATTCTATATTAACATTTGGTGTATTGTTTCCTGAGGTTACACTTCCTGCAATAGATGGAGTTATGCTCCAAACAAAATTGCTACCAGGCGAACTTGTAGAGTATGGCACCAAAGGCGTATTTGAGCAAGAAGTTGTTGTTCCACTAATAATTGAAGGCCCAGCAGGTAGGTTGCTATTAACATTATATGTTATTGCTGCCGATTTGCAACCCGTTTTTGGGTCTTGTTGAATAACAGACAAACTATAAGGTCCAACGGCATTCCAAAGAACAGAAACAAAAGGGCCTGCTGCTGTTGTAGGCGTTCCGCCTGTTATAGTCCAAATTAAAGCCAAATTGCTAGCTGTTGCAAAACCCAAATATTGATAAGGCGTGTTTGGGCAAACAAATTTTGGTCCTGAAATAGAATCGGCCGCAGGCGGCAGTGGATTAACTTTGATAATATGGGTTTGTGGCGAATTACAATAATTGTTACTCATATCGGTGGCTTTAATTGTAAATATGCCAGATCCCCAAGCCCAAGTTGGGCTATAAAATATGTTAGCAGACTGCATGCTAGAAGCAACTGCCACTGGATTGCCCGCTGCAAAAATTTCCCATAAAATATTACCTGAAGCTGCCGTGTTATGAGATGGCGGCAATGTTGTTAAATCGCAAATCTCAGTTGGGTAATATAAATATAACTTAGGTTTTCTTGTTACGGCTAATGTTGCTGTTCCGCCACAAGATAGTTTTGGTGTGGCACCTGGAATATTGAAAAAATAAGTAGCAGTTATATTGCCCGATGTGAAACTTGTGTTATTATAACAAACTTTAATTTTATTGACATCAATGGAATCCGATGTAATGGTAACCCCTGCAGGCGCAGACCAAACAATGCTATGCAAAGGAATAGTACATGAAATGCTATACTCTTCGCAATCATAGTCGCACACCAAAGATTTACCTGTAATAGTTGCAACAGGAGAAACAATTGGCACAACTACTGTTGTTGGCGAAGTGCATGTGCCAGCACAACCAATGGTTTGCAATGTTAAATATCCCGGACCAACAGTTCCCCAATTTACAGTTACAGTTTGGTTGATATTACTTCCAACAATTGAACCATTGATAACTGTCCACAAATAGTTTGGGCAAGTTGATACTGAATTATAGGTTACAGTTGTATTTGGGCAAACAGTGCTCACACATTCAATTTTTGGACCTGGTTTGCTATCTACCACAACTTTAATAAAAGCGGTGTCTTTACAATGGCATTCATTTTCTACAATCAACATGACTTGATAAGAATTTGCTGCAATATATGAATGGGTTGCATTGCCAGTTGTTGGGCTTGTTAGAACAGTAGAACTGCCATCACCCCAAACCCAAGTGTATGTCCATAAAGGACTGCCGCCTCCGGCATTAGATGTATTAATAAATTGAATATTTTGGTTTAAACAAGCATTTACAACCCCACCGCTAGCTGCTGGCATGGTTGTAAAAGAAGCATTTGGTTTAGCCACTATCACTACGCAAAGTTCATCTTGACCAATACATCCAAAAGCATTGGTTTCAATAACTTTAATTGCACCAGTTCCAACACCTGTCCAATACACCTGAACGGTATTTGTTACACTCGGCACAACCGTTGCGGAACCAGTAACTGTCCATGCATAAGAACTTCCCGAATGATTAATTACAGAATAGGTTATCCAGGTAGAATCACAAACACTCAAACATTCATTGCCGTCTTTTCTTTGAGGTGTGCCACCTTGTTTTCGAATAGAATCTTGAGAACCGCAAAGTGTAACAAGTGAAGGTAAGATAAAAGGTTTTGGGGCGGCTTTAATTACAATGGGTTTTGAAGCCGAGCAAACCACTTGGTTTAAGGCATTTCTGACAATAAGATTTACAAAGCCTGAACCCGGGTTTCCCCATGTAACAGTTATGTTTGAACCAGAACCAACAGAAACACCACTTAGAGCATTCCATTGATAAGTGTAGCCAACACCAGTGTTGCTTGTTGTGTAAGAAACAAGCTCATTTTCGCATACAATACTGTCGCCAATAATATTGCAAACTTGGGCTTTTAGTGTTTGATTTCCTGCTGCAAAAAACAGTAAGAGAATCATTAATTGTTTTGTAAAATTTTTTATCATAATGTAATATTTTTATACAAATGTAACATAAAAATTAGAACTCACCCCCAAAAAAATAATAAATCTGACGCAATTATGACATTTCTTTAAATTTAAACCCATTGACAATTAGACTATTATACAACAAAGTATCAATGGTTAGTAATACTTTACAAAAATTCACTTAAGTTTGTATGCCAATTAATAAAAATGAAAACTTTTCTGATTTTATGCCTTCTCGTATTAAATCCATTGATTAATACAGCCCAAAATGGTTTGTGTATGTGTAAAAACAAAGATCCAAACAGCAGATACAGACAATATGAAGTAGGCGTAAGTGCCATTGCTTTTTCTGATTACAAACCCAGCAAGCTTTTGTTTAATGGATTTATAATAAAAAAGCATTTTGACAAATTTGCAGTAAAAGTAGGTGCCAATTTTTTTAATATTAATTTCGACCAAAAAGTTGAAGCTAGAGATGGATTTTTATTATCGAGAAACAAAGGCAAATTATCTTCCTCTAGCTTTAGAGTTGGCATTCAAAAAAATATATTTGAATCGCAACTAACGCCTTTTCTTTCTTTAGACTTTATTTATATCAACTCACATTTCAGTGGGAAAAGCGAACGATTTAATGGAATTGCTGGTTATACATTTTCAGATTATACAAATAAAGTTAATTCATTCGGGCTTAATCCTGCTTTTGGGTTGCGCTATCGTCCGTTTCAATTCGTTTCTCTAAGCATAGAAACGGGTGTTAATTTTGATGTTGGTTTCTCTAAATATAAAGATCAAAGTGGCCAAGAATGGAAATGGACAGGCAACAACTTGGCTTTCTTGAAATATGGTTTGCTTACGGTTAACCTTCATCTATTTCACTAAATATAACCACTTGTTTTTTTTCTTTTGTTAAATATAATTTTTTACACTATATTTGCAGTCCAATAAATCGCGGGGTGGAGCAGTGGTAGCTCGTTGGGCTCATAACCCAAAGGTCGCAAGTTCGAGTCTTGTCCCCGCAACCAAAATAAAAAGCACAATGATCTTGTGCTTTTTTAATACCTAGATGTACATTGTTTACATTTTACAGGAAGTATCCATTATTTTAAACCAATTTTAAATTATGTTTGAAGACAGATGTAAAGATTAACCTATTAGTTATATTTATAAGGATTATAACAAAAAAACCAAAATGATATGTGCCTGCCTGTGATTTGGCATAAAATAAGTGAGAAATTATTGGAATTAGACTAAAGGCAGCCACAATGATGGCTTGTTAAAACCTGCGGTTTTCCTAAGTCTAAGGCATTTGACCTAGTGCACCGAAACCAAAAAAGCATCAATCTTAAGGATTCATCCGTGTTTTGCCGAAAACTGCATTGCTATCCTAACGATTTGCTTTATTGGCGAAACGAAATAGGAAACCCCCTAGAAAAAACACATCCGTGCAAAACCCAAATGCCCACCCCCACCCCCGACCCAAACCTAAAATGACAATCCATTTTGCAAAAAATGACCCCCGAACAATTGGGCGAATTTAAATTAGAAGCATTAAAAAAAATAGAAAAGCTTCAATAAACATTAAGGCTTTTGCTAGCATCATAAAAAAAAGCAAGAATTTTTATTGCTATATTTCATGGTTTTAAAATCAAACCATTACTTTTTATAATAAAAAATCACCCATTTAAAATAATTTTATTGGCTTGCGAATAAAGAAATATGGCTTAACTTTGCTGATGGTTTTCTCTTTCGTTTCGCAACCTTGGTTCGCAATAAGCTGATTTTTGCAACATTACCAATACTGGTTTCATATCTTTAAGAAAGACTTTTAAAACAAGTAATAAAAATGGACAAAGAAAATACTGAAGAAAACAAACAGCCAAACAACCCGATGCATGGGATGACATTGGCAAGCATATTAGAAATATTGGTGGAGGCTTATGGGTGGGAGTATTTGGCAAAAAAGGTGAATATTAATTGCTTTATAAATGAGCCCTCTATTAAATCGAGCCTTGCTTTTTTAAGAAAAACACCTTGGGCACGGGAGAAAGTAGAACATTTGTATCTTGTAAGGGAAAGAAGGAAATAAGGGGTTTGTAAACCATATAATTACAATGAAAGAAACTACAGAAAACACAATATTAGAACTAATAGGTAGTCAGAAAATCTATTTTTCAACCCATCAAACAAAAACTATCCACTTTAGGCTGAACCAGCTTAAAAAGCTAAGGCAGGTTGTTGTTCAAAATCAAAAAAAGATAGAGGAAGCCCTATGGCACGACTTGCATAAATCTGCTGAAGAAGCTTATTTAACAGAGATTAGCATCGTTTTAAGTGAAATAGACAAACACATAAAAAATCTTAAAAATTGGGCAAAACCCAAAAGGGTTTCAACACCCATTCATCTGTTTCCATCCAGCAGCCAAACAGTTTACGAACCCCTAGGTGTGGCGCTAATTGTTGCGCCATGGAACTATCCTTTTCAGTTGCTTTTCAACCCACTTATTGGCGCCATTTCTGCTGGTTGTTGCAGTGTTCTAAAACCATCGCCTGACACCCCTATAGTTGCAAAATTAATGGAGCAAATGATTGCTGAAAACTTTGATTCTAGCTATATTACTGTTGTTCAGGGCGGGCGAGAAACCAATGCTGTTTTGTTTTCTCAGCGTTTCGATATCATGTTTTTTACGGGTAGTCCCAAAGTAGGTAAGGTTGTGATGCAGGCAGCGGCAGAAAACCTAACACCTGTCGTTTTAGAATTGGGTGGAAAAAGTCCTTGTGTAGTGGACGCAGGTGCAGATATTGAAGTGGCCGCCAAGCGCATTGTTTGGGGCAAGCTCCTAAATGCTGGGCAAACCTGTATTGCACCTGATTATATTTTTGCTCACCATTCTATTAAAAATGAATTGTTGGATAAAATAGCACACCAATTTAAATCAATGTATGGCGACAACATTAAGCAAAGTCGTTTTTATCCCCGTATTATCAATGAAAAAGCCATGGAACGGTTGGCTGCTTTGCTAAAACAAGGCACAATACACACAGGTGGAGAAATTGATTTTAAAGAAAAGTTTATTGCACCCACAATTATAGACAATGTTGAACCTCATTTTTCAATCATGCAGGAAGAAATATTTGGGCCTATTTTACCCGTAATGACTTTCAATAAAATAGAAGAGGTTCCTGATTATATCAACAAAAATGAGAAACCATTGGCACTTTATTATTTTGGGACAAACGCAGCAGCAAAAAATGTATTAGAAAAAACAAGCTCGGGTGGCGCTTGCATAAACGACACTTTGATGCATGTTGGCAACCACAATCTGCCTTTTGGCGGGGTGGGAAACAGCGGCATAGGAAAATACCATGGACATGATAGTTTTTTGGCTTTTAGCAATAGTAGAGGCGTTGTTTCAACGCCCACTTGGATAGATTTGCCCGTAAAATACGTTCCTTTCAAATATTTTAAATTTCTAAAAAAGTTTATATAAATTGGCAATTTAAGATTTATTAAAAAATGTTAAATAATTTTTGGTTTAATCCAAAATCACTTTTGTTTCAATGCAATTCCACCATTTTATTTCTTAATAATTATCCACTGGTAGGTTCTTTTATCGTTTTCATAAATCGTTTCCAATTGTAAAATAAGGTATTTATTTGCCTTCCTTTTTGGCATATTTAGTAAAACCAAGTATCCTTCGTTGGGTTCTAAAAATCGTTGAGCTAAAATAATTGAATCACAAGTTGCAAATTCTTTGGATTTTATAAGCACATTTTTTTCACTCAATTGAATCCAGCGATTTTTTTGAGGAATTAATTTCATTCTTATATTTTTTGAGGTGCTATTTTTAATTTTGAAATAGGTTAAATAAGGGCTTGCACAAACTACAACTTCTTGTTTTATTAATTTTTCAATAATCGGCTTAACAAATTTCCCAGTATCTATAAAATTTGGAACCATTAACTCATGAGGATACTGCTCTATTCTTCTTTCTAATTGCAAACCTTTTTCATCAAACCTAATCATTTCATTATACCTTTGTATGCCGCCATCGGGTGCCGAACTATATTGCACTTTGCTAACTTGCCCATTGACATAGTAACTTAAATGGGCGCTTGCATGACCTCCAAAAGTTCGCAAATAAAATTCGTATAACTGTTTGCCCGCAGAGTCGTAACCAATTGATTTTCCTTCTTTTTTGCCATTGTCCCAAATTTCCTGAGTAGAAATCTTTTTATTTTTATGATAGCATGATTTGATTTCTTCCCCTTTCAAGCCAACACTTTTTTTACAATTATACTGCGAAAAAAGCGTTATATTTAAATAAAAGAGGAATAAAAGAAGCAACAAATTTTTCATAATATATTTATTTCAAAATTTATGCCATTATTTCATTAATTGGAATGGTAAGTATTTTAGTTTTCTTTTTGTATCAATAATTTTTTAGTGGCCAATCAAATTTGCAATTCCTTTTTTTTCATAAAAAAACATCTTTAAACCTGCTTTTTTGTTTACTTTTACACCCAAGTTATTGGTTTGTGAATTAATAATGAATGGATTTAACTCAATACGCATTAGATTTCACCTTCTCTCTAAAGCTCAAAAAAACAAATGTTAAAATAAAACAATGGAATTCAAAGATTATTATAAGATTTTAGAGATTTCGAAAACGGCCACCGAATCAGACATTAAAACAGCCTATAGGAAGCTGGCTCGCAAGTACCACCCAGACTTAAACCCTGGCAACAAGGAGTCTGAAGGAAAGTTTAAAGAAATAAACGAAGCAAACGAAGTTTTAAGTCATGCAGAAAACCGCAAGAAATATGATAAATACGGTAAAGACTGGAAAAATGGCGAACAATTTGAAAATGCAAACCGCACCCAAAGAGGGGCGCCAAACCAATCTGGCCAGGGGGGCTTTTCAAACGATGATTATTCTGATTTTTTTGAATCTATGTTTGGTGGAGGCAGGTCGTCATTTAACAGTGGCTATAACCAAAAATTTAAGGGGCAGGATTATAATGCAGAACTACAGCTAGAATTAAAAGATGTTTACACAACACAAGCCCAAATTTTAACTGTAAACAATCAAAAGATAAGGATTACAATTCCGGCAGGCGTTGAAAACGGACAAGTCATAAAAATTAATGGCAAAGGAGGCAAAGGTAGAAATGGCGGTCCCGATGGCGATTTGTTTATTAAATTTAATATTGGCAACCACTCCCAATTTAAGCGCGAAGGCAATAATTTATATCAAAATGTTGATGTAGATTTATACACAGCTATTTTAGGTGGCGAAATTACGATAAACACTTTTAACGGCAAAGCGAAGTTGCAGATAAAACCTGAAGTGAAAAATGAAACCAAAGTGAAATTATCGGGCAAGGGGTTTCCTATTTATAAAAAAGAAGGCGAATTTGGCGATATGATTATTTCGTATCACATAATAGCACCCACTAATTTAACGGAAAAAGAAAAAGAGCTTTTCAAGGAATTACAAAACATTAGAACAAAATGAAAACAAATAATTTAATATCGACACAAATACTTTGTTTGCACTACGACATTGAAATTTCATTTATAGATGCATTGAACAAAATGGGGCTTATTAGAATACAAATTATTGAGCAAAATGAATTTATTCATGAAGATGAAATAAGCAGTTTTGAAAAAATAATAAGACTACACAATGAACTCAACATAAATTTAGAAGGAATAGACATTGTTTTAAATTTATTGGAAAAAGAGCGAGAACTTCAGGTGGAATTAAATATCCTTAAAAACAAATTAAGGCTTTTTGAGAACGAATAGATTTATTTTTTTGACAGCAATAGAATCGATTAACCAACCTTTATTTTTTATTTTTTTTTGAATTTACAAATGTAAATCTAATAAGTATCTTTGTAATTTAATTAGGAAGTTAATAATTTTGCATATATTTGCTGCAAGCATTCAATGAAAAAAACTGCAATTACATTTTTGTTACTCTTATATTTGACACCAACTTTTGGTGTTAATGTAACCGTGCACTACTGTGGGGGAGAAATTTCATCCATTTTCTTTGGAAAAACATCTGATAATAAATGTGCTTGCGGTGTAAAAAAGATGAAGAAAAATTGTTGTGAAGACAAAAATTTTTCTTGCCAAGTAAATGACGACCATGCCAAACCACAACAATTTTCAATCTCACCTTCCAAAACTTTTGATATTCAAGCTATTCAGCCTTTGATTTTTCAATTAACGAATGTTTTTTTTCCTTTAATTACCCCTGATGATTATTTTCATCACCCACCTGATAATAAAAAGCAGCCGCTTTATATTCTCAATCAGGTTTTTCTTATTTGATTTTTATTAGATTTCAAATTTTGCTTGCCCTTTTTTAAAGAGGACGGGTATTTTGCGTTTCCAAATTTCCTTAAAAAATCAATTAAAAAAATGAAAATATTCAATAAAATATCAATGATGCTTTGCGTTGCATCTACTTTGCTCACCAGTTGTGCGGCACAAGTAAAAAATGCTAAAACCGAAACTGTAAAAATATATGGCAACTGTGGGATGTGCGAAAAAACTATAGAAACTGCCGGAAACCTTAAAAAAATTACCATTGTGGATTGGAATAAAGACACCAAAATGGCAATATTAACCTACGACAGCACAAAAACAAATCAAGATGAAATATTAAAACGCATTGCATTGGCGGGTTACGACAGTGATAAATTTCTTGCTCCAGACGATGTGTATAATAATCTTCACGAATGTTGTTTATATGATAGACCTAACAAAACTGCCATCGTTTCTGAAAGTGTTTCAAAGGATGATTCAACTCAAAAAACTGAAACAGAATTAGAACAAAGTAGCAATACAAACCAATTAACTTCTATTTTTAATGCCTATTTTGAAATAAAAGATGCTTTGGTAAATTCTAATGGGAAATTAGCGTCTTCGTTATCTACAGATTTGCAAACAAATATTGATGCTGTAAAAATGGAAAAACTCTCTTTTGAAGAACATAAAATGTGGATGAAGGCAATCAAAGAATTAAAAGCAAATGCTGAAAAAATCACCAACACAAAAGAGATAGAAAAACAAAGGATTGCCTTTATGGATTTATCTAAAAATGTCTATGATTTGATGAAAGTATCTATACAAGATACACCTGTTTTTTACCAAAATTGTCCAATGTATAATGATGGTAAAGGTGCTAATTGGCTAAGTAAAGAAAATCAAATCAAAAATCCTTATTACGGTTCTCAAATGCTGAACTGTGGCAAAACAATAGAAATAATAAAAAAATAAAAAAAATAAAATGACACAAAAAATTTCAATTTCAATTTTAGCATTAATTTTCAGTATTAATGCCATTGCACAAAAAAATGTTTACTTAACGGTTAAACATAAATTAGGCGCAAATTCCTTTGCTTATAATCAAGCAACTACAAATGATTTAGGAAATAACCTCAACATTTCACGAGTTGATTATTATATGTCTAAGTTTGTAATTATTCATGATAGCGGAAAAAGGCTTGCCTTACCCGATAATGTAATAATACTTGCAAAAGGCTCTGCCAATGTCGCCCAAAATTTAGGAAGTTATAATGTTACAAATATAGAAGGCATAACATTCTCTATTGGCGTTCCGTCTAGTTATAATAATAGCGACCCTGCTTTATATGTATCTCCAAATCCACTTGCTCCACAATCGCCTTCAATGCACTGGGGTTGGGCAGCAGGTTTTAGATTTGTTGCTTTGGAAGGAATGGCAGGCGCAGCACTAAAAACCTTGTATGAAATGCATGGTTTAGGCAACGATAACTATTTTTCTCAAACAAAAATGGTTTCAGGTGTGGGAAATGGCAATAACATTTTTGTTAACTTAGATGCCGATTATTCACAAGCATTGAAAGGAATTAATGTTACACTTGGTCCAATTGACCATGCTGTTGATGCCACTGATTTAACGGTCCTAAGAAACTTTAGAGATTTTGTTTTTTCGCCAGGCACAGGTTTTCCCGTAAGCATTGAATCTGTAGCAAAAGAATCTGGCATTTCAATTTATCCTAATCCAAGCAATGGTGAATTAAATATTATAAATACCAATATGAATAATATATTGTCTTCTTTGGAAATTAAAGATGTAACAGGGAGAATGGTTTCAACACATTCATTCCAAAACAGTAACAATATTAAAATTGATATTTTAACAAAAGGGATTTATTTTATGCAATTGAAAACAACAATAGGTGAAACCTTTTCACATAAGATAATAATTAACTAAAATGATGAAAAGCCTTTGGGTGTATATTTTATTTTTACTTATTGCAATACTAAGTTGCAGTAAAGATTCGAAAATTAATGTCGATGAAGAAATTTTATCAATACCCAAAGGTTTTCCTTCAATTAATTTTCCTGTTGGCAATGAATTCACAAAAGAACGATGGCTTTTAGGCAAAAAACTGTTCTACGAAAAAAAGCTTTCAAAAAGCAACTTAATCAGTTGTGGCTCGTGCCATAAACCTGAATTAGCGTTTGGCGACAATGTATCTTTGAGCGATGGCGATAATTTAACAAATGGCACAAGCAATTCCCCTACCCTCATTAATATGGCTTACAATCCTTATTTCACTAGAGCTGGCGGTGTTCCTACTTTAGAAATGCAAATATTGGTTCCAATTCAAGAACACAATGAGTTTAACCATAATATCGTGGACATTACCAATGAACTGAATGCTGATATTACTTATCATAATGATGCTTTGAAATGTTATAATCGGCCGTTTGATCCTTTTGTTTTAACAAGAGCAATTGCGAATTTTGAACGAAGTTTGATAAGTGGCAACAGTAGTTATGATAAACACTTTTTTCAAAACAAAAAAAATGCTTTAACTGCAAATGAAATTAGTGGATTAAACCTTTTTATGGGAAACAAAACAAACTGCTCTGAGTGCCATTCGGGCTTCAATTTCACAAATTATTCCTTTGAAAACAATGGGCTTTATGAAAATTATGCAGACAGTGGACGAATGCGTTTAACAAAAATAGAAAGTGATAGGGGTTTATTTAAAGTGCCTACCCTTCGCAACATTGAATACACAGCGCCCTATATGCACGATGGTTCAATTCAAACTTTGGCGCAAGTGGTGGAACATTACAACAACGGAGGAAAAAGCTTTAATAATAAAAGTAGTTTTATAAAACCTTTGTTTTTAAGCAATCAGGAAAAACAAGATCTTGTGAGTTTTTTAAAGACTTTAACAGACAATCAATTTTTAAATAATAATAAATTTAAACAATGAAAAAAACAATATTAACGGGTTCTTTTTCGCTTGCTATCATTTTAATATTAATGATACAATCGTGTAAAAAAGAAACCAAAAAAACAACAGAAACGAATAACCCTTATTTTTTAGAATATGGCATTTTTCCACCCCCTCAAATAGCAAACGATAATCTATTAACCGAACAAGGCGTAAAATTAGGCAGAATGCTTTTTTACGAGAAAAAGCTTTCTAGCAATAACCAAATGTCTTGTGCAAATTGCCACAATCAAAAAACAGCTTTTTCTGACACCAATAAATTTTCTATTGGCGTGCTTGGATTGCCCGGTGGCAAACAAGCAATGGGTATTTTTAATATGGCGTGGAATTCAAATGGCTTTTTTTGGGATGGTAGATCTATTTTGCTGAGGGAACAATCTTTGTTACCAATCCAAGATTCTCTTGAAATGCACGAAACTTTAACAAATGCAATTGTTAAATTGCAAGCAAGCGAAATGTATAGAACCCAATTTAAAAAAGCATTTGGCACAGAAACAGTTACTTCTGAATTGATGGCCAAAGCCTTAGAGCAATTTATGAATTCTATTGTTTCATACCAATCAAAATACGATCATTATTTAGAAGGAAAAGCTACCTTAACAGCAGCGGAAGAACGGGGTCGTTTTTTGTTTTTTACAGAATATAATCCTGCATTCCCAAACGCCTCTGGAGCCGATTGTCAGCATTGTCATGGCGGATCTAATTTTGAAAATGATAAATACATGAACAATGGTTTAGACAATGATGCAAATACGAATGACTTTGGAAGACAAAAAGTAACCAATAAGCTTGCAGACAAAGCGAAATTTAAGGTAACCTCATTAAGAAATGTGGAATTAACTCATCCTTATATGCACGATGGGCGTTTCAAAACATTAGACGAAGTAGTAGAACATTATAATTTAGTAACCAAATCATCTACATTAGATGCTTCTTTTCAACAACAATTACCCAATGGAGGATTAAAATTAAGTACCAATGATAAAGCAGCTTTGGTTGCATTTTTAAAAACATTAACAGATTATAAATTAACAACTGATACTAGATATTCAACCCCGTTTTAAAAAAATAAAAATAAAATCATGTCCAAAATAAAAAAATATATGAAAACAGTACTTGTAGCTCTGTTGTATTTTGTATTTACAATTTCACACGCTCAAATTATAAAAGCAAATTTGCAAGCAAGTGGCTTAACATGCAGTATGTGTAACTTATCAATCAAAAAAAGTTTAGAAAAAATATCTTTTATAGAGAGCGTTGTTCCAGATGTGGAAACAGCAACTTATGAATTGAAATTTAAGAAAAATGCAGTAATAAATTTTAATGAAATTAAAAAGGCTGTTACAAATGCTGGCTTTTCTGTTGCTAAACTTGTGTTTTCTATTGACACTCAGAATATAAAAATAAATTCCGATAAAAAATTCGAAATTAATGGGTTTGTTTATGCAATAATTGATGGGAAAATGGATTCAAAAAATGCAACTACAGAGTTTCAAATTGTTGACAAAGGTTTTGTTTCTGACAAAGTTTTTAAAAAAAAGTATAGGGGGAAAATAATTGCTTCAGAAAATGTTCATCATTTAATTCAAATTAAAGGTTGATGAAATTATTGGCTTTTATAACTTTGTTTTCAAGTTGTTTTTGTTTAAAAGCACAAGAATTGTTTGTTTTTACTGAGCCTGCAAGTAACATGGCCAAAGGGAATTTAGGAATCAGGATGATGGGGAGCACTTTAAAAGAAACAATTGGCAATGGTTTCAATACCCATATAATGCCTGAATTGATGTATGGCATTTCAAAAAATTTGATGGTGCATTCAACCGCTTTTTTAAGTAATAGAAACAATAGTTTTGTTAGCGAAGGAGGTTCATTTTATGCTAAATATAAATTTTTTAATAGAGACGAAGTGAAACAACATTTTCGAATGTCCACTTTTGTAAGATATAGTTTTAATAACGCAGATATCCATCAAGATGAAATTAACCTTATTGGGCATAATTCAGGGTATGAAGTGGGTGTTAATGCAACACAATTACTGCATAAGTTTGCTTTAAGCGGTGGTTTAAGTTTTATGAAAGCACTAAACAACGAGCCGCGATATAAGTTTCCAATTAATCAATCCTCTAATGCTTTATATTACACAATGTCTTTCGGTAAATTAATGCTACCTAAAAAATACAACAATTATAAACAAACGAATGTGAATTTAATGTGCGAATTTTTGGGGCAGTCACTTATGCCTAATGGTAAATCTTATTTGGACATTGCGCCTTCGGTGCAGTTTATTTTATTGAGTAAAATAAGGTTGGATTTGGCCTATCGCTACCAACTCTTCAGTTCAATGCAACGCACAGCACCCAATGGTTTTTTCATTAGATTAGAATACAATTTTTTTAATGTTTATTAAAATATTGCGGTAAAACTGTTGAGACAATAAAGTAGGTTTAGTGTATGAATTATACAACTAAAATTCAGAATTGTGTAACATGCTATCTTTTGATTTACCCAAATTTGTAGAGCGAATAATTTCATTTTTTATAATGTAATTATAATGATGCGCGATGATTCATGGGACAGATATATGGGGATTATTCCAATAATTATTGTACTCATTATTGTCTTTTAATAAATGACTAAACAAAAAAATAAATAGATATGAAACCTAACATTGGAATACCAGAAAAAAAAATAAATGCTGTAACAGAACTATTATCTGAAGCCTTGGCAAATGAGGTAACACTCTATACAAAAACAAGAAAATTTCACTGGAACGTGAGTGGTGAAAGTTTTATGGAACTCCACAAGTTATTTGAAAACCACTATAAACAATTAGAAGCATCAATAGACGAAGTTGCAGAACGCATCGGCAAATTGGGACACAAAGCAATTGGCACCATGGAGGAGTTTGGAAAATTATCTACCGTAAAAGAACATCCCGGAGAATATCCTTCTTCAAAAGAAATGATTAAGGAACTTTTAACCGACCATGAAACGATTACTATTATGCTTCGCAAATTTGTGGACGATTGTAGCGAAGAACATAAGGACGTAGTAACCGCAGATTTTCTAACAGGCCTAATGGAACAACACGAAACCATTGCGTGGACTTTGAGAAGATATTTAAATTAAACCTTTTATTGTATCAAAAAAATTAATCTACAAAGCTTCTTTATTGTTAATTTGTGTAAACGCTTTAAGCGCACAAACCCAATTAAAATTTGATGCAGAATTTGCTGCCTAATGAAGTATGCTTTTGTTGGAGTTATTTTCACTACAAAATAGACACATGAAAAAAAATAAAATTTTAGCAAGTTTACATTTGGTCGTATTGTTGGCACTTATCTTTTGGAATTACTATTCAAATGCGGGTGCGGTTAACAACAACACGGTAGGATCTGTAAGCGACAGCCTCGATAAT
>Ga0105050_10004435_pt1 | contig 18704 bp, 21 predicted proteins | sample FRY01_FD_78088 | JGI IMG/M metagenome (GOLD analysis project Ga0105050, IMG submission 78088) | Freshwater microbial communities from Lake Fryxell liftoff mats and glacier meltwater in Antarctica - FRY-01 | ecosystem: Environmental > Aquatic > Freshwater > Ice > Glacier meltwater ... | reverse complement strand
TATAGCGTCGGGAATTGTTCGCGGTGATGTGTAGATTCCGATCGAACGTCTTGGAGCCACCAGGGTCTCCAAGGATTGTAGGAACAGGATATGTACCTCCTTTGCCGGGGCGATGGAGTGTCGGGCAATCTGGCATGCCTCGTACAGAATCACCGCCAGCTCTGTACAGGAGGAACCCGCGAGAACGGAGAACCGTATGTTACCGCCCATACGGCCCATCTGCAGATTGTATTGGAAAACATTCGAGTCGAGTGTCAGTCCGTGGTCCAGACCGAAGCGGAAGAGATTTTTTCGGAGCGTGTCGCTGCTGATCGTAGAAATTTCAGACAAGATCAGCGTGAATGCATGTACGACCTCGGGAGTGGGGGCTGCCGTCGGCATATATGTCTGGAACAGGGCGTTCTGAGAGGCGATGGATGGTGGATTCGAACATATGGCACGTACCAAGAGCGGCAGCGGGTGTTGCTCCATAATGGGAAGGCGGAGACAGGATCCCATATCAATGATCGAGAGACGGCGGGACGTTGGGTCATAGAGGACGTTGCCGGTATGTAAATCCCCGTGAGCAAATCCGTGGATGATGTTGGTATAGAGGAAGAACCCTGCTAGTTTCCGATAGATCTGTTCCATGGTCTGGCTCCCGACAGTGTCGAGGGTCGGATGGATCCCGGGCTGGCGGCTCAAGACCAGAAGATCCTTGGTCGTAAACAGCACCGAGGGACAATCGAGTCCCATCCCGGGACCAATCTCTTCCGTGAGAATGGCACGCATCTTGGTGGTGAACCCTGCCTCCACTCTAAAATCCGATTGCTGATAGAGATCTGCTAGTAATGCCTTACCATCCGTACCAAATCCGGCGAGGGACCCACACACGTACAGCATCGCCTCCAGCAGGATGGTTACCACGAACAGGTCCTCGCGTACCAGTGGATGCCGGACCTTGAGGACGCACGGTGTCTCCCGGTCGAGCATACACGTATGGACCTGTGCCACACTACCGCTACCGATGGGTTCGACGGAGACGTCACTGATGCGGTGCGCAATAGGAGAGCCCTGGAGCACATGGAGCGTATAGGCAATCGAGTGCCGTGGACCATCCGACAGCATCCGAGTACAGACCTTCTGCAGCGCAGTGGGAAGGGTCTGGTCTCCATGCAGTATCTGGAGGATCTTGATGGGCACGACTCCCATGTCCGCCAGCAGGACCAAGAGTCCCTCCGAGGTTTCTTCCGAGAACGTCGTACACATCCTGGTCTCGTACAGGCAGTACCAACCGAGTTTGACGGTCGTGACGAGACGCAGCCAGATCGCCCTACAGAGGAACCCGGGCATCCTCTCTTTGTTTAGAAACAATCCAATACACAAGATGGATCATCGGTTCATACCCACACATACGCGGCATTGTGATTTCTGCGTTTTCGGAGCAAGGCTTGTTGTACTCGATCGTCCTTGATCCCGTATTTGTCGTGGTCGTCCGAGTCACTCGATTCGACTTCGCTTGCCACTCGCTCTTCCTCTTCAGCAGCTGATACAATCTCCTCGCTGTCAGATTCCAGGTCAAATGAACTGTCTTGATCCTAAGAGGTGAGTGGTTTGAAGTGAGCAAAACGGCAGTTAGTGCCATGGTGCCCCGAGCCCTCTGAAACAGCAGAATTTGATTTTTGAGAATGACGCGACTGATTCACACATCTTTAGCAGCCTGCAGATAATCTGTAGTATAACCTATATAATTCCCAAATAAGTATATACCCACACAAAACGGCTCTCACAGCCACAGATCTAGGTCCTTAACGTTCTCATGGAGACATAAGTGATACTACTGACTGGGTCCTCTGGTTAGATGAAACGATCTTTCAGAGCAAGGGCAGCGTTCAATTCGGTTTCCTTCTCTTCTAATGCCAGGCTTACATCCTCGAGCTTTTTCTGAAGATCAACGTCGTTCGGCACTTTGTCTAAACAGTCCTGTGCCCCGACTTTTGCATTGGCAGCAACCTTTCTAGCCGTCATCTTTCGAACAACTTGACGGTATTGGTATGGGTTGTTTGCTGGTGACTTTAGCTTCTATGGAATCGCGAACCCGGTTTTGTCGACCATCCCATCACAAGTGCTTTAGATAGTAATCGAACTATAGACTTGCATCGACTTGAAGATGGTCGGAGAATACTTTTCAACGACCTGTTTGACCCCGACAACCGCCTCTAGTAGACTCGGACTCGATGTGTCGAATGGATACCACAGTTCGCTCCATCCGTTTGAGATGGGTGGTCAGAACACTAGCGAACACTCGACTGCGGAGCAGTTGAGAAAAGGTCAATGTTCGATCTGAAAACGCTCGTACGATTCCTCGCTCTAGATAATGTCCTAGATGATCATGGTCCAAGCCGTGTTTGATGGTGATCTCAAAAATCATACCGGCAAGAAACACCGCATCTTCTTCGTTCTCTCCAACGCCGATGGAGTACCATGTGCGCATTCTCGCCAAAAACATCCGTACACTATGTGATGGGCTCTCCCGAATTACTTCACGGCACAGGATTGTCAATGCCTCGAAGATCGTGGTGAGCGCTTGATTCAAGGGATTCAAGAGGAAGTTTGGATCAGCAAGTCGGGTATAGGTCAGGGCAGTACGGTTTGTGGTCACCCTGAAACAAGACCCTCTTTGTCACCGGGATCGCGGAAAAGAACGATGCGATGGATGTATCCAGATGAAATGACCCATTCGTGATCCATTCATTCGCCGAAGAGGTATACGCTAGATGTGTCTCCACAAACGTTACTAATGGGCAGGCAGAAAGATCAAGTTGTTGCGTTGCGAGTGTCATCCGTTCCGCAAGCAGATGGGCAATCCCATGATGTTGTACAAGAGCGTGGTACAAGGATAGTATGGCGACTTGTCGCACATCTGGATATGGACTCGAAATTCGAACTGTACCATTCACCACTTCGAACTCTACTCTGATTGGTTCCAGGGAAGTGTACATGTCCGTCTGATCTACCCCTTGTAACAGGGTGTGAGTCTCCACCGAGTACCGCCGTCCAGTCGGATCGTCTGATGGAGAGTATGTGTCTAAGGTATATAGTAGTGTCGTAGACTCGTACATGTTCGAGAGTTCTGAGAGACTGGGAAGATATGCCAGGCGTTCCGGATACTCCCTACCAACAAGCCGAACGTAGAAAGTGTCCAAGACACTTCGAAGGGCACTGATAACAACGCGAGCATTATATCCGATGGTATAATAAAAGTATCGTATTTTCTGTGTGAGTGATAGGTAAGCCCCGGGAATGTGTGGAATCTGAGTCAACACCACACTCGAGCGGAACGCGAAAGCTATGGTGTGTCGGTAGATTGCCCATCAGGGTTTGGTTTTTTTTATAGTAGTGAGAATCTACATTACACTCGACAGGTAGAGTGGAACGCGAAAGCGATGGCCTGTCGGTAGATTTCCTAGTAGGATTTGGCTCGTGACACCTGCGAAGTCGTTAGCTCACACCCGATTGCTGTCAGAGCCAATGCCTCCTGCCATGCTTGAGCCACCGAATCCGCATATCCCCCAAAGGAACCGTCGATGGATTGAACCTGAACGATACCGTCGAGTAAGCATTGTGGTTTTCATTCTGAAGATCTCTTTGATTCTCAGTATTATAACAGGATATAACACGCGTAATGACCTATAATAACATCTGTTGGAGGAGATGATCAGAATGAATCGGTCAGCACAACTCACGGCCAGGGAAGGTTTTTCATTCTTGAGACCTCTTTGATTCTCAGTATTATAACAGGATATAACACGCGTACTGACCTGTAAGAACATCTGTTGGAGGAGATGATCAGAATGAATCGGTCAGCACAACTCACGGACAGGGAAGGTTTTGTATTCTGAAGACCTCTTTGATTCTCAGTATTATAACAGGATATAACACGCGTAATGACCTGTAAGAACATCTGTTGGAGGACGTGATCAGAATGAATCGGTCAGCACAACTCACGGCCAGGGAAGGTTTTGTATTCTGGAGACCTCTTTGATTCTCAGAGTTCTGACAGGATAAATGACCTATAAAAACAGTTGTTAGAGGAGGCGATCAAAATGAATCGGTCAGAAAAACTCACGCCCAGGGAAGGTCTGTTATTCTGGAGACCTCTTTGATTCTCAGAGTTCTGACAGGATAAATGACCTATAAAAACAGTTGTTAGAGGAGGTGATCAAAATGAATCGGTCAGAAAAACTCACGCCCAGGGAAGGTCTGTTATTCTGGAGACCTCTTTGATTCTCAGAGTTCTGACAGGATATAACACGCGTAATGACCGATACGAACATTTGTTGGAGGATGCGATCAAAAGAAATCGGTCGGCACACCTAGGAGGGGTTTTTATTCTGATTCCTTCACAACGTCTCCTGGTCAGATTGCCACCGTACTGTGGGAAACGCCACATTCAGATGATGCGATTGTCGCAACGCGCGATATGTCACTATGGCCTGCGTGAGAGTTTCTTGATTTCAACGGCGTTATCACCCATAGTGGACGTTTCCTCAAATAACTTCCGTTTCACGTCTGTGGTACGATCAGATCAAGACATCTCCGATTCCGCTGCAGCTTGGTCATAATTTGCGTCCAAACTAGCCATTTCTTTATCCAATACCACCAACCCAGAACCTCCGAACAACGTGAAAAACCCGCTGTCCGGAGTCTGTCCACCGGCCATTACGACGGTGGATCTCCACCCATCGAGGATGAAACTGACAATTAATCACTTGCTTTGTATGGTTTATTCATTCTAGTCAATGCTCCGAGTAGAACCCACGGAGGCATACAGTCGTCGGATGGTTGGCTGCTACGTTCAGAAATTGCGCAAAGATCCTCTTGAAAACGGAGTGGGATCGATAGGAAGGACCAACCAAGTGCCACTCGTCCACGACATCTGCGCACGTCGGACGCATGGACTAACTCTGACACCGTGATACATTCAGTGCCATGAAATCAAAATAGTAAGGAACGTAACGTTATATAGCGACGGAACATTAAGAAATATAATAATGTAGTACGTACTTGTCAAAGGAAAACGAATTCATAACGTTCGAGAAAAAACTGTTTTCATCGGTAGGTCCGAACATTTTCAGGGTTATAGTATCATGGATATTTCAGCAGAGTCAGAAAATGCCAGTACCGAGAGACGACATGTGGTCCCAAAGCATGCAGACTTCTTAATGGGTGGGTGGGGGGGTCTATAGACCTTAAAACGTTACTTCTTAGTCTGTGCCCAACAATTAAATACTCACTTTCCCCTAATCGTGCTCTACATACAAACCATAATACAGCGAGCATGCTCATAATGTACACACGGTGTAAAACACACAGACGTATGGGTACTGTTTGGTTCGACTCATCATATACGTGAGAGGTAATGAATTATTATATTAACAAACGTATCAACCAGATCGTATAGAGCGTATTATACTAACACAAGTATCATATCTAGCATAGAGCGGGTCGATCTTTGTTGAGTAAGGACCCTATACATCGGCATTCGTATTGATACTACCGGGTACGATCTATCCATCTACAGGACGAATCGCGCAAGATACAGATCTAAAGCAGACACCAAATCGCCTTTAGCCGTGTTGAGTTCATTTTCTTTCGTAGTCAAGACGGCGCTGAGAGTCGTGTCACTCGGGTTTGCTTCGCTAGCGGTTTTTGCAGCATTCCATGCATGTTCGGCAGCGTCTTTCGCATCAGACCAGGACATAAATCATAGGTCTCGTGCCGGGGGAGTGCTCCCGAATAGACCGCAGTGGAACTCCGTTCCGGCGTCGTTACCTGCAAAAGACGAGCAAACGCGTCTTTCGACAGAACAAGTCTCTCGGTTGTTGAGAAATTTGTTCCAAGAGTTACAAGTGCTGGACTTTGCACGAACACACAGGTGTCCGAAGGTAGGTACCTTGGGAGAGCGAGGGTGTGTCTCAGTCCCAGTCTGAGACATCCTCATCATCATCATCATCCTCTGTCTCTGTGGCCTGCCGAATATCTACCAATGAGCTTTTCAGGCGTCCCATCAACGAGGTATCACTCATATCGACAAGTTGGGTGGGTGGTGATGCTTGTCCGCGGATGCTTCGGAGTCCGCGTTGCTTTGCTTCCCGGATCGCAACAAAGAGATCCCCATCGACCTTTCGTAGCTCCACGATGTCCTTGTTTGGCATCTGTTTAATCGCATCCGCTGCCCGTCGTGCATTCAGTGGACGTGCCGAACGGATGTCGCTCAGCAGTGCGACGGGAGCAAGTACGACCGGCTTGCTGAGTGGCAGCGGGCCCACGGGTATTCTCGCGATACCTCCACTATGCTGGATCCCAACTGCTACGTGTCCATCCGAGACAATTGCCAGTGGGACGTGATCGCTCTTCATCGCACAGATGTTGGTACAATTCACCTTCAGTAACATACTGTATTTCTCCTGTGGTAATCCAAGGGCTTTTAGCATGCAAGACAAATCCGTATCGAGACACTTTTCAAACGCACGCATCTTCTGTCGGAAGATACTATTATCGGCCTCTGCCGGCAACGCACATTCTTGGCTGCCGACCTCGATGGTCGAGAGGTACTCTCTCCGGGTGTCGAGAACCTCCTTGCGTTCCTCTAGATACCGTGTGCTGTCTTCGAGATACTGCTTATACATCTGGACAAATTGTGCCTTTGTCGTGCTACCGCCAACACCCGGGATCCGCTTGTTGAGATAATCCTTCATGGGCTTGTACTTTAATTTCTCAAACATTCCAAGACTCTTTTGCATTTTATTCTTCTATACATGTACACACCAAAGACTGGATACACGGACGGACGATACTATTCGGAGGGACCCGTCGGCGGATCTCTTGTCGCATCCTCGAGGACCGTCACAAGTCGATGTCTATGCCCGGGCTTGAACACCAGTGGCAAGAGAACGGTGAATGTGACGTGGAGTGCATGCGCCGACGTCATCCCCATGCCGGGCACAATCTGCACAGACTCTGGCTGTATGCACCCAGTCGATGTGATGGACACCTGTGTCCCATTGAGGTGCTCCACGGTAAATGTACAGCCATCCAGCGCATCTGCCAAGTGCACCACTTTCCGCAGGTGTAAGTCATTCCCATGCCGTGTAAAGAGTGCATGTGTATGCACTGCAAGGCTGATGACTACCGGACCAAACGATCCGGCCACCTCATGGCCTTTGTTCGCAACGACATGCTGTGACGCATCGGACGATAAGGGCCGGATCTCGAGATCCAGTGATTCGCGTACCTGGACCGAACATGCACCCTTGCATCCGGTACACGGTGCACGAATGATGCGACCACGACCCGCACAGTCGACACACTTTACGTGCACTTGGTGGACCATACCGGGACCGATCTGCTGCATTCGTACCGAGAGACCCTGGCCGTGGCATGTGCCACACGTTCGAATGTCCGATCCACCTTTCCCCGCGCATGCCTTACAGGATCGCATGGCCTGGTACACGACCGAGCGCTTGCAGCCGGTGTATACCTCGGAAAGTGTGATACGGACCGTTGCTCGTATGGGCTTGATTTCTGCCGTAGGCCGTGCGAACATCGATGAAAAGATATCATGCATGCCCTCCATCCCACTATCTGCATCAATCGTGCCATGGGTGTCGTATCGTTTTCGTCGGACATCATCCGAGAGTACTTCATACGCAGCCGTGATGGTCTTGAACATGGCGTCTGTCCCGCCCTTGTCCGGGTGATGCTTCATCGCCAGTGCGCGATATGCACGTCGGATGTCGACAGATGTTGCATCCACCGACACACCCAGGTCCGTGTACAGCTGTGTGCATTTTTTCGTGGGTTGCTGTTGCGGTGCCATGCCATTAAAGAAGTTAAACATCGTGCTTCCTTCTCTTTTAGTTATACATGAACACTGCCTGTTTTTTGGCGTGAGCGGTAGTAACAGTACAGCAGACAGACAACGAGTAGTACACCCAGTGATACTACCCCGGTAGCCAGAAGCAACCTTGGTCTACCCGTCGGCTGTAGCTGCCCGACAATATACTCGGTGACGTTCGTCCCCTCACCGGGTGGCAGCGCAGACAGCTGTGGTGGAGACCTCGGGGATGAGGATGGGCAAAAGTACAAGATGCGATTGGTAAGTGCACCACGATGCAGCCTGTCCGAGACCCGTCGGTACAACTTATCCCCTTCTTCGTCTTCGTCGTCTTCCTCTTCCGTGACAATCGAGGCCACTGCGTACGACACGATGTCACCCCCACATGGTGCCTGGAGACGTGTCCCTCCGTCCGCAATTGTACCATACTGTCTGTACACGTGTGGTGGCACAAACTCCACGACCAGGGCACTAAACGAAGTGTACCCATATGGACGCACGTGCTCATACAGGATCTGTGGAAGCATATGGGCCGTCGTGGCCGCATCTAACCACCCAGAAGGCGGGGGCTGTACCCCAACGGTCGGGAACGCGGCCACACAGAACGCCCGACATAGACTCGGTGGCATGGTCGACAGTGTAAACACCGAGGCAAATAGAAACTGTATAAATACCATTCGTCCATCGATGGCGGCATGTATTCTCTCGGAGTCTGCATACGATACACCGGACTTCCCAGTCCGTCTGTTGATGTCGTTGTGTAGATCCACGAGCCACCGGGAGAGGGGCTCGTATGGTGGGTGCTCCTGTCGGAAACGGAGCATATGTGCACTACATTCTGTACACGGCAACATAAATGGTAGTAGATCGATGGCCTCCTTGGACGGGGTGCAGTGGTGGAGCCAGGACCAGCAGGCAGCCGTCCATCGATGAAAGGATGTTCCGACCTGCATTTTTTCTGTAGATGTACATCAGGGTGGTGACAGTGGCTTCTTCACCTTGAACGCATTGTATCGACTCCGCTGGCCTGGAGCGTAGGTACCCTGCAGGTTTCGTACGACAATACCCTCCGCCCCGGTAGCCAAGACACGCAGCACCACATCCGCCAGGTGCCCAAGGCCCTCCACCGGATGGTACTCGACGCGGTAGGGAGCCACGACGGCCCCACCATCGAGAGAGGTCTGTCGCTCGTCGAATGGGCGGGCCGTGTCGATCACATCAAACACGCGCACCGAGAGCCTGTCCAGTCTGTTGGCATACAGCTCCTGCATGACATGCGCATGCCCGGAGCGATCCATGTGAATCAGCTCCGCATCGTACTCGATATCCTCATCCGAGGACAGAAACGGGAGCTTCATGCTTGTGAGGTCAATGGTCATACCCCCACGCGTCGTCGCCATCTGCCCAGTGATACGAACCCGTATTCCGTCAAACTTGATCGAGTAGACATACTGCCCAGCAGGAAGACTACTAGGTGTGGAGTGGGTCACCAGCTGAAAGAAGTTGTCTTCCACCGGATGGGATGGGTAGGTGGTAATCGACGGCACAGCCGATGGAGTCTGCACGCGGACACGATCCAAGTGTTTACAGGTTCGCTGTCCGACGGGTACCCTCTGGTATTTCCACTTCATACAGGTACACGTGTTCAACGCGACATCGACCGAGTAGACCACATCCGTATCGGTAAAGCTAGCAACGCTTAATTTGAGGGTCAGATCATTCATGTGGTTTCGTTTTATTCTAGAGTGCATGACTGTACAATTAAAAGACAGGCAATGTATCCCATCGGAACGACGAGGATGCTGTATCATTAGCTGCGTGAATGAGTTTGTATAAATCCGCGGCGATCCGCCGCAGAACCAGCCGTGTTTTATGCAGCGCAAAGGATTGTGCCAGATCAGGCCGTCCCTCCACACGGAGTAGGATATGAGTGATGAACTCAAAGGACGGGAGCTTCTGCTTTTGCTTTGACGATTCGCGGAAAATGACATCAAACCGTTCGACTAGACGCTCGATTAGATCATCCGGGATAATCGGAATCGGCTCCCCATTAAACAGCTTCGTAATCCGAATGGCGATATTTGCCCACTTGGGGAACCCATGCGTCCGCAAGATGTTCCCAACGGGTGTCGGTCGACACCGGATGGAATTCTGGAGATGGATGTTGGACAGGTATCGATACAGGACCCGCATGACCTCTGTTGGTACAACCGGCACATTCTCCCCAAACTGGCCCAGGTACCGTCGGTATAATGGACTACGGATGTAATGGTAATCCGATTGGGCCTTGGGTGCCACTGAGGACCCTGTATTTGGATCCTTTGTCACCAGAACGTCTTGTGAATTGTCTTCCGAGATGAAGAGTACGTCGACCGTGAACCCACACTTTGTGCAGGTATGGACATTTGTGATGTGATCAAAGACGTAGAAGATGCCACATCGCGTACACTTGTCTGGATCCATGAAGAAGCTTTCCGTTGGTCGTCCCATGATGCGATTGGAAATTACGAGCCTGCCGATGTGATGATCTGTTCGTTTGTACAGCTGATCCGTCATGGTTTCCCAGTGTTTGCGATAGTCCCCTGATGTATAGGTCTTCACCCGCTTCGCAACTACTGCCCGCTTGCGCTCGAGCAGACGTCGTGTCGTGAAGAAGTCAATCCGATGACGGCTGGTCTGATCGAGCTCGTAGAGCTGATGATCCAGTGCATCTACTTCCTGGGTATCCAAGGCAAATCCATCAATTGCCATCTGGTCATGGCGCTTCCTCCCGACATCGAGCATCCGGTCAATAACATGCCGGTTCGAACGGTTTGTATAAATTGTCGTCTTGGAATCACTCTTTGTCACTGCCGATTTTTTATTGCATCGAAATCGTGATCGATACATACCAGAGAGGTGAGTTCTGGGCATTCTATATACAGGTTCTTTTTTTACTCCCTTGGGACCTCCTCGCGCCTCTGGATATTTCCAGGCTAACACGAGCTTCTTCTTCTTTCGGACACCAAGCAAACGATAGTCGGGTAGACGTGTTGATTCGTATCTCTTCAAAATCAGATAGATCGGATCAGTAGAGATCCCCGTCTTCTTCCTCCTCGGTTGTTCGTTTTCGTGTGTGGTACCATCGTATGTATCGGGCCATCATCGATGCGTACAGAATGCGGACAATGCACCACATGGGACGTCCCTCTTTCTTTTGGAACCGTGTGCTGTACCGGTATCTGTCCAACATTCATCTCCAGAATTCCATCCGGTGTCGACCGACACCCGTTGGGAACATCTTGCGGACGCATGGGTTTCCCAAGTGGGCAAATATCGCCATTCGGATTACGAAGCTGTTTAATGGGGAGCCGATCTCTGTTCTCCCGGATGCGCTGGTGGAACGTCTAGTCGAACGGTTTGATGTCATTTTTCGCGAATCGTCGAAACGGAAGCGGAAGCTGCCGTCCTTTGAGTTCATTACAAATATTCTGCTGCGACGACCCGATTTGGCGAGCTCCTTTGCGTTGTACAAGACGCGGGTGGTTCTGCGAAGAATCGCTGCGGATTTGTACCGGTAAGATGTGATCACGAGATGTATTTGAAAGAATGTTTACAAGTTTTCGAGTTGATTCCAGTCTATTTCATGTGCTAGGGACGTATCATTAACGCATGCTAGCTCCACTACATCTCGTCGAGGTTGGAGACTGTCTTCCCTCCATGGACGATAGTACCACACAGTGCTATCCAAATAATCAAATGGTGGGTTGTAGAGACAGCCGTGTTCGTACTGCAGTGTGCGCAAATACGCCTTTGCAGTGTCGGTAGAGATCTTGGTTGTTGCAGAGTCCGATGTGCACATTATCCGTCTCCATCATTGAAATGAGTGCAAGGCGCACCGAAACGACCGACAGGAGTGTCGGGCCAAGCGACGATTGAAGAAGCTGATCGGCACCTGTCCCATCACCACCATGCTCTTCACATTTGGTACAGAGCCATCTGCACAGGGGAAGGCATCCATGTATAATATAGTGGGATGTGTAGTACGTACTTGCTAGTATGTACAAGCGTTGGAAACTTCCGTGAATTATACCCGGTACCTTTCCCGTGTCTGGCAGCTGTACAGGCACGTCGACAAGGAGTCACTCTCCATGCTGCAGACAGTTGACAACGTGCACACCGTGTTCGACCTAGGTCCTGTTCTGTCCCAGTCTGGCTTTGCAACCGTGTTTGTCCTCCCGGGCCAGGAACACAGCGTTTTACGCATACAAGAATGTACACGGCTACAGGACCTTGTCGACGAAGTCCGACTAGGCACGAAACTGGAAGCGGCCAGTGTATGTCCTCTTACCTATGCACACTACATTGATCGTACACACCATGGCATACTGATGCAGCGGTATCAGATGGATCTCCAGCAATGGCTCCAGACGTCGACGGTCACCACACGCCGACAGTCCCTGTGGGCCATGCGTGTCTGCCAACTCCTTCGATCCATGGCCCGGGTTGGAGTCTTTTGCATGGACCTCAAGCCCGCCAACGTGGTTGTCAACGTCGAGGAGGACACCGGACTCATCCGCGACATGAAATTAATTGATTTTGGGGGTGGCCTTTGCTGGGAGAGCTCGAGACTCCTCCCGACCCATGCACACTCTCTGACGTGGCCGGTTGTCTATGCGACCATGCTGCTTGTGTTTAATGCGTCTGTTCTACACTCCGCACCCGAGATCAAGGATGGGGCCCATGGGCCCCTGGCGGAGAGAATCGTACCTCTACTCCGGTCCCAGGACACTCAATCTGTAGTCTCAAACGTTCTGAACCAACCCTTCTTTCGGAAGTACTGGTCGAATTTGTTCTATCGAGTACCACTTGATGCATATGCTGACTACTTTATTTCCCATCCATTCACCGAACAAATACCCATCTGATACAGTACGACTCACCATACCCTGTAGTCACGTATGCGTAATTTCAAACACATAAAAGACACCCGTCTGATACAGTAAAAAACCGGCCCCGGTATTCATGCGGTGTGTACCCACTCTGGTGATTATGTTCCTACAACGATGGTAGAAACAACGACCGACGGCTGCATCATCGGCCCCTATCGACGACGAACCATCAAGACTCCGACTATGATCTCTGGTGAACCCTCCTCTAGGTGATTTGAATCTCACAGGCTGGGTCGATTTTGAATCGACGGTCGCTGACGTTTGTATCGGGTGCAATGACAAGCGTGCACGCCAGCACGTTCTTTGCAAAACACCCTCCCTCTCCACTGGCTGTGTTGGGTGTACAGTCCTGTGCACGAAACTGCTCGTAAAACAAAAGACATTCACTAAATGTCATGTCAGTGGATTTACCCTGCATCTTTCGGACACTGTTGTGTAGCTTGTACGCAATATATGAAAACATCAAGCGCGACTCGAGATGTGTCTCCCGGTCGTACTCGATCTCTTCTAAATTTGTTTTAAAATTGGTCCTACATGTCCCACACGGCAGAACGTGCGCCAATCCCTCAAACCATGCACCATACTGATTCTTGTCCGCATCCGTCGGATTCGAAGGGTAGTTCATAGAGACACAATGAATAACCAGCCACAGAGCAGGTCCCCAGATGGAACTCACAAACCCATTGCCAGAATTCATAGACGTCAACCTTTCTTTTCTACCCGTTCTCTACAAGGATGTACGACTTCGTATGTTATGTTGTTCTTCCGGAGTGACCATTACCGTACTTGATGCATTCTGTTCTTTTCATACGGCGCCGAGTGTCTACGAGCGCTGCACATCTGTCTTTTGCGGACATTCCCAGTACCTGCTTGGGAATACGCTTCTCGAGACAAGAGCAGCACCTTTCTTTGGTTGTACCATACGGATTGATGACAATGTTGGATGCTGTAGTGACCACGGCAGTCCTAAACCATCCTCTTCCCGGCTCTGTGAACTGTGGCTCCCAGATAGGAGTCTTCCTACCATTTGTACGGACCGCGTAGTAGTATGTGACATCTTTCGCCTACTCCTGTGGAGCAACACACGATCTATGTGCTATATCATGGACAGATGCGTGATTCCGCCGACTCTACTTGTCTCTCGACGACTGTGTATATGTAGAGATCTATATATATACAAATAAACACCATTCAGTATGATTATCGACAGTTTGGCTTTATTTATCCAGCAACTGGAGCCAGATCTCATCTATCGGATATACATGGACGAGATCGAATTCCTCTCGTCTGAGAACAGAATGCTTGCCGTGCAGTCACTCTTGGAAATGACCTGGCTACTCGAACAGAAAATTACACGCGGTTCGGTTTCACGGATCACAATACGATCCGCCTCGGTTTCGTTTTCGATGCCGACGAAGCATCTATGGCACATGAAAAAACGGTGGTTGTCGGGTGTTACCATACATTCCTATCGAGAGAATCGACCAGCTCGTACACAATAGAGTCTCTCGTACCGACATTCAACTCAAACAACCGCGTGTGCTGACGATACCCAGGACCGACCATGCCTCAATTTGAAAACTGGATTACACAAGCGATACTGACCATGCATGTCCTCCCCTGGACGGTGGATACACTCTCGACGATGCGTGACGCCGTGATGCATAAAGTCGCTTGTTCGTTCCTGGATGTCGCTTCCGTGTCGGTGAATCCGGTTCGTTCCCACCAGACACAAGAGGATACGGCACTGCGCATTACATACATGTCGACCGTTCCGAACGAAGACACAATCACACCGACCGATATGGTACGTTTTATGCACTATAATCATACAAACAACATCACGGGAATCTTGGTGTATGTACACGGACTAAAACTCTACATACAGTCGATTGAAGGCCCACCCGACAAAATTGAAGAGTTGTTCGTACTCATCCGTGCAGATACCAGGCATCAGTCGTTACGGGTGCTCGACCGTTCCACTGGTATGCGTATCTATTCACAGTGGGATATGAAGAAGATACCAATGGACCGTGGTGCATTCGACGATTTACTGAGTGATACCATCTGCTCCATAGCATCGGAGAAAATACTGAAAATGCAACCGATCCACTGACTTTCTGGGACACTCACGACCCCCGCTTGAAACGATAGAAGCAGACCACGCCTATCAAAATTAAGAGTACTAGACCAACCGACAAATATAGAAACTCTGCCGATGTGTTTGTTTGGTGGACATCCACCTTCTTCATCGTACTCCACGCACAATCCTGCAGAATCGATTTCAATCCTTCCGGGACTTCAAGGAGCGTCAGTATGTTCATCAATTCAGATTCTCCCAGTACATGGTACGACATACACAGCTCGCTTGCTATCTCTTCCCGCACTAGTCGTATATCTTCCTCAATTCGGTTCTTCAGGTATGGATAACAGACGTCGGCTCGGAGTAGTTGAATAGTATCCCTCAGCTCGTATAGGTGTTCCAGTAGCGTACCACATGTTCGTTCCTGCTTTGTGAGGTGGTTCCATCGTGCAATAATCTCCAGGCATTGGATACAGTCGCTAGCGTCAATTCCTTCGTATACAGCACCGATATGAACACCGTGTAGGAGTTGTTCTGCAGCCATGTACAGCACCAAATTAGATGCCTTTGCATCGAACATCATTCGTCTGTGATTCACCAATACAGTATCCAACTCTGTAGTCAGTGTCTTATCCCCGGATGCGTATGCCATGTAATTCTCAGATACGGTATACAACTGGAGAAACGGGAGCATCTGTTCACCACTCATCCCTTTTTGTTTATAACATCACCGCACACCATCCATCCTCGTACTAGACATGTATGGCGCACCATCGGTTGAATACCGTCTCTTCCAAACATCCCTGCATCAGACACACTACTATTTGCAAATTCGGACTACAGAGAACATTGACAAGTGCATGTACGTCTGTGCCGATATCAGACAGTAGAATCTGCACACATTGACTGTGCATGTATCGATCGTATGACGAAAAGGAACAGATCACGACCGATTCGTCGGTAAGCATGGGGCTGCTTCCAAAGCCATAGATACACACGCTCACCTTCCGTTCCTGCAGCAGACGTAGGTACGACTGGGCCACGCTGTGGTATGCTGTCATGATACACAGCGGGCCCTTCGATGGTCGCGTCAGAAAATCCATCACGTGCTTCTCAACGGCCACCCACTTCGACTGGACGTCTATCTGTTTTCTCTCCACCCAATGGGGAAGCTTCACGGGTCGATCCACTGGAGCCCGGCAAGACGGACAGGTCGGTGCCGATGTACTGAGCTGTGCAATGGCATGCATACACTGTGCACAGAGTGTATGCAGACAGGGTAGTATGACTGGATCCATCACCACAGTCGACAAACAGACCATACATGGATCGGACGGTGCTCCAAACGCCTGGGAGGTACACACTTCATCCGTAAACACAACACCATTTGTGGTGGTACACGTGTTCATGGTGGCCACGGACCCCCCTGCGCACAAGCGGAGCAAGTACTCCTGACAGGGCTCGGAGACGGGAAAACGCATCATGCTCCCATGTGCTTGCGACACGGCTTGCTCGGGTTCAATCAAGTGGATCATCGGACGTGGTCCTAGCAACTCCGGGAAGATACACAAGTCACGCATGGCCTCGAGTGGCTGAAAGGACAGGAGGTGTAACCCACAGACTCTGGTCAGGTGAGATATATTCTCCACGACACACGGGGACAGGCAGATCAGGTGCCGACTCTGTTCCGACACCGCTCCCGATACGTCAATCGGCAACTGGTGTGCGTTATCAACAACAATCACATGTGCGAGCGTGGGCCGCGTACCCAGGCTGGAGAATGGTCGCAGGTAGATCACATTCTCGCCCCGTGCGACTACCAGATCCCCACCGAGTAGGCGTTTCCAGTACACCATCTCCGGATCCGGCACGAGTATGTAGCTCGGTCGGCGGTCTGGGTTTGGTAGCCTCTCTATGGCCGAAAATAACATCTCACACGGGTTGATTCCCGGCGGCAAATTCACCAGACTGCAACGAATGCGTTCAATCTGTTCCAGCTCGGAGTCACTCAGTATGTACCCCACGGTACGGACGGACGGCGACACCAGAACCACGCTGCCGTTTGCAGCCCGATAGAATGTCCCCATCGAACGACCAATCGGATACTGTGACTGATACAGGATCTGATCCACAGGCGAACAGAGTCGTTTGTGATGTTGACTGTAGCTATAATTGAAGTGTAGATGGTGTAGTGTGTGCTGCAGCGTATACTCAAACGGTAGCCGGGCCCTCGACACGCATTTGCTGAAGACACCCTGGGGATTGGATCGTATACATTCCGGGAGAACGTGCAAGACACCACCTGTATCCGAGATGTATTCAAGCAAGACGTGTGTCTTGAGCAGTGGACGGCAGCGTGCCACATACCGAGCAGACTCCACATCAAGACTCAGGTAGCGTGACAAATTACCATAGACCCACCACCGTCGTGTACTCAGTATAGTCCGGATCTGCACATTTGCAATACTAAAGACAAGAGGAGCAGACAGGAATCGATCCCCAATGAGAGCACCTGGGGGTTCGAGTGGATGCGACAAAAACACCGACGCCAGTAGAGTCTCATAGAATTGAGATAATGATTGGTTCTGATACTGCAAGACAGTCCCCAGCGCGAGTTCGTCGTCTGCGCCGGTGGCGTTCATAGACAATATACTCTCCACGTATCGCATATCGGCACCTGGGTAGACGGAACGGACCCTTGCAGCCACCGCACTATCCATTCCGTTCGGTATCCGCATCTCGTGAGGTATGACACGTTTTTAATGTCCATCTATTGTCTCTCTCGTACCTGTATGGATATTTCCGACCGGCTACATGACTATGATCTACCTGTACTGTGGACACTACCTGGTGGTGGATGTAGTTCATGATTGGAAGCATGTGCATCGTGTGGACCAGGAGGAAGCAGAATCCTCCTCCAAGATCTCCAAACTTGCTGCTGTCCACGGGTTCGCTTCGAAACCATTATACACTCGTCCTCGGGTAGAAATTCATACTAGATTCTTGCCGTATTCATTTCTACTGTATTGGGCGAATTAGACAATTCTAGTTCGAATATTTCTTAGTTTTGATAGAATATGTAGAATTGTACATGCCCCCCACCCGCCTGTTCAGAAGCCGGCATGCTTCGGAACCACAGCTCGTCTCACAGTACTGACATATTCTGATGTTTCTTGACAATATGCATGATACCATGAACCTTGGAAGGGCGCTTGCTCCATACCGCACGAGGAGAGTTTAGTGCGATACGAGGATCATCTCGATCTCTCTTGTCGACGTACACTCTCACTGGTGTGGGAGAGAAGGGAGTCCGGTCGGTACTGGGTATCGAAGTCTTCCGTCTTCCTGGTCTGGAGATTCGACACAATCACCTGCAATGCATAATACCAAACCAAGGAACATCGCCATGCATAATATCCAACAGGTGGGCACAACCCTCCATCCAGCCGTTTTCGACGAATGTCGAGCGAGGTAATCCATCAAAGAAGATTGTGACCAGCCGGTCATTCTCAGACAACCAGCGGTTACCGACTTCGATGAGGGTTGCAAGATCAAACACGACATGTTCCAGCGAATCATTGTCTTTGATCCAGTCATGCCCGATCTCCGTCACAGATGGACAAATAAATCAGGCGTATCTTCTGAAGTGTCTTGACAAATCCATCACACCCGACAGACGACAGACGACAGAAGAAGTACATTCATCCCAGAAGCTCCCAACCCTGCTTTCATCCTAAGGTATCCATACAGGGTGCCTAATGCACCACCCAAGGAAAACCCACATACGTACAATCTACGAATCAACACGGTC
>Ga0105050_10004428_pt1 | contig 18718 bp, 15 predicted proteins | sample FRY01_FD_78088 | JGI IMG/M metagenome (GOLD analysis project Ga0105050, IMG submission 78088) | Freshwater microbial communities from Lake Fryxell liftoff mats and glacier meltwater in Antarctica - FRY-01 | ecosystem: Environmental > Aquatic > Freshwater > Ice > Glacier meltwater ... | reverse complement strand
GCCCTCCTGGCTTGAGCACACGCCAGACCTCACGTATGGTACGCGACGTGTCTGGGCTATGATGCAGCACGCCCCAGGAATAGACCAGATTGAAGGACTCAGCGGGGAAGATCAGGTTTTCGGCATCGCCCACCTCAATAGTGGAATGCAGTCCAAAGCAGGCCAACCGCTGACGCGTGTGGGACACAGCACGCTCGGTGAGGTCAATACCATACAGGTCGGCACCAGCCTCAGCAAAGCGCTGGTGGTCGGCACCTAGGCCAACGCCAATCTCCAACACCTTCAGTCCATGGCTCTCCTCGAAACGGGCAAAGTCAAGGATGAAAGGTTCGAGTTCATAGCGCCGTTGTGCCTGTGCCGTATAGCCTATGCGATCGGCCGATATCAGGTACAGGTTCTCGCCGCACGATGCTTCGTCCCAGAAGTCATGTACTTCCCGTATTCTACTTTTCTCAGTGGACATGGATAAGCACCTTCTCTCTTCACAATTCTTAGCTGACTCGACTTTGCGAAGACTTCGCCTTAAATCGACGCAGAATAGTCAAAGTCTGGCACGAATCAAACAGGTTCAACATTAATTCCAGCACGGCCTCAAAATTGCGCTGTTCGGTCCAGCGCACAAAGCCCAGGGGGTAATCCTGGCCCTTCTGTTCGTAATTCTCGTCGTAGCGGCCTGGCCCATAGGAGCAGGAGACCTGGAAGGTCAGTTCCTTCTCATAGAAGTCGGCTTGGTTGAGTTCCAGACCGGTGACCCCCACCAGCACAATCCGCCCGCGCTTGCGGCACATCTCGGCGGCCTGGTGGACCGGCTGGCTGCTCTTAGTGGAGGCGGTGATCAGCATCGCATCCACCCCCCGCCCGTGGGAAAAAGCCAGATCCGCGGCCACCGGGTCAACGCCGGTGGTGAGGTCGATGGCCTCGGCACCGAACTGGCGGGCCAGAGCGCAGCGTTGGGCGTCCAGATCGATGCCCAGTACCCGGCAACCGTTGGCCAGCAGCATCTGCACAGTCATCAGCCCCAGACCGGTGACCACCACGGTCTCGCCCATAGTGGGGTTGGCCAGACGAATGCCCTGCAAGCCCACCGCTGCCAAAACGGTGAAAGCGGCTTCCTCATCGCTGACAGTGTCCGGTATGCGGGCGCACAGGTTTTGGGGTACAGAGACGATTTCGGCGTGGGGGCCGTTGGAGACGACCCGGTCGCCGACGCTGAAGCCGATGACACCCTGGCCGACCTGCATGACGACGCCGGCATTGCAGTAGCCCAAGGGCAGAGGCTGGTCCAGACGAGCAAAGACCGCTTCCAGAGTGGGCAGTAAGCCATCGGTACGCATTTTGTCCAGCACTTGGCGTACTCTGTCAGGTTGAGATCGAACTTTTGTCAGCAGATTGGCTTGGCCGAATTCGACCAACATGCGCTCAGTGCCGGAAGAGATTAGTGAGTTGCTGGTTTGAGTAAGCAGGCCCCCGGGAAACAGGGTGGGAACTGGCACTTCAGCATACTCTGTTTTGCCGACGCGTAATTCTTGGAAAATTTGCCTCACTTCACCACCCGATAATCGCCTTGACCGTCAAGAAAGAGGCGACACCACACCTCAATACAAACGAGTGAAAAAATTGGATAGGCAGCATCGATTTTTCCTGCCCTATCCAATTCAAGTAGTTTGTGGACTGCTTTTGGATTGAAAAGTCCCCGGTTATGCAAACTTTTAGGAGAAAGTGTGTCTTGAACATATTCTCTCAATTCATTTCTAATCCACCGACGCAATGGAACACCGAACCCCGACTTCGGACGGTAAATGACCTCTCGAGGTAGAATAGGTTCCATTGCCCTTTTGAAAATCCACTTGCCTATCGTTCCATGTTGTTTTAGAGCAGGAGGCAATTGTGTAGCGAAGGCGACCAAATCTGGGTCAAGGAACGGTACTCGCACTTCAACCCCCGTTGCCATGCTCATTTTATCTGTGTAGTTCAGGTTGTGATCGGTCAAGAAGTGATTGGCATCCAGCGCCAACATCTGGTGTAGAGGTGGAGTAGAGGGGGGCAGCGCCTCCAAAATCTGTAACATTGGCGCCAACGGATCTAACGTTTGAGCGACCCCACGTAGCCTCTCACCCGCCAATTGGCGTAGCCAGTCAGGTGTAAGCCAGAGGAAGTAACTTGCCAGACGTTGCTGCGAGGTCTCATCTGCATAGAGAAATGCTTTTGAGAATCGCCGACCCCAGACATGATCCGACGGAGCATATTGTGCAATAGTCCTTAGCCCTCGTCGCGCTGGTCGTGGCAACCATGACCAATATCTTTCTTGTCTTAGGGCCAAATGCCGACGATAGCCCGATAAAATATCATCGCCGCCAGCGCCGGACAGAAGTACCTTAATGCCATTTTCCCGGGCTAGTTCAGATATATAGAGTACATTAAGAGCGGCTGGATCTGCCTGAGGTTCATCTAGATAGTAAATCATTTCTTCAAAGCGGGAAGCCATGTCCGCTCCAACCTCAACCACATGAAGGCGCACTCCAAGATGCTCAGCCACCCGGCGGGCATAGGGTAAATCTGCTGTCATCCCTTCTGTTGCAGATGCTTCGTCAAAACCGATCGTAAAGCAATCTATTTGACTCTTAGTAGCGTGTCGACGGGCATATGCTACTACTGCACTGGAATCCAATCCGCCAGAGAGAAACGCGCCCACGGGCACATCGGCAAGCATTTGACGGTGGACTGCCTGCTCCAAATGAAAGCGCAGTCGCTCTTCAGCTTCTCCGACAGAAATATCCAGCAGAGGCTGATCGTAAGGAAGATGATAGAATTGCCAACTATGCTCGATACCGTTCGGGGTCACCCATGCACCATGACCGGGAGGTAGTTTGCGTACAGATAGAAGCGGAGTACGCGGATATGGGGCATAGAGATAACCAACATATTGAAGAAGAGCCTCTGCATCCAGTTCAAGATTGAGATCAGGAACTCGCACCAATGCTTTAAGCTCGCTTGCAAAAACAAACCCGCTTTTGGTTACAGCATAGTAAAACGGTTTGACACCAAGACCATCTCGGGCAATCAGTAACTTTTTCTGACGCTTGTCCCAAAGAGCAAAAGCGAAAATACCATTCAATTGGCTCAGACAGGTTTCGCCATCACGCAAGTAGAGATTCAAAATAACTTCGGTATCTGTTGTGCTATTGAAACGATATCCATCACGCTCAAGACTGGAACGCAATTCAGGGTAGTTATATATCTCACCATTGAAACAAATGATAGCCCGTTGATCTGCATCCCACATTGGCTGATGCCCTGCAAGCGAAAGATCAATGATGGAGAGTCGGCGATGAGCCAATCCAATACCCTGTTCGTTATCGTACCATATCCCAGCATCGTCTGGTCCTCGATGAGCCTGGCGCTGATTCATGGTCTCTAATATGGTTCGATCAAACGAACCAACAAATCCGGCAATACCGCACACAGATTTTCTCCATTCAAGAAGTTTAACGTAGGTTTGTATTCCTGTGGCCTAATCACTCATACTGATGCACACGTTGGTCCGGCGTACCAGGACCATGCAGCCGCAGGTGCGGCAACTGCCCTCTAATCTGGATTTCGAAATGCTTGTATTCTCGCAATCTCATTACATCCGACCGCAACCGTGCCCAAATATAGCCAACCCATCCAGCGCGCCATGCGCCAACCCAAATCCAATTGTAGAGGAAGAACAGGAAAAATCTTAGTGGAATGCAAAGCGCAATTTTATTCAGATCAAGACACATACGCCAAGTTGTATTATTACCCCACCAATTACCACTGCGAATAACATCTTCGGTATCGCCAAAGTAACGGGAACCCACAGTCCTCGCTATCCGATGCAACCAAGGCCCAACCCCTGGCACATGTAGCGAAACCCAACGAAAGTATGGAACGATTGATCGCTCTGCCTGACCCTTGGAACCCAAACTGGGACGCTCATCCCCTCCCGTTCCTGGATCGCCTTCCGTATGGTGTGGCAACCAATTCTTATCGCCGTTGATGCCCACAAGGTTCTTCAATGTGACGGTGACACCAGCTTTCTTGTGTGTTTTCAACTTTGGCAGGCTGAAAATCACATCTGCATGGACCACCGTGCCTGCAATTAAATACTCATGTCGTCCATTGCTGTGGTGACGATTGACTTCATCAGCGTCATAATCTGCACCATAAAAGCGACCTTCTCCGGGATGATCGATGAATTCACTGTTTTTACCCAGATCAAAGGCTACATATCCATGAGGATCGCCCGCCAACGTTTTGCGCTCTGTGATCACACCATCGTGGTTGACCCATTCTTCCTTGCGCAGGTCGACTAAATCGAAATTCGCCCCCTGTGACCGATAAAAAGCATGTAGTTCACGCAGTCCCAACAACTGGCTAATTACTTCAAATGAGGAATCAGTTTGTGGCGCATCGGCAACAATAACCTTACCCTCACCTTTCAAGGCCTTAAACACATAGTCTGCCACTGCCCTGATGACACTTCCATGGGTCAACACATATTTCCAACCCTCCGGATTGCGAGGATGATTCTCTTTCACAAGATTCGGTTTGAGTAAAACTGTCTCCCCTGGACTAATCAGTTCTCCGAGGGGGTTCCAGTCTTGCGTGCCGTATTGTGAAGCGTCAAGTCCAGCCAAATGAAAACACTCTCGCACGGCCTGATAGGCAGCATTTCGCTCAGTACTTAGACGAAAAAACTCGTACTCCGGATAGTTCGCATCAGGGTGAAAAGGCATTATGGCAGGATATATTTCACCAGTAGCAACTTTAATAATAGCGACCTGTGTTTGGTTCACAACAACTCCTACTTCGACCATTTCATTATTAATGATTACCCACAAATAGGAGGAAACCTTCGTTTCCACGGCATGCCACAGCCTATTTGCAAGCAACACAGGGGCAATGACCTGTGCAATTCCCACGATCATCGCTGATTGTATTGCTCCTACTCGTCACTTTTCTTAACGCCGACAACAGCAATACATAAATAAGGGTAACCCATCACTTCTGTAAGTGGTTTATCTAGTAGCTGCAAAATTCTTAATGGAAACGTAAGAACCCAACTCACCTTGTAGTCAATTCGACTCAAGAACCGCATAAGGTTAGTCAGAGTCTGCGAGATGACGCCGCTTACATAATCATATGTGACGACGTCCAACTGATGTTTCTGGAATATAGAATGCATCTGTTCATGTGTATATCCCCATCGGACATGACCACCGTCTTCATATTCCGATAGGCGTTCACCAAGCAAGCGATGATGCCGCAAGTACGGGCTCGTTAATAGCAACCGCCCTCCCGGTTTAAGCAAGGCACATAAATCCTGTATTAGTTGGTCGTCATTCATAATGTGTTCAATCGTCTCGAAGCAAATAATCTGATCGAATTCTCCCAAATGGGATGATATTTGGCTCAGATTACGAAGGTCATCTGCTACAAAATTAATATTGGAAATTCCGAGAATATTTGCTCTTTCTCTTGCTTTTAGTGTCTCATCAGGATTAAAGGAGATCCCGACCGTCTCATTCCCTTTTACGGCGGCATATATTGCAAACGCTCCGCTACCACAACCTGCGTCTAACGTGCGCATCTTTGGGGACTGAAGTTGAATTCTAAACCAATTAAAACGATCATAAACACATGGATCCCCATGAAGTACAGTTGCACGCCATCCAATAATTCGAATTAATGCATTCCGCATACGTTACTCCTTAAGTATGATTGTGTGCGATTAAGACGCCAGTAGCGAGAGCTAACTAAACATATGTATCAGGTCTTATCTGTCTCTTCTTTTCAAGAAACTTTACATCAATGAGAAAAGGAAACCACAACCCCTGCAATACGTGATATATCAGTCCTTCTCGACCATCTAAGAAGCCTAGTCGTAACAAGTAGCGATAGAGAAAGAGCAGAAGTGGACGAAGGAGAGGCGGAAGCAATGAATTCCATATATGCTGCCGAATCCACCGTTTACGTTCGGCCTGCGTACCCCATAATCGCGCCATTGAATCACTCCCAGGTTGCTGTTGAGCCCGCAATAGCTCAAATGCCTCTAAATCAGCATAACGATTATGTTTGGCAATCCAAGCAGAAACCATATTGAGATCATTATGGATTAAATCGCACGCCAGTTTCTTTGTCGGACCATCGACCGCAAGATGTTCGTTGACTATACGTGCATTGCAGTGGGCTCGTCTATGGCGAACAAGACGCAATATCCAAGTAGGATAAATGCCACCATACCTGATCCACCGTCCCATCCACCAGAATTGTCGCTTAATATAGAATCCAGCAATCCTTTCAGAAGCAGGCAGAATCTCAAAAATCTCTCGCTTGAGTGACTCCGAGAGTAATTCATCTGCATCAAGAAACAGCACCCAGTCCGTCTGGTAAGGCAATTCCCGCAGTGCCCACTCTCGTTGAGCGGCATAGTTCTCAAAGGGATGCAGAAAAACATGTGCGCCAGAAGCTTCAGCCAGTATACCGGTTCGATCCGTGGAAAACGAATCCAAGACAAAGACATCCGTCGCCCAACCTTTTACGTTATCAAGGGCACGTTGAATATGGACTTCTTCGTTGTAAGTCAAAATCACGACAGTAACCAAACAGCTATTCAATCCGCACATCCCGTTCTAAATCACTACTCTTGTTTTCCGTTATCAGCTTTTGCCAGATGCCTACGAGATTATGAGCGTACTCCACCCATGAAAAATGCTGAGCTCGCCCTAGAGCGGACTGCCTCATTTGCTTGCGCAGCAAATTGTCAGTGATCATTAGCTCAATCTTTGAGGCACAATCATCTGCATCAAACTTCTCAAAATAAATACCAGCATCCTGGCACACTTCCCGATTGACCAGTGTGTCAGCGGCGATAATTGGCAGACCAGCAGCCATGGCTTCAACCATCGGATGGCCAAAGGACTCCGTGAACGAAGGAAATAGGAAGAAATCAGCTAATTCATACAACTGAGAAATGTGCTTATAGCCAATATGACCAGCGCGCACCCACAAATTCTCAACATCTAGATAAGCTGACCGCTCTAACAGCTTGTCAAACTCTACCTTATCCGTCGTTTTTTCTCGATCGAGAGTAGTAATGAACCGTAGATTTAGATTGTGCTCCTTTAAGATGCCCAAAGCGTCAATAACTACCTCGAAATTCTTATGAATCGCATAAGATGAGACATTAACAGCAATACATGCCTCTTCATTTCGCCAGTCCTTAACTGTGGTGGACAAAGGAATTGTAGCGTTGTCCAATCCTCCGAAAAAAGTGGTAGAATCAAATCCATAATGCAAGACAGCGGTCCCATGATTGTTTAAAGAAATATAACTACCAACCATATCTCGCATCGCTTCGGTGGGAAAGAGAGTACAAGTTGCATGACGTATTGATTGAAGACTCCACCAACGCCGTAGTAGTATCTTCCAGACGGGACGACCCAGTTCCCGAAGCTTTTCCTGATAGTCTTGATTAAAAAAGAGCGGATTACGAATCAAGAGAAGTTGGGGGACAGAAGACCGAAATGTCCCGAAGCCCGTTGAAGAAAATAGACAGTCAATGTTGTACTGGTGTAGTAATCTGGGAATAACAATCTGATCGAAATATATCCGTTGCCCCCCAGAGGTACTTTTATATGGATAAGTATACAAATGCACTCGTTCATTGAAATCTAACTGATCGAGTTGTCCCTTTGTAACCTTTGGCACACACACAAACAACTCAAGATCTGAACTTACGCTCAGCAACTCTCGAAGTAAATTGCTTAAGTATGTATATGCACCACCCATATGCGCTGAGGCAGCATTGACTAAAACTTTCATGTGGTAAACGTCCCATTTGTTTTGTTTTGTTGGATTACAGACTCAAAATCCTATCATATTCAGCCAGAAAACGCTGTCCAGCAGTATCAAGCGAAAAAGCTGTGGCTACAGATCTGCGGGCATTCTCCTCCATCTGGAGGCGTAGTGGGAAATCGGCTAGAACTTGTTGGATTCTCTGTGCTAAGGCGTCGGCATTACCCACCGGCGTCAGAAAACCGTTATAACCATCTTTTACGATCGTAGCAGGTCCGCCGCAATTTGTACTAACCACCGCAGTTCCACAAGCCATTGCTTCCAAGAGTACAATGCCCAGACCCTCTTCGTTTGAGGATAAAACAAACAGAGCAGCCTGTTGATACAGTTCTTTGAGTTTCGACTGAGATATCTGGGTGTAAATGTCGATTTGGTTTTCAATGCCAAGATCTTTTGCCTTCTGCCAATCTCCGTGTGATGGAGCTGATTTCCCTGCGAGGACAAGCCGTGGTGGATCTTCCAGCAGTCGATGCAATTGAGCATATGCTTGAAACAGAAGTCGAGTATTTTTGCGGGGATCGGCAAGACGTCCAACTGTCAAAAGATAATGTTGTTTTGTTGCTGGTATCGCAGGTATGAAAAACTCCGTATCCACACCTGGCGGAGCAAAGATTACCCGTAAGGAAGGGTGTTGTTCCTGAAGATATTGATACATCCACTGGTTCTCCACAAAGATAACGTCTGGGATCTGACAAGCCCGTTCATCTAACCGCTCTGTAATCTTGGTCATCCAACGGTGCCAGTGACGACGAAAGCCGCTTTGACTTTGATGTTTTGTTTTTCTCTCCTCCGATGCCAATGTAGCAACCTGCAAAACAACGGGAACGTTGACATTTTGAGCAACCAATGCCCATGCCGGTGTACCTGCAACGATTTGTACAAGATCATATTCATTCAGCAGGTTAGTCAGAATACGCCGTGGCAGATAGCGCTGAAATTCGAGTTCCGTGAGGATCGCACCGACGTGTTTGAGGGAATTTCCTCGCCAAGACTGGACTGTTATATTGGGTGCGCGTACCCAACTGGTGGGTGACAATATCCGTATACTCGATTCATCGTGTGCTCCTGTAGAAAGAGATACAAACTCCGGCTGATAGCGTTCCGAATCGAGGATAGTCTTGTATAAGAATGCAGCGACACTCGAGACTCCCCCACCAAGTTTCAGATCGGGTGCGACGATCGCTATCCTGGGACGTGGCATTTCCCATGGCTCCTGTTCAGTATGGTTTTAGACATGCGCTACTTCTGCGCAATAACTAACATGTTTTGTGAAAGAATTGTTCGGAATTCCCCAGTTTCTGCGGCCAAAAGCACCCGTGGGTAAATGGTTCCGATTTCCCACAATGCGCGACGAGTAAGACTCATGAGTCCATGAACTACAGGCTTATCCTCCACACACCGCGGTGTCGAAAAGCCAACAGTCAGGAATGCCTGTCTTATACTTTTAGAGGTATAGGCTTGTTCGTGCGTTAAATCGCCATACCGTATACGCATTCCAAACAATCCTTCAGCATTCGGAACGTGAGCCATGCATATTCCACCAGCATCAAGCACACGAAGCACCTCATCCAGTATTACAAATAACTCCTCTCTGGTTAGATGTTCCAGAACATCCATGATCAGAACCACATCTACAGAACGATCTGGAAGTCGGATCAAGTATTCTTTGATGTCCCCTTGTTCCACGTCCCGTATTCCCAAACTATGGGCAACTTTCACTTGCTCGCCGGAGTGATCCACACCGCCAATTTTCTGGTACCCAGCTTGACGCAGTTCATATAAGAAAAGCCCATATCCACATCCTAAATCCACAATTCTAGAATCACGGTTTATGGGAATGTGACGAGTAATTAATGATCGAATGTAGAAAGAGCGAGAAGAGTTAAGAGATTTTTCGCTGTCATTGGCAATTCCAGCTTGCTTGTTAGATACATAAGAATCATATAGTCGACTTTTCCAATCCATTACATCTTCCTGTCTTTCGCTTGAACACTAAACTGTTTGAGTTTGGCGTAACGTCACTCCACATCAGGACTTCTTTGGGGCAAGATTCTTCGATAGTAGTGATTCAGATAAAACATGGGTTTCTCGATACACAAGTGTCAATCGTTCTCTCCGTCGGACCCTATCTAAGTTGCAATAAAACCCCACGATAGTATAGAGAAGATATGATAGTGGAGAGGAGACCTCCAAGAAGTAGTTGTCCACCATGCCGACAAAGATAGCTGCAAATGCGGTCGCGATCGCCAGCGCAGAGAGTGCTGGTGAATTGAGAAGCTGATGAATTCGGAGCATCGTGCGAACAAGGATAATGTGCCATAGCAAGTAGAATAGTGTGGCTAGCAGACCGCTCTGAACCACAACCGCTAAAACAATGTTGTGAGGTGCCGTCAACATGATATTGTCGATACGCATATTGCCTCGATGAACAAGTGCAGAATCAAACCCATTGAAAATAAGCGTTGACCAATTTTCAAGAATATACTTCCCATAGTACACCCACTGCAGCGTTCGTCCCTGATTTGCCTCTAGAGAATATTCAGAAAGATCAAGAACTCGTCCGCTCAATACATCTGGCATACCAAGGCCCATCCAAACAAGTAATGCAAATAACAACGCCCCAAAGATGTACAGGTACCAACGACGTAAACTTTGAATGGAGATCCGTTGATAATTCCGACTGGTCAACAGCCACGAACCAGGGATAATTATCAAAAGCCCAACGACAGCTTGTCTTGAACCGGTCAGCAAAATTAGGAAAGCCAGGATAACACCTTCTCCAAAGGCTAGAAGACGTAGCGTCCTCCCAAATAACGTTTTATTATGATAAACGGCATAACAAATAACAAATGGCACGAGCAAGGCCCGTGCCGTCGCTGTGGCCGTACCAGAAAGCGCTATCCGTTCTCCACCCCTCGCAAAACTGCCTACGTTCAGAATTGACCATATCTCAAACAAGCCGATTAGAATAACAACTAAGTAAGTATGATCAATCAACGTTTTGGCATGGTGTAAAAAATAGGGAACAATATAAAACCAAGTTATTAGACGCAACAAATTTGTAAACGAAAAGAGAGATACTTCCTCCTGCCTCCGATATCCTGGAATATAGAGGACGAGGAATACCAGGAGAATAAGATCGTACCATCCGAAGGCACGAGTGTAGTAAATGACGATGTGCAAAAGAGAAGGAACGGCAAGGATCACCACCAAAATATTGATTAAACGATTATAATAGTTTCCTTCGACTTCGACTGGGCTAATGCCATAGTGCTGTGCGATTGAGTCACCCATGTAGGCAAGAAGCATTAAGAAACAGAAGAGAAGCGCAAGAATTGATTTTTTCTCTCGAACACCATCCAAGTATTGGCGAATTGGTCTCCGTAGATAATGGGTTTGGCGAGGGGTCATACGTTTGCTGTCCTTGCAGCATTTAGTATCCGAAACTCTCGAAGCCACGCTCTGCGATCGATTGTGAAGAGCAGAACACCATATATGCACACAGTCGCAGATGCGGTGAATGCTATATGAGCGATCAAGACTTCTGAACTCCCGCCAGCTACAGAAATTACTCGACCCGCTAGGGCTGAACCGATACCGGCAATGAGTGGCGGTTGCAACAGGTACTTCCAGCCAGATCTCACAATCTCGGTTGTTGCATGCCAGAGAAGAAGCCAAAAAAGAAAAACGCTCAAGTTGACACTCCACACAACAGCATTCAAACCACCCCAGTAGACAGCAGCAATGACGGTGGGAAAGAAGATACCTAGTTGTACCACCCTGTACCGTACAACAGTGTCAATACGTCCCACGCCAACAAGCAGCTCTTTCAATGTATCAGATAATGGTGCAAAAACAACGAACACCGCCATTGCCTCGAGAACGATTCCAGCCTCTTCCCATTTGGTACCATAAACCAGCACAACTACCTCTTTGCCAAGTAACCATACGATGATACCCAGCGGAATAATAAAACGTGGAAGCCAGAAATAGATCCGCTCATACACATATTGTAATTTGCTGGAAGACTTCTGAACATGTGCGAAACTTGAGTAAATAACTGAACTTAATGCTCCGTGAGTGAACTGATGTCCAAGCAGAGCAAGTCTGTAAGCCTGACTGTAGTATCCAAGACTCACGGTACCCAAAAATGTGCCGACAACAAGATTGTCCACCCTGCCAAATAGAACTTCAGAAATGCGGCTAACCATCATACGCCACCCAAAACTCAAAATCCACAGGAAGTCTGTCCTATCAAAGGCAAATATTGGACGATACTTTGCCGCCCAAATCATCCCAAGCAATGTAATCATCGTGCCAATCACATCTTTGGCCGCTAAAGACCAGACTCCCCATCCCTGCGAAGCAAGAACAGCAGCACTGCCAAACGAGATAATCCCAGTCAGAACCTTCACGACAGCTATCGGTTTGAAGTTAAAGTCTCGCTGCAATATGGCCGCGTAGGTCAGTGCGATTGTGTTGACCATACTTGTCCAGGATAGGATGATAACCAACCGACTGACATTATTATCGTAATAGTGGCTGGCTATCAATCCAATACATGTTCCAATCAAAGCAATGCCAAAACCAATGATACAACTTGTCCAGAAAGACATGGCGATCAATCGTTCAACATCCGCAGAGTTTTTCTCTTCACGAAACTGAATGATAGCTTCTTGTGAGCCAAACCCACCCAGCATCGTTACTAGCGACAACAGAGACGTAGCAAGAGCATATACGCCGAAATCAGCAGGAAACAACAGCCTCGCCAGCGCCAGATTGCCTGCAAATGAAATAACGACACCCAAGTAGCTTGCAGAGGCAACCCATACTGCACCACGTACTGCCCGTCGCAGAATCGACATTTTCTAATACGCCTTTAATCGAATACGACCACATAAACCAAATCGTTCGCCTGAATAAGGGTGTCCAGTAGTGAAATCATATTCAGGATCGATTCCTACGGCTAATTATTGATTCGTATTGTCTCACGACATTCTCTCCATAGCTATCCCAGGAGAATCTATCTTTAATCTTGAATTTGGCTGCCTGTCCCATCTCATAACATTGTTCTGGATTCTCATACAGATACTGAATTTTCTCCTTCAATATGTCAATGTTACGAATAGGGATAACAAACCCCTCCTTTCCATCCTCTATCAGATCCTCGCCTCCCGTATTAGGTGTACAGAGCAATGGCAACCCGCACGCCATCGCCTGAGGTTGAACCATAGCCAGTCCGTCTTCGATAGAACAAATGGCAAATACGGAACCCTCGGAATAGTATTTATATAATTCCGCCTGTGGTACTGAGCCAAAATATCGAAAATGACCATCATATTTCTGAAAAAAGGGCTTGATCTCTGGATTCATTGCACCTAGTAACCAAAGCTAGGCTCCAGACAAATCCAGTTCAGCAAAGGCTTGAAGCAGATAATGTACGCCTTTTCTGAGTGACATACCCCCTGCAAAAATCAGACGAAACGTGTTATCTTTCTTGGGTAACTGACAGAAGTTAGAGAGATCGACCCCATATGGCACGACAATGAGCTTATCGGCTGAAAATCCGCGGTTCAGAAACGTATTTCTTGCGAACTGCGACGGCATACTAATATAGTCGGAGAGTTGATACTCTTCTAATTCCCGTTCAACAACACTTTGGGTGGGGAGGCGCGGAATGCTCTGACCATATCGCTCATACTCTTCTACCAAAATATCTCGCTGATATTCAATATGTGTCGAACCCCTTTCCAGTACAGTCAGAATTCCTTTGGCTTTTGCGATTTTGATACTAAGCAGCGATGATGATGACCACCCAGTAAAGATATCCGTGTCATCTTGGATATTGCCAGAAGCTTTTCGATCAAAATAACTTTGCATCCAATGCGTTGCATCCCAACTATTAGACAAAAATCTATTGGATCTAGCCCAAGCGCGTTTCATGATCTCGACCGAAAGAAATGAGACAATATATTCCGATGGGATTCCCCACTCTTTCACCTTATATTTCGGATAGCTGGTAATAAGTCGATCAAGATGTCCTCGTTTATATAGTTGAGCGGCAAGATCAAATCCATGAAACCGTCCGTTTACTGATACAACGACTCTCATAAGTTGTTTTCTCTCCACTTTTAACAAGAAACCTATACAAACAGTTGTCTGGTAGGGGATATGCTAAGCACCAACAGTAATCCCATCTGGTTAAAAAGATTCATACCCGGCTGATCAAGCCCCACCTTGATACGTTCAGTTTTGCTCGTAAGAGAAAGTCTCTCTTCCGTTATACAACAATAACACTTTACCTGTAACGAAGTCGATCTACCATGAATTGAAGCCTATCATGATGGCTGTAGCCACACACAAGACAACGATTGCGACCAGCGGCAGCGATTGCTAGTCTCGTTTCTTCGTGTTCACGGAAGTATTGAGCTTTATTCAACAGATCAGAAAGGTCATCGGTATCAAAATAAACGGCCTCTTCGTTTTCATGGAAAAGACGCCGATGTTCATCCGTTCTCTCGGCCAGCATAAATCCGCCACAAGCTGGAATTTCTACGGATCGATCTGTTTGCAGGTCTCGATTCAATTTTCGTAGAAAACACAAATTGATCTTAGTCGCACAAATGGCTCTTACATAATCTTCACCATAGAGAGGCCGATTCTCTACCTTGAGATTTGGATGCACATTGACCCAAGAAGACCACCCATTCCCCCAAATACGTACAGGCACATCGTTTTGCGCTAAAAATAGCATTTTTTGTGCTCGATCCTCTTCAAAAGTACCAATGAATCCCACATCGGCCCCGAGATGCTCCTTATCTGTCTCGGTGACAGGAATTGGACGATGTAGAGTTTGATCAAAAGCCTTATCGACGAACACAACACATTTAGCACCCAGCGCAGCCAATTCTCCGTTTTCACAGTTATGGCTCTTTGTCGTGAAAACGACATCATAATGCGGCAATCCCCACGTATAGAAGTATGATCGGTTGTGGTGTAGAAACATGTCATCTTCAGAATAAGAAGCGATTCGCATCTGGGGTGCAGTCTGACGTACTGCCTGCAGTGTCCAAGGCCATAACTGATTGCCTTTTTCTACCCACAAGAGATCGGCATCCAACTGACGTGTGCTTTTCTGGAGCCACTTATTCACTCCTGTATGATCCAATGGAAACCCAATTCTTGATAATATACGATCTAGAAGTACCAAGGGACGTGACGATGTCTTTATATCTATGGAGACGGACGAAAATGCATAGACTGAGTGCCCCAAATCCTCCAGAGCTATCTTGCGTTGATAGGCACGGGCATGTGGTCGAAGATCGCCAACAAAGATGATTTTCACAGAACTCCTCGTCAGGTTTATTTTGCCATAGATTGTAGAGCCGACCGAATACCGCTGACGCACTCTTCATAGCTCCACTGCGAAATTCGGTCAAGAGATGCCTTACCCATCTTTTGCCGCAACTCATCATCTTGTATGACAGTTTGTAAATGGTTGGTGAGCGCTTTAATGTCACCGGCCTGGTACAAAAATCCATTCCGCCCGTGAGTTACCAAATCGGCAACAGAACCAATTTCCTCAGTAGCGATCACGGGGAGACCCGCGCACATGACCTCATTAACGACCAAGCCCCATGGCTCATTTTCAGAGGGCAATACAAACACATCAGCAGCAGCATAAATTGCAGGAAGCTCCGACTGATTGCGAAATCCCAAAAAAAACACGTCCTGTAGTGCATGATCTTGCACATATTGCCGCAAAATCGCTTCTTCACTGCCTGAACCAATGTAGACCAAGCCCACGTTACTCTCCGTAAATTTTACCTGTTCGTAAGCACACAACAAATCAATGGGGCGTTTTCGTGGCGTGAGTTTTGATGCGAAGAGAACGAGTGATTTCTCGACAGGGAGTCCTAGTTGTTTGCGTACTTCAGTCCTCTGAGAACGAGATAAGTTTGAATTATAGGTAAAGAATTCATTGTTCACTGTATACGGAACTGGAAAGAGACGGCTTTTATCTACGCCATAGTGCTGATAGAATTCGGAATTGCGTGTCCCAATCGGCAAACAAGCATCAAATAGATGATAGAAAACATGAAAAAATGGTTCTCGTATAAGACGCTTCATAAAAGGACGATATTGATGCAATAACAGGTGCGTTTCGCCTCGAATGAACAACGGAATCCCCATGAGCTTAGTAGAAGCAATTGCTAACAGATGCGTGGCTGAATTATAGCCATGCACCCAAAGTGCATCGTAACAACCTACTCTTAACTCACGGACAATTGAAGGGTTTACTGAAAAACCTCCCGGCTTTCCACCTTTCCTCCACTGCCACTCGGGTAGGAACCTATGCTCATAGTCTTCAAGCAGAGGGACATCCCAACGAATTTCTTTTCCAAATCCAGGATCCACATAATCTTCTACGCCTTTACGACTACAGTAGTAGACAACAGGGTCTATATCTGGTTCCTGCTCCAACCTTCGGTAGAGAGGCGCAAAGTACTGAACTGGATGGGAGTTTAGAATTGCGATCCGATAGGGATGTGGCATTGTCTCACCTGGCAATCTATTGATCTAAGTCGGCAATCTGAATAAACAGAATGTTATCAAACAAAGCCTGATCTTTACTTTCATAATTAAGTAAAAAAGGCTGGCAAATAATGGGATTCTTAGGGTCTTTGAAAGCAGTGTTATCTGAATGGACGTGCTCCACAGATAACTGGGCAACGGATGCAAAGTGTATCCATTCATTAACCGGTTGTACATCACGGTCCGGTTGTGTTGTATAATAAGGCCCCATTTCAGTGTAGGGCCAAGGCACTTTTCGAGCGTGTATACTACGCAAGCAGCCTATATTACTGGTCAAAGAGGCTTCCTTTTTCCATCCGGCGATCAAATACAACCCATTCGGATTCACCGGATGGATCGGTCCAGTAACACTCACACGCCTCGTCGAATTATCTGTATTGTCAAGCAGCAAAGCGTCTGTCTGTTCGTCTTGTCGCAACACATGCACAATCTTAATACTTCCTGGATCTGCCCGATAGATATCTACTGGATATCCAATCGGGAGGCCGTTATCTTCTTCGCCTGCCCACTCAAATCCAGCATTGGGAGCCAGATTAATTCCAGAGACTCGCTCAAACCACCAATCGCCTACCTGTACAGCAGAATCCAATCCATTCTGTTTAGGCGGCAAATGCCACCAAAGAATCAACTCAACTTCTGGCTCGATCTCAAGCAACTCCGTATCCAAATCGTACCCTACAAGTTCGGCACCACTCGCAGACCGATACGGGGAAATCTGTTGATAGGTTTCCCCGTATCTCCCTACAAAAAACTGTGGCTGAACCAATCGACTACATTGAGCCACTGTCGAATCGTTAAGAAAATTATGAACAAAAAGCTGATAACATGTGGAAGCAGTAGGGCTTAGTGTTACGGATTTCTGCCAATTTTGTAGAGATGTCTCTAGCTGTCCCGCTTCCCAGTAGGCCCATCCCAATTGAGACAACGCTGCTGCACGTTCTTCATCGGATATAGTCTCAGACAAGTAATCCTGAAGGAGTTTAATCGATGCAACATCATTCCCGCCCCGGCGAAACAACTTGGCCCGTAGAACAGGATCCTTATAGTTTCCGTGGTCTGCGAGCAACAGGTTGTAGATCTGGAGATCCTTAGGATGAACGTTTTCGCCTGCAAGTGCAAAACTGATCCGCATTTCCCGAATTGCTTGCTCCCATTTTTCCTTTGCCAAATCCTGATACGCTCTCAGTAGATGATACTCGGTTTTACCCGGACGCAAAAGAAGTGATGTAAAGCCAAGATCTCGTGAACTTCTATATGCATCATAGGCAGCCAATGAATCGCCTTGAGCCAACTCAACAAGGGCAAGAAGATACCATGCAATTGCATTAGAGGAATCAACCTCGACAGCCTTATGTAGGTAGCGCCTTGCCTGTGTAAGAGTATCCTTATTACCAAAATATGCACTGGGTGGAAACTCGCCAGATACACAAGCGTAAGACCCGGGATCGCAGATAGGAGTTTGGACTGTTAGCAAGATAGCGTAGTTGTGCAACGCAATACTGCACACAGCCACTGCTCGAAAACCTATCACTCCCAGCAATAGCAAAAAGAGGCTAAACCGAGGAAAAGAGAAGAAATAGCGCAAATTCATTCAACACTTCTTAGAACAACCTTAACGTTTCTTGTATCAACAAAAAAAGAGGAACTCTTCATAATCTCACTCCAATCGTAGGCCGAGTGATCTGTGGCAATAACAATGCAATCCGCTTCGTCCAGAGCAATATCCAAGTCCACGGACGACATCTCCACGCCATTGTAGGCAAAAGTGGGCACATGCGGATCGTGATAGCGTACATCCGCCCCTTTTTGATGCAGGAGTTCGATAATATCCAACGCCGGAGACTCCCGCACGTCATCAATATCCTTCTTGTAAGCCACGCCGAGTACCAACACCCGACTACCTTTCACTGACTTGCCCGCTTCGTTCAGGGCGTCCTGCACCTTCTCCACCCAATAGCGGGGCATCTCGCTGTTGATCTCTCCGGCCAGTTGGATGAAGCGGGCGTTGTAGTTCAGGGTCTTCAACTTCCAGGATAGATAGTGGGGGTCCAGGGGGATGCAGTGGCCGCCCACGCCGGGGCCAGGGGTAAACTTCATATAGCCATAGGGCTTGGTGGCTGCGGCTTCCACCACCTCCCACACATCCAGCCCCAGTTTGTCACACATAATCGCCACTTCGTTGACCAGGGCGATGTTGACCGCCCGGAAGGTGTTCTCCAGCAGTTTGGTCATCTCCGCCGCG
>Ga0105050_10004427_pt1 | contig 18722 bp, 15 predicted proteins | sample FRY01_FD_78088 | JGI IMG/M metagenome (GOLD analysis project Ga0105050, IMG submission 78088) | Freshwater microbial communities from Lake Fryxell liftoff mats and glacier meltwater in Antarctica - FRY-01 | ecosystem: Environmental > Aquatic > Freshwater > Ice > Glacier meltwater ... | reverse complement strand
CGCGGCTGCGTAACGTGGTGTACGTGGAATCGAGGCAAGGTCACTCTCCCCCTGCTGTCCTCCGTACATCGCAACTCGCGATTCAGGTCACTGCAGTGGAATCCATTCCACTAACACGCACGCACAAGTCTTGCTCGGGAGTCACGGACTGTCCAGTACATATGCATCTCACTGCCATGAGATTCTGGTAACACGTGTCTTACGTGTCCGCTTCGGACCGGGTTCAGGCAAACTGTTGCGACTGACAATATCCAGAACTGCCAGACGTGCACGTCTGGCAAGCAGGAGGAGGGGATCGGTGTCCTTGCGAACATGGGTTGCCAGCCGGGTCATGCACCGGCTGACCAGCCTTGATCATGAGCAGAAGGTTCACGCGCAGGCCGAACGGAAGCGGGCCGGCGGTCCGCATGTCATTGAGTACTTCCATCAGGTTGATGACCCCTATTCGCATCTTGCAGCCCAGGCATTGGCGAGGATCCAGACGCAGTACGATGTCGTTGTTGTGCCTCATCTGGTGGGTCCACCGGCGGATTGGGCGGCGCCAGAACGCGAACGTCTGCAGGCATACGCTCGTGCAGATGTCCGTCGACTCGCAGTTCGCCACGAGCTTGGGCTGCCGTTGATGGAAAGACAGCCCGGGCAGGATCAGATCGACGCCGCCAATACGTTCCTCGTCCCCTTCCTCGCATCTGATCATTTTTTTGACCATGCACGTCGTGTTGGCGATCAACTCTGGTCCGGCGTTCGGCTCGAACACGTTCCCCATGCCGACACAGGCGCAGCGTTGTCGGCTGGCGAAGCACGGCGCGAGGCAAACGGTCATTTCATGAGTGCAATGCTGTACTACGGGGGCGAGTGGTACTGGGGTGTTGACCGTCTCCACTATCTCGAACAACGCCTGCTGTCGCTGGGTGCTCGTCACGCCGGAGCACCACTCTTTCCCTGTCCAATGGAATTGGAACAGCCACCAACGGGTTCCCTTGGTGGCGAAACCATCGACTTCTTTCTCTCCTTCCGCAGCCCCTATACGTGGCTGGCAGTACCACGTGTCAAGGCGCTCGCGGATGTCTGGGGGGCAGAACTGCGGCTGCGCTATGTACTGCCCATGGTCATGCGCGGGCTGTCGGTGCCGCGCATGAAAGGGCTGTATTTTGTCCGCGACGCCGCTCGTGAAGCTCGCCGGATGGGCATTCCCTTTGGGTGCATTGCCGACCCGGTGGGACGACCGGTAGAACGCGGATACTCGCTGTTTCCCATCGCACAGCGAGAGGGTCTGGGATATGCGTGGTGCGAATCATTCATGCGGGCAGCATGGTCGGAAGGTGTGGACGCCGGCAGCAACGCGGGATTGCGCTCGATTGCTGAGCAGGCCGGGCTCGACTGGTCCACTGCCTCCGTGCATCGGGACAGTCAGGAGTGGCGTCCCGTCGCGGAAGCAAGCCGGGCGGCAATGTTTGCACTCGGTCATTGGGGTGTGCCGTGTTTCAAGGTTCGCGATGTGGCCGTGTGGGGACAGGACCGTCTCTGGGTGGTTGAGGAGGAGCTGCGGCGTCTGGTTGGAGAGCAGTCAACTTGATGCTTCCCGGCAATATCATCGTGTCGGCGAGAGTCCGCTGTTTACCTTTTGTTGGCTCCCGGCATCCTGCCCTCACGCCAACACCGGTCGCTTCGCTCCCTTACACCGGCGCGATCGGCTGCGCCGAGAGTGCCGGTGCGGCGGCACCTCCGTGTGCCTCCTTAGTCATGTGACCAGCCTCGCGGCTGAGAAGCCCTGTTGGTGAACTGAGCAGCCTGCAACTGCCCCTCCTGGAACGTGCGAAGACGGTGGGTAGCATCGCCCGGCCATGGATGGCCGGGCGCGCAAGGGTATCGGCGCAGCCGATTCCCGCAGCGTGAGGGAGCAAAGCGAACGGTAGCGCCGTAAGGGCAGGATGCCCGCAGGCGCAATGAAGGAAGAGGCCGGGCGCGCAAGGGTATCGGCGCAGCCGATTCCCGCAGCGTGAGGGAGCAAAGCGAACGGTAGCGCCGTAAGGGCAGGATGCCCGCAGGCGCTCCTATAGAAAAAGTCTCCTCAATTCGGCCAGTAGACGTACTCATCCCCAGCATTCACCGGTTCAGCCCGCGTTTTATCGATCGGTGTCGGGCCTTCGGTGGTGTACGGGTAACGGGGTGGTGTGCGATCGACCTGATGGGCTTCGAGCAGCGCCGTGAGTTCGTTTGTGATGACCGGTTCCTGATCGACCAGATTGCTTTGTTCCGTTGAATCTTCCGCCAGATCAAACAGCCACTTCCTGCCCTGTCGGCCATCGACCTGAAGCTTCCAGTCGCCACGCCGGACAGCCTGGTAGTAGCCACTTTGCCAGAACAGCGCATCACCAGGCCGGATGACCCGGCCCTCGCCGGTGGCGACGGGCAACAGGTCGACACCATCAACGATCCGGTCGGTTGGCAACGTTGCGCCGGCGGCGTCAGCAAACGTCGGCATGAGGTCGATGTGTGCAACCGGCATGGTCACGGCTTCGCCGGGCGCGATGCGTTTTGGCCAGTGCATGAACAGTGGGGTGCGAATGCCACCTTCAAAAAACGTCATTTTCCAGCCGCGATATGGCGCGTTCACTTCAGGTACGCCGATGTAACCTGCACCACCGTTGTCGCTGGTAAAGACCACCAGAGTGTTGTCGGTGAGCCCCAGTTCGTCGAGCTTGTCCATGATGCGCTGCACACTGCGATCAAGCGCTCGCACCATGGCGGCGTAAACACGCAATCGTTCCGGCTTAATGTCACCAACAGCGTCATAGTCCGCGCGGGTTGCCTGTAACGGCGTGTGTACGGCCCAGTGTGCCAGGTAGAGGAAAAACGGCTGGTGCCGGTTGGCTTCGATGACCTTGATGGATTCATCAGTCCAGTAGTCTGCAAGGTAGCCGGCGGGCTCAAACAGGGGGCCTTCGTTGTACGATGCAGCAAACCGCATGCGCGCCCAAAGAAATCGGTCGATCGGATCAAACGGCAGTTTTGCATTGACGACATCGGGATCGTCTTCCCGCAGATGCAGACCGTTGGCCATGAGCAGGCTCTCGTCGAAACCTTGTGCATTGGGACCAAATTCGGCGCCCAGCCCCAGGTGCCACTTGCCGATGTGAACGGTATGATAACCACGTGTTTTCAACAACTCGGCAATCGTGACTTCTGAGCCCGGCAGTCCCTGGTCGTTGTACTCGGGCACACCTTCTGCGGTCGCCTCGTTGAAGTCGACCGGCGGCAAACCTGACGCCGTGTCCTCGGACATGAGCTTGATCGCGCGGCCCATGCCCGGCGGTGTTGGTGTGAATTCAAATCCATGGCGTGTGGGATAGCGTCCGGTCAGCAACATGGCACGCGACGGTGCACACGTGGCGTTTCCCGTGTAGGCCTGGGTAAAACTCACACCACCCTCCGCCAGTCGGTTGATCGAAGGTGTTGGCACCGCGCCACCGGCGACACCACCGCCGAAAGTGGACAGGTCGTTCATGCCCAGATCATCAGCCAGGATGAAGATGATGTTTGGTGGCCGCTCTTCGTCTGCCAGTGCTGCCTGCGCCGGACCGGGTTGCCAGGCAATCGGCTGATTCGGCGCGATGTCGAGGTCGCTGCTGTACCGGACCCAGGCCAGCATCAGGTCAGCTCGATTGAACCACACCAGGGCGAGCGCGATGCCTGTGGTGACGATGACACCCACCGCAAACTTCTTCATGCTGTCCCCCCGGTCCCGACTGGTTCTGCGTCAGCAGATTGCGGCCGATTTAATGCCATAATTCCCCGGGCAGCAACATTCACACCTTGACGCAGGTCAATTCCGAGCCGTTACCATGAGCAGCACTGACAGCAAGCACCGCAACGATATTTATGGCGATAATCCTGATGGTGGCGGTCGTCACCCGGATGCCATTCCGGATGCCATTCCGGCAGCGACTGTCGTTCTGCTGCGGGAAACCCCGCAGATCGAAGTGTTGATGCTGCACAAGACTTCGCAGATTGCGTTTGGCGGCATGTGGGTGTTCCCTGGAGGCCGCATCGATACCGAGGACTACCCTGAGGACAAGGATGTCAACGTCGCGGCGAGAACTGCCGCTGTTCGCGAAACCATGGAAGAGGCTGGTATAACCGCGCCGGCAGCCGGCTTTGTCTGGTTCGCCCACTGGACACCGCCGCCAGGAACACCCAAACGATTTGCCACCTGGTTTTTTGCCGCGGCTGCCGACAACCACGAGGTGAGTATCGATGGGGGCGAAATTCAGGATCATCAGTGGATCCGGCCAGCCGACGCGCTGGCCAAACACGCTGCAGGGGAGATTGATCTGGCGCCACCCACGTGGGTAACCTTGTTTGAACTGGCCGGAGCCAGCAGCATCGCGACGGTGCTGGACAAATTCCGCAGTCGATCCCCCCGGGTCTATGAGACCCGAATCGACAAACGCGCCGATGGGGTTCGCGTGGCAATGTGGAAAGAAGATGTCGGTTACGCCACCAGCGATGCCACACTGTCAGGCGCGCGGCACCGGCTCTACCTGGCACCAGGCAGTTTCGTTTTTGAACACGACGCGGTGGACTATCGGGAACTGTCATGACGCATCAAGAAGACACGAGGCTGCAGCGCTTCCAGGATCGTATCAATGCAGAAGAAAAGGTGGAGCCCAAAGACTGGATGCCTGATCGGTATCGTCAGCAATTGATCCGCCAGATCTCCCAGCACGCGCACTCAGAAGTCATAGGTATGCAGCCGGAGGGCAACTGGATCACCAGGGCACCTACCTTGCACCGCAAGTCCATTCTGCTGGCGAAGGTCCAGGACGAAGCCGGGCACGGGCTCTATCTCTATAGTGCAGCCGAGACACTGGGTGTCAGCCGTGAGGAAATGACCGACGCCCTGCACTCCGGTGCGGCGAAGTATGCCTCCATCTTCAACTATCCAACGCTGACATGGGCTGATGTCGGGGCTATCGGCTGGCTGGTGGACGGCGCAGCGATCGTCAATCAGATTTCATTGCAGCGCACATCCTACGGTCCCTACGCACGTGGCATGGTGCGCATCTGCAAGGAAGAGAGCTTCCATCAGCGCCAGGGTTACCAGATCATGGTGGTGCTGGCGGCTGGCAGTGCGCAGCAGAAAGCCATGGCCCAGGATGCACTGGACCGGTTCTGGTGGCCGTCACTCATGATGTTCGGTCCACACGATGCGCAGTCGGCGCACACTGCACAGAACATGATGTGGAAAATCAAGCGGCAGACCAATGATGAACTGCGTCAGAAGTTTGTTGATCAGACGGTGTCCCAGGCGCAGGCCATCGGGCTGGTCGTGCCCGATCCTGACCTGAAGTGGAATGAAGAACGTGGACACTACGATTTTGGCGAGATTGACTGGAGCGAATTTCAGCGTTCGATGACGGGCGGCGGTCCCTGCAGTCGTCAGCGCATTGCCCATCACAAACAGGCGGACGCTGAAGGGGAGTGGGTTAGATCGGCGCTCAAGGCTTATGATGACAAGCACGTGTCCGGGACCTCCAGGGTCAGGAGTCAATTGCCATGAGCGATCTGCAGTTGTTCGAGGTCTTTCTGCGGCCCAAACGAGGTCTTGATCACAAGCATGTGGGCAGCCTGCATGCACAGGATCATGCACAGGCCATCGACTATGCTCGGGACGTCTACACACGACGTGGAGAGGGTGTCAGCATCTGGGTCGTCCGCTCTGCCGACATCGTGGCCTCCCAGGAAGGGGATGTTGAACCGTTTTTTGATCCACTCGACGACAAACCCTATCGACACGCAGCCCGTTACAAATTGCCTGACTCCGTCAACAGCATGTGATCACCATGCTGCCTTTGATCGATGATCCTGTGACCATTTACACCATCCGTCTTGGAGACGATGCGCTGATTGCCGGGCATCGATTGTCAGAATGGACGGGATCTGCGCCGTTGCTCGAGGAGGAGCTTGCACTGGCCAATGTGGCACTGGATCTGCTGGGCCGTGCCCGTCTCTGTTATGGTTATGCCGCAGAGCGGGTCGGGCAGGATTGCACAGAAGACCGCTTCGCCTATGAACGTGATTGTCGGGACTTTACCAATCATCTGATTCACGAACTGCCTCGCGGTGACTTTGCGTTTACCATGGCGCGCCAGTACCTGATCGATTGCCTGGCCGTACCGTTCCTGGACACGCTTGCCCGGTCGGGAGATTCCCGACTTGGTGATATTGGCGCGAAGTGCGTAAAAGAAAGCCGCTATCACCTGCGTCGCAGTGCTGACTGGATGTTCCGGCTGGGAGATGGCACGGATGAAAGTCATCAGCGTCTGCAAGCGGCGGTTGATGAACTGTGGGGGTTTACACCGGAGTTGTTTGTGCAGGATGCCCTTGAGGCGGAACTCGTCGCTGCCGGCATCGCGGTTGATCTTCAACCACTGCATGAAGCCTGGCTGACTGGCGTTGAGCAGACCGTGTCGCGCGTCGGGATTGTGCTGCCGCCGCTGGATTGGCAGGTGGATGGTGGCAGACGGGGATTGCACACCGAGCATCTGGGTCACCTGTTGAGCGAACTGCAGTTTGTGCAGCGCGCCTACCCAGGGCTGCAGTGGTGAATGAAACGAACACCGGCGATGGAACTTTGACGCTGGAACACGCAGAGGCCGTCGCACGCAGGCAGCGACGGCTGCGCTCACCTGACCAGGCCCTCTGGACTGTACTGGATCATGTGCCTGACCCCGAACTTCCGGCACTGTCGATATGGGAGCTTGGTATCCTGCAGGATGTCCGGCGTGTTGATGACCTTGTCATCGTAACCCTGACACCGACGTATGCGGGCTGCCCGGCGATGGCAACCATCCGGGACGATGTGATCGAGGCGTTGTCGGGTGCAGGGTTCAGTGACGTCCGGATTGAGATCCAGTTGCAGCCAGTCTGGACGACTGATTGGCTCGATCGAGTGGCTCGTGGCAAACTGCAACACGCTGGAATCGCACCTCCAGCCCGAGTCACCCATTGTCCACACTGCGGATCAGATGGTGTCAGCAGAATCAGCGAGTTTGGCTCCACTGCATGCAAAGCACTGTATCGCTGCGCCGACTGTCTGGAAGTCTTCGATCAATTCAAGGTGTTCTGATCTCCATGAACACGTTTCATGCCTTGCCGATCCTGTCTGTTCGACCGGAGACCGATCAGGCGTGCTGCATCACATTTGCGGTGTCTGCTGACCTGCAACCGCTGTTTTCCCGGCTGCCTGGCCAGTACCTGACAGTGCGGGTCGAGGTCGAAGGGGAAATCCTGACCCGTTGTTACTCCCTCTGTACCGGTGTGCAGGACAAAACCTTGCAGATTGCCGTCAAACGGGTCCCTGGTGGTGTGGTATCAAACTGGCTCAACGACCATGCGGTGGCAGGCCTTGAGATCGATATCGCGCCGCCACAGGGAAACTTCTGCGTGCACCTGCATCCGGACCGGGCTGCTGCCTACTGCTTCATTGCCAGTGGCAGCGGGATCACTCCAGTCATCTCTAACATTGCCTCGATACTCTCGATCGAACCGCGCAGCCACGTGACACTGCTGTACGGTAACCAGCGTTTGTCGACGATGATGTTCCGCGAGCAACTGTCGTTCCTGAAGAATGCCCATATGACACGCCTGCATTGGGTCAACATCTTCAGCAGGGAAGACCAGGGCTGCGACATCCTGAATGGCCGATTGAACAATCGTAAAGGTGCCGACCTGAATCGAAGGCTGATTGATCTGCAGGCGTTTGATGAGTATTTCATCTGCGGACCTGAGTCCATGATCTCCGAGGTCTCAAGAGGGCTGCGCCAGTCTGGCATCGTTGATGCCTGCATTCACTACGAACTCTTTGCCGCCTCGGCAGAGGATGCTCGCCAGGTGGTCGAGAAGCACCAGGCACGCGCCAGGACCCACGGTGGGAAAACCAGCCAGGTCACGATCATACGGGACGGTCGTTCGACGTCGTTCGAGGTGCGGGCGGATGGTGAGAACCTGCTTGATGCTGGTCTGGTACAGGGACTGGACCTGCCTTATTCCTGCAAAGGTGGAGTGTGTTCGACCTGCAAGGCCCGGTTGATCAGCGGACAAGTGGAGATGGATATCAGTCACGGACTGGAAGCCCATGAAATCGAGGCAGGCATGGTGCTGACTTGTCAGTCACACCCGGTTTCTGATGCAGTGACGCTGGATTTTGACCAACGCTGACGCGTAGGCTTGTCGGCACAACCTGCTCATGACACGGAGTGTTGAATGGAGCGCTTCATCCTGGTGTTGCTGGTAGTGGTTTCGCCGCTTGCGAAGATTGTCAAGGCGGCCGAGCCGCCACCGGTGGAATCGTATGGGAGGCTTCCGGCTTTTTTCAATTCTGCCATTTCCCCTGATGGCAAACACCTCGCGCTGGGTCGAAACGACAAGGCAGGTGAGCAGTACCTGCAAGTTGTAGAACTGGCTACCGGCAAGACGGTATCCGGAGTCCTGCACAGGGAGACAGCGCGCGACCAGGACAAGGCCGTGATGCGCGAGGTTGGCTGGGCGGACGATCGACGTGCCACCTATCTGTTGTCGGCCACACTCCCGACCATGCGCATGATTCCTGAGGGAGTAATGACTCCTGGTCGAAACCACATCGACCTGTGGCGTACTGCACTGCTCGATATCGGGTCAGACAAGACCTATCTGGTGAAACGGGCAGAAAAGTATGACTGGGGGATCACTTTCAGCGATCTCCACGCGTCAGTCCCGGGTGAACCGGACGGTGGTCGCATGATCATTCGGTCCAGTCCCTATCGAGAGGGCGTGGTGAATGTGTATCGGGTTGATCTGAATTCGGGCCGGACACGTACCGTGATAAGGGGCAACAGCAGGACCCGAACTTTTTTGCTGGATGCGATCGGTGCGCCTCGTGTTCGTTTGGACGTCGACGAAGAGATGAACCAGTGGCGCCTGTTCATGCTGGCAAAAGACGGAGATCGATTGCTCGCGACCAATGTTTCTCCGACCGGCGGAATCGGCGTGACCGGCCTCATGCCCAGCGGTGAGATTGTGATACTGGACCAGACAGAGAATCGCTCGACGGAGATGCTCTATTCCCTGCATCCTGAGAGCGGAGCATTGACTGTACTTGCCGAGCATCCACGTTATGACGTCGATTCAGCGCTGGTTGATCCCTGGACCCGGGAAGTGGTTGGTGCGAGGGTCGTTGAGGATGTGGCAGTGGACCGGTACCTTGATCGTCAGTTATCCAGGATACAGGACACCTTGCAGAAGAAACTCCCCGGAGCGGTTGTCGAACTCGACACCTGGTCCGCTGATCGAGAGCACTTTGTCGCCTTCATCGAACGGCCTGGCGATGCGGGCGGCCACTACCTGTATTCACCAGTAACCAACCATTTGCAACTTCTCGGGCTGACTTACCCGGAACTGAACGAAAATCACCTCGGCTATCGTCAGGGAATAGAATACAAATCGAGAGATGGCACAGCCATTCCTGCCTACCTGACGCTGCCTGATGACAACATGCGGACCCAGCGTCCGCTGGTCGTACTGGTACATGGTGGTCCTGCTGCACGTGACACGCTTGCCTTCGACTGGTGGGCATCGTTTCTGGCCTCACGTGGTTATGCGGTGGTCCAACCAAACTATCGCGGCTCAAGTGGATACGGACGAGCCTGGCAGGAAGCCGGGTATCGGCAATGGGGCCAGTTGATGCAGGACGACGTCGAGGATGCCGTTCATGCGCTGGTTCGGGCGGGGATGGCAGATCCAGAACGCGTGTGTATCGTCGGCGCAAGTTATGGTGGATCTGCGGCTCTGTCGGGAGGCGCTCGAGATCCTGAGCTCTATCGGTGTGTGGCCAGTATCGCCGGAGTCAGTGATCTGCCGCTGATGCTGTTGACCGAGACGATACAGCACGGCAGGCACAGCTCGACGGTCGACTGGTGGACCATGCTCATTGGCAATCGACGTGATGACCGCCAACAGCTCGAAGCCGTCTCGCCGGCTTATCAGGCAGCCGGTACCAAAGCCCCGTTTCTGTTGATTCATGGTGAGCTGGATACCGTGGTGCCGATCCGCCAGTCCGAGCGCATGGCGAGTGCGTTGAAGGCAGCCGGCAAGCCCGTGAGGTTCGTGCGCCTGCCCGGCGAGGATCACTGGCTGTCCGATGCACCAACCCGTATGCGGATGCTTGAAGAACTCGAGACCTTTCTTGCCGAACATCTGCACTGACCGGAGTACCCGATGACCGCTGAGCAATCCCCGATTCCGCTGGCCCTGCGTGGTCCCAAACCTGCCACAGAGGCAACCCGTCAGGCGCAGAAGAAGATGCGTGGCAGCCTGCCGTTTGCGGATCAGACGAGTTTCGACAACGCAGGACGCGGCTTCATCGCCTCGATCAATCCGATGACCATCAGGCACGCACACAACGATCGTGTGGTTTATGACCTGTCCGCGATGTCCTTCCTTGAAGATGATGCACCGGATACGGTCAACCCAAGTCTGTGGCGTCAGGCTCAGCTGAATGGGCTGCACCATGGCCTGTTCGAGGTTGTGCCAGGAATCTGGCAGGTGCGCTCGTTCGATATCGCGAACATGACCTTCATCGCGGGCAATAGCGGGTGGATCATCATCGATCCGCTGAGCTCCGCGGAGTCTGCGCGCGCTGCGCTTGACCTCGCCAACGAACACCTGGGTGCGCGTCCTGTGGTGGCCGTGATCATCAGTCACAGTCATGTTGACCACTACGGCGGGGTGCTTGGCATCATGTCGATGGCGCAGGGTTTGAGTGGCGAAGTCAAGGTCATCGCGCCGGAGGGCTTTGTCACCGAATCCCTGGCGGAAAACGTACTGGCCGGCAATGTCATGCAGCGGCGGGCGACCTACATGTATGGCAATCTTCTGCAACCCGGTGTGCGGTCGTTTGTCACGGCCGGCCTTGGCGCTGCGTTGTCCATGGGCAGTATCGGTTTCCTTGCGCCCAACGACATCATTCGACTCACCGGTGAGACACGACAGGTCGATGGTGTCGAGATTGAATTCCAGATGACCCCCGGCACCGAAGCACCGGCGGAGATGGTGTTCTGGTTGCCGCAGCACAAGGCGCTGTGCATGTCCGAGATCACCTCACACCACCAGCATAATCTGTATACACCGCGTGGTGCCCAGGTGCGTGACGCACTGGCCTGGAGCCAGCAGATCCAGGAGTCGATAAACCGTTATGGCGACCAGGTAGAGGTGCACTTTGCAAGCCACCACTGGCCAACCTGGGGCAGGGCTGCAGCCATCGACTACATGGAGCGGCAGCGGGATCTGTACAAGTTCATCCATGACCAGTCCCTGAGGCTTGCCAATCATGGCTACAACATGGACGAAATTGCCGAGCAGTTGCGCTTGCCTGCGGAGCTGGCCCGTGACTTCTCCTGTCGTGGTTATTACGGCACGCTGAACCATGGTGCCAAAGCAGTCTATGTGAAATATCTCGGGCACTTTGATGGCAACCCCGCACATCTTGAACCGCATCCACCCGTCGCGGCGGCACAACGTTATGTGGAGTTCATGGGTGGCGCGGACGCGACCGTCACCAAAACGACCGCCAGTTTCAAAGCCGGCGACTACCGCTGGGTGGCACAGGTGCTGAACCACGTCATCATGGCAGAGCCCGACCACGTTGCCGCACGCACGATGCTGGCGGATGCATTTGAACAGCTTGGTTATCAGGCGGAATCGGCGCCCTGGCGAAACTTCTATCTGTGCGGTGCACTCGAACTGCGTGAAGGCATGTCTGCAGGCTCCGCGAATCGTCCTGCAGCAGGCGTAGTCGACAGCATGCCGCTTGAAGACGTCTTCAAAATGGTGGCGATACGCGTCAATGCCCACCAGGCAGGGAGCACCCGCATCGATCTTGAGCTTGAGTTTACTGACCTGTCCGAAGTGTGGTGCCTGCAACTGGGCCGGGGAGTTTTCCATGCTCGCAAAGGACATCGCCCCCCTGAAACGGTACCGGTGCTGCGAACCGACAGCAGGACGCTGAAACGGGTTCTGCTGGGTCTTGAACCCGTGACCGGCATCAAGGCAGATCAACACGCTGTGGACACCTTGTCACGATTGCTGGCCCTGCTCGATAGTTTCAACCGCCGTTTTCCGATCGTTACACCGAGGGCATGATGGGCGCCACGGAGGAACGGAGTCTGCTTCCCGGTCTGGCATCAATCCTGACACTACTCGTCTGTCAGTGGTTTCTGGCACCCAGGTTGGCTGCGGCTGATGCTTCGATCGTGACAAAAATTGAACCGGGCAAGGCTCGGGTGATCCTGGTGCTGTCGCCCCACGCGGATGATGCCACACTGTTCATCGGTGGGACGGTGGCTGCCTGGAGCGATGCCGGCTGGCGGGTGGTCGTGGTTCGAGTCACTGATGATCGGTGGGACTCGGTTGGGCTCCCGGAGGCCGAGACGATCGTTCGCAGTGCCGCAGAGTTGCGGGAGGCCATGACGATCCTCGGTGTCAGGGATGTCATCAATCTGGGACTGCCAACCGATGTACTTGGGGATGCAGACCGCTTGAAGATCCGTGAGCGGATCATCTGGCTGATCCGAACCTGGAAACCGTACGCCGTGGCGACGATAGATCCGTACTCCGGGGTACATGAGGACAATCAGGATCACATCGTCGTCGCCGAAGCGGCTGCTGAAGCGTTCTGGACGGCGCAGTTCGACAAACATCATCCGGAACACATGGCATCCGGACTTCAGCCACATGGCGTTGTGGAGCGCTGGTACTTCGGGCGACCGGTGCGTGAAGTCACGGACGTAGTGGATATCTCGAAGACTCTGCACCGCAAGCTCCAGGCAGCCCTCGCACATCGCACGCCCCTGCGCAATATCGTTCATCAGCTCAGGTTGCAGGCGCGCACGGCTGGATACCGACTGCAGTCTCTTGAGGATGCACAGAAAGGTGACTTCACTCAGCTTGTGGAGAACTTCATCGGAGTGCCTGCCCGGGCGAAAGGTGAACGTTTTGGTGTTGGCGCGGCTGAAGAGTTTCGTGTGGTCCGCTTTGATCTGCTGGAGACCCTGAGGGCGCATGGCGAACCTTTGGATGCGCAGTAGGCGGGTCCCTGCAGGAGCGATATTCTCCAGTGGGAGCTGGGACGGAAGAACGCGAACCCATTGACCTTGTTACGCCTTCAGTGCACTCAGCCGCGCCGTTCGCCGCTCAAGAGCCCCACGCAATTTTGCATGCCTTGCAGGTGTCAGCGGATACGACCAGATGAGCTTCAACGCCAGACCATAGAAAAAGATCGGACCCAGGCAATACACCAGGCGCAAAGCCAGCACGCCTGCATCGCTGCTGGCAGCCACTCCACCTGCAGGGTCGAAACCGAGCAGCCCGACGACGTTGAGAGAAATCCCGGTGCCGAACGCTATGGCGATCTTCTCGGAGAATCCAAGAAAAGCGAAGTACGAACCGGTTCGGCGGGTGCCGGAGCGGGCGGCGTCAACGTCGACAACATCGGCCAGCATGGCGATGGGGAGAAACTGCAACCCGCCGAAACAGAAGCCCTTGATGATGAACAGGAGGAAAAACGGCAGATAGTCACCGTAGCCCAGCAAGAGGTTGGCACCACTGACACAGGCCACCGTGATCAGCGTGCACATGAATGCACGGTGTTTGCCGATTCGACGGCCCAGACTCAGCCAGAACGGGATCGCGCCGAGCGCTGCAATGAAATAGAAAAAGTAGGCGGCACCGATGGTCGGGATGCCGACAATGTCGCGGATGAAAAACAGCGATACGGCATTACGGAAAGACTCACCAAAATGGACGAGGATGACAATCAGCAGCACGCGTAACATCGGTCCATTGCGCAGGATCAGCTTCAGCCCTTCCCGGAACGTGGGCGGCTTCTCGCTGGTGGGTACATATTTTGGTTCGGCCACAAACCCGACAACGACGACCATGCAGATTGGCAGCACCAACAGGATGGTCCACGCAAGACCAGCAAGTACGGGGCCGGTCAGGGCGGCCCGCGAAACTGGCTTCTTGTCGGAGAAGTCACCGGTGAATGCGCCCAGGGCGTCGTTCCACAAGGTACCAAACACTTCGCTCACGGCGGCACCATCGGCACGGATCTCGACGATCATCGGTACGGCGGCTGCGACCATCAGACCCAGCAGTACATAGATTTCCCGAGCGGCAGTGACACGGCTGCGCTGGTGGTAGTCTGTCGACAGTTCTGCCCCCCAGGCACGGTGGGGGATCACGATCATCGTGCTGCCAATGAAAAAGATCGTCAGCCAGACGAGAAAGTAGACGATGCCCACATCCTTGGCGGGCATGAACAGGAAATACACACCCAGCGACATGAGCACGACGCCCAGAGCGACCCAAGGTTTGCGTCGGCCAAATGGTGTGCGCCATCGATCGGAAATCTCGCCCATGACCGGATCGGTAATGACATCTCCCAGACGAGCGATCATGAGGATGGTACCCACCATGGCCAGACTGATGCCGAGGCCGCCGGAGTAATGCGCCGGAATCCAGATGGCCAACGGATAACCGATCACCGCCAGAGGCAGGCCAAGCAGGCCATGGGCGTAGATCGTTCTGGTTGGTAATGCCTCGCTCACTCGACCCTTCCTGAGGTTTCCAGTCGAGGGACAGGGTACATCAGAACTGTGCGTTACCGAACGTGTGCCAGGATCGGCTGCAGGATCGGCTGTTAGTGGGATCGGTCTCCTCATCGCGAACCCGGCAAACCTGTTGCCACCTGTTGTGATAAGCCTGTTGCCACCTGTTGTGGGAGCGATCTCCTCATCACGAATCCGGCAATTCAAAAGTTCATTCGCGATCGGAGAACGCTCCCACATGGAAAAGAACGCTCCCACATGGAAAAGACTGCTCTCAAAGGGAATCGCGCGTCTACCAACTCGAAAATCCAGTCGCGGTTCGAAACCATTCCTGCACTGCATGGCGCCGGCGATCGGATGATCCGGGTCTTTACCGGTTCACGCATTACGCAAACCGCCCGATATTAGTAGATCACGCCTGGATTGTTGATCAGTCAACCAGCGCCTGATAGACCCGCGCACGCAATTCCCGACGGATCGGATAGGTTGACGACGGCATCAGCTGCGTGCAGAACACCACGTACATATCCTCCAATGGGTCCACCCAGAAGAATGTACTGGCTGCTCCACCCCAGTGATGCTCTCCCGGCGAGGCAATGATGTGCGCCTTTACCGGGTCGAGTACGACTGCAAAACCGAGACCAAAACCGATGCCTTCGTAACTGGTCTCGCTCCACATCGGCTGGCCCATGGCTGCCATGTCACGATTGTCGGGTAATTGGTTGGTACGCATGTAGGCGATGGTTTTGCGACTGAGGAGGCGTGCGCCTTCGAGTTCTCCGCGGTTGAGCAGCATCTGGCAGAAGCGGCCGTAATCCGTGAGTGTGCCGGTCAGCCCACCACCGCCTGAAAACAGGGTTGCCGGAGTGAGGAAGCGACTGGTGGCCGCGCTGTCCTGCAGCTTGAGCCCCCGACGAGGCGGAGCGTCGGTGGTAACACTCGAGCGTGCTGCTGCGATGCTGGCCATGCCACCACCACTCACCACGTTGTAACAGGCTGCCAGACGGTGCGCATTTTCGGGTTTCACATGAAACCCGGTATCGTGCATACGAAGCGGGCCGAGAATGTTCTCGCTGAAAAATGCCTGCAGCGACTTTCCGGACCAGACTTCCACCAGTCGACCCAGCACGTCGGTGGCCACCGAGTAGTTCCAGGCCGATCCAGGCTGGCAGATCAGAGGTAATGATGCGAGCCGCGTGACCCAGTCGGCAAGCGTGCCACCGGCGCCAGGAAATTCGATACCGGCTTCGCGATAGGCGTTGTCCACGACGCTGGATTGCATGAATCCATAAGTGAGTCCCGAGGTGTGGATCATGAGGTGGCGCACCGTCATGGGCGAGGCCTGGGCCACGACGTCTGTAATCGAGCCGCCTGACCAGACGCTGGTCGAGCCGAATTCCGGCAGGAATCTGGCCACTGGATCATCGAGGAAGAAGTGTCCCTCTTCGTAGCACATCATGGCCGCGACAGTGGTCACTGCCTTGGTCATCGAGTACAGGCGCACGATGGTTTCGGTAGTAAATGGCACACCGGTGCTGAGCTCGGCAACGCCGGCTGCTTCGCAAAATACGGGTACACCATGGCGTGCGACCAACACACTTGCACCTGCCAGCTTGTCGCCACTGACCTGCGTGTTCAGCCAGTTGCGCAGTCGTTGCAGGCGGTCCGGGCAGAAGCCGACAGCAGTCGGGTTTACGAAGTCGATCGTCATTCAGGACTCCTGACCTGGACTACTCATGCAGGTTCATGAATGGTCCGGGCTGGTTGATACTCCGGCTCGCACGAGCGGGAAACGTTGATGGCGGAAGGGTTCGCCTGACTTCAAGTTGCGGATATCGGCATAAAACGGACCTGCAGGCCCTGGCCGTTCAGCCGATACAGCATGCTCACCGAAGTAACGCAGCGTCAGGGTTCGTCGTTCGGCAATTCTGGCATCCACCGGGCCACCGCCATGCAGGGTCGACGTATGAAAGGCAATGACATCACCCGGTTCGGTCGCCCAGATCACAATGTCGAACTGGCTGCGATCAGCTTCGATATGTGGCAATTTTGGCATCGACGCGGATGGAAATATTGGCAGCGTCGGATCCATGGGATCAAAGCGTGTAGTGTTGAAGAGCGTTTGCCGGTGGGAGCCACGCACAAATTCCAGGCCATAACCGAGTGGCAACGATTCAAAGGAAATCCAGAAGGCAATGAGATGCTTGCCATCGACGGCGAGGTAGGAGGTGTCCTGATGCCAGGGTGTGCGACCTGCTGACCCCTGTTTGCGAAACACCTGTTCGTACAGGTACCAGACCGGCGATCCACTCCAGAGTTGCGATGCAACATCCGGCAAGGGTGTTGTGTGGATGATCCTGTCATAGATCGGCAGCGATGCGGGATTGCACAGATCCTGGAATGCGGTCCTGGTTCCGGGCAACAGTCCGCTCGCCAATGGTCCGGGATGGTTGACGCTCCAGTCCCAGGCAGCAAAGCAGGCCGCCAGTTCTTCGCTGTTGAGCAGCCCCTTCAGCAGGAGAACGCCATCCTCGCTGAACGCCCTGATCTGTCCCTCCGTGAGCTGGTTCATGCCGGTGCCTGCTCAGGTGCAGTAATGGTCAATGCAATCAGATTGGCGATGACCACCGCCGCCAGCATGATGGTCATGACGGGTCGCAGTGTACCGTCATGCAACCAGGCAGCCAGCGCACCCAACAATCCACCAAACACGAAGCTCGATGTGGCCATCAGTGAGGAGGCACTTCCGGCGAGTCTGTCGAACATCGGCAGGAACAACGCGTTGACGGAAGGCCCGATCATGCCTGCTGTGCCGATACCCAGGGCGAGCAATGGTGTGAAGACGGATGTGGTCGGGTTGGTCAGATAGACCAGCAGAGTAACTGCGGTTATTGCCAGCACCTGTATGGACCGCCCGACCCGAAACAGGGTGAAGGGTGCGATCCTGCCAACCAGCCGCGACGTGGTCAGTGAAAACACCATCATGACCACCACGTTGGCACCAAAATAGAAGACAAAGTGATTGGCACCGACGTCGAAATAGTCCAGATAGATGAAGGCAGAATTGGTAATGAACACCATCATCACCGAAGTGATAAGACCCTGGGCGAAGATGTACCTGAGCGGCAGCAGGCGGCCACCAACCCGCATCTTCAGTACCGCGCCATATTGAGGCAGGATCAATGCGAGGCTTATCGTGTGGCCGGGATTCTTGACCGTCTCGCCAATTGCCGGAAAGGCGAGCGCTACCGCCACGGCATAGACCGCCAGAAAGATGAAGATCGATTGCCAGCCAACAGGCAACAGGGCAGCACCAATGGCCGGCGCAAACAGCGGCGCCCCCAGCAGGATGAGCATCACCAGTGGATAGCGCTTCGCCGCTTCGGCGGGTGGATAACTGTCGCGAATCATCGCCATCGCAACCACCGTCGCAAAACCGCCGCCGATGGCCTGTATGGCGCGCAGGATCTGCACCATGCCGATGCTTTCCGCCAGCGCAATCAGCACCGAGCAGATCGCGAGCAGTGCGAGGCCCGCGATCGCCACACGCATTCGACCGATCTGGTCGGATATCGGCCCGCCAAACACCTGGCCGACGGCGTAACCGATCAGGAAGCTGCTGACCGTCACGTTGACGCCAACGATGTCCGTCCCCAGCGATCTGGCCATGGTCGGGAGCGCAGGCAGATAGGCGTCGATTGCCAGTGGACCGATGCCAATCAACGCGGCAACAAATCCGACCAGGTAGCGGTGTGGTGCCTTGATCGCCGAACTGGTCTGGTTCATGACAGAACGCTCAACGCGGATCGATGATGGCAAAACAGCTGCGCATCTCCTGAACGAACAGATCCGGCTGTTCGAACGCCGCGAAGTGGCCGCCCCGGTCGAGCTGGTTCCAGTAAACGATATTGCGATAGCGCTGTTCCGCCCACGATCGCGGCGTCGGTACGATCTCCTGGGGAAAGATGCTGCAGCCGGTGGGCACCTTTACGGTGTTGTCCTGGCCTGCACCAAAGGCACGGCCAAAACTCTCCCAGTACAGCCGACCCGAAGAAGCTCCGGAATTGGTGAGCCAGT
>Ga0105050_10004414_pt1 | contig 18745 bp, 19 predicted proteins | sample FRY01_FD_78088 | JGI IMG/M metagenome (GOLD analysis project Ga0105050, IMG submission 78088) | Freshwater microbial communities from Lake Fryxell liftoff mats and glacier meltwater in Antarctica - FRY-01 | ecosystem: Environmental > Aquatic > Freshwater > Ice > Glacier meltwater ... | reverse complement strand
TTGCGGTGGATTAAACTAGCTAAGACCAATGAAACAAGAGCAAAAAGAATAAAACAAGCATCTGACCTAGCAAATAAAAATTTAAAAATACCGGGTTTATAATTATTAATTATGATTTTTTTGCTCGTTTTTACACTTAAAAGTGTAAACCTATTTTAGGATAAGACATACTAAAAGCATTCAAAACTTCATTTCAATGGCAACAGTAGGAACAAAAGAAAATCCGTGGAAATTAAAATCTCCACCATTGACATCCGAATATGAAATGTATAAAGATGTAAAAGATGGCAAAGAAGTCATTATGTGTATCGTTGGGAAAACAACACTTATCTATGACGCTAAATGCCTTACCGACTTACATTCAATGCTTAAAAAACAGGGAGATTGGATGGAACTGGGCAGTGCTGACGAACAAAAACCTGCAAAAGATGGGACTGTTGAAGCTTGGGGTCGTTCTGAAAGTAATCCAAACGGTGGTTGGTATGGACTTAAGAAAGGTCTTCGTGGACGGTTTGGAATGTATGTTCCACCCCTAATGGAAAAGCTTGGACTTGCAGAAGTAACACACGATGCAAAGGGGAATAAAATGAGAGCTAAGTAATACGAAAGACAGAAGGGCGAATGTATTACTGCAGTAGCCCTTGCACAAGCTCAATTAGAACCGGCTCTGCCCATTTTTAAGTCTGAAACCTTGATTCCCCTGTTTTCAAGCCGGAACGAATCGAAGGTTTCGGAATAAGGTTTAAGGGATAAAGAGGACGATATCAGGCGAAGAATATGCTGCACTCACAGCATTGCGTCTAGTTCATGGCTAATCCATAAAAAATTCTCTCAAGAAATTTTAGCTGATTTCCTGCGCATTCTTCTCTTTTTGTCATCTTTCGACCCATGGCGATGAAACAATAAAAGAGCAAATTGCCAACCAAACCGGATTCATTTCGCCATATCCTTAAAATTATTCAAAAAAACTTGTTTGTTTGAATATAATTTATTTATATTTGTTAGTGAATATTCACTAACAAATATAAATCAAACACAATGAACGGCAAAAGCAACATCGCAATGGGTTTCTTGACAATGGGTTTTTTTATGGCTTATGGCTTTCTATTAATTTACCTTCGTGACTTTGCTCCTAGTAAAGAAGAATGGATAAACACATACAGCATCGGAAAACATTTTGAAAGCAGACTGGCTCACGTTCATGGGAACTTATTTGCATTCTTAAATATTCTAATTGGTTATCTTTTAATCCATTTCAAAGACAAACTCAAAAATGTAAAAACTATTTCTTGGTTGGCACTTACTGGCTTATTAATGCCAATTGGAATTTTGACCGAAGTGTACTTTGGATTACCTCCTGCTTTAGTATTAATTGGTGCAATTGCTATGACTTCTTCTGTAGTTTGGTTAGGGGTGGCATTTTTTAAAATGGAATCTATAAATTAATAGAAAACAATAATAATGATAAAAATATCTGATAGACAATTTGAAATTATTGAAGCTGCAGGAAAAATACTTACCAGATCGGGTGTAAGTGGTTTAACGATCAAGAATCTTGCTAAAGAAATGAAGTTTTCTGAAAGTGCCATTTATAGACATTTTACAAGCAAGGAAGAAATAATTATTGCCTTACTCGAATATCTTGCTAAAAGTATGGATGAACGCTATTTGAATGCAATTTCTGTTGAACAAACACCTGAAGAGAAATTCACAGCACTATTTCAAAATCAATTTTCATTCTTTAAAAAGAACCCACACTTTGTAGTTGCGGTATTCTCTGACGGTTTGATGGAAGAAAGCCAACGCATCAATGAAACAATATTGAAAATAATGGGTGTAAAATTGAAACATTTGATGCCCATTATTCTAGAAGGACAACAAAAGAATGTATTTACAAATTCAATAACATCCGATGAATTAATTCATATCGTGATGGGAACTTTCAGACTACAAATGTTTAAATGGAGAGTTGCAAATTTCCAATTTGACATAAATAGAAATGGAGAAAATATGATACAATCGCTTTTAACATTGATAAAAAACAAATCAAAATGAAAAAAGCAATTCCAGACATTTTAGCAACAATCTTAACTGTTTTCGGTTTACTTACTTTGTTTTTAAGCACTTCAGTAATCTTTGATTTATTCGGTATCAGAGACAGAGAAGGCAATTATGTATTGTTTGTGGTTTGGTCAAATTTCATTAGTAGTATTCTTTATCTGTTTGCTGCTTATGGATTTTTAAAACGTAAAAAATGGACGCCTACCCTATTAGTGATTTCATTGATGATATTACTTGCAGCTTTTATCGGGCTACAATATCATATCAATTCTGGAGGTATTTATGAAGTCAAAACCTTAGGTGCAATGATTTTCAGAATAACTGTAACAATTGTGTTTACAATCATGGCATATTTCCTCATATCCAAAAGAAAAATATAAAAACCTTCTAGCCTCATTCACAACATTAAACAATAATTCCAATGAACCTAAAAGAATTACACTCACAAGAAAAACCAGTTTCGGCTACTTCTCTTTTCAAAAGTGAAATGGGAAACGCAACTGCCTTACAAATTTTGAAAGGTGAAAAATTAAATGAACATATCACCAAAATACCTGCACTCTTGATTTGCATGGAAGGGGAAGTAATTTTTGAAAACGAAAATGGAATAAAAGAAACGCTTATGTCTGGTGATTATGTAAACATTGAACCTATGGTAAAACATTGGGTTGAGGGAGTTATTGATAGTCAACTAGTACTTATAAAATAAACCTAAAATGACAAAAATATTAATACTCGGTGCTGGAATAGCCGGACATACGGCAGCCAGTCATTTAAGGAGAAAGTTATCAAAGGAGCACGAAGTTTTGGTGGTTTCTCCAAATAGAAATTATCAATGGGTGCCTTCGAATATTTGGGTTGGCGTAGGAAGAATGAAATCAGAAAGCTTGATATTTCCTTTAGAACCACTCTATAATAAAAAAGGAATTGGGTATAAACAAGCCAAAATGAAACCCTTTTGGTGGTTAATACCAGAATAGTAAAACTATATAAAAATGACACAGAAAATATCAAAATCGGATCGTTGGTTTATGTTTAACCCATTATTTCAACTGTTTAAATATATTTATTTAAGCCTCAAAATATTGCTGATAGTGGCTGGAGGCCATGGTGGGACTAAAGACGCGAAAAACCAATAAAAAAATTTGACTAATGAAGTTAGTAAACATTCACAAACAAACAATAATTCTGTTATTCTTTTTAACAGGATTTCATACTGCACAAGCCCAAAGCTGGACGTTGCAGCAATGTATTGACACAGCACAGGTGTATAATAAAAATCTGCAAATGAGTAGAAATAATATTGCTATTGGTGAACAAAAGCAAAAAGAAGCGATAGCCAATTTACTACCAAAGGTAACGGCTAATGCAGATTACAAGTATTTTACAAACCTACCTTATCAGTTTCTGCCTCTTTCTACATTCAACCCCACAGCGCCTGTTGGTCAGTTTAAAGAAGCCCAGTTTGGAGTGCCGCACAACATCAATGCAAACTTACAAATGTTAATGCCTTTGTATAATCCACAAGTTTATGGGGCAATCCAAGCTACAAAGGTCTCATCAAAACTATCCGAATTGCAATACCAAAAAACCGAAGAACAAATCTATTTTGAAATCTCAAACCTATATTACAATGCACAAATTTTGTCTCATCAATTGACATTTATTGATAGCAATCTTGTTAATGCTGCAAAGCTTTTGAAAAACATACAATTACTCAAAGAACACTTGCTTGCCAAAGGAACAGACGTAAGCAAGATAAAATTGCAGGTATCACAATTAGCAACCCAAAAAGAAAGTATTAGCAGTAAGTATGAGCAAGTTTTAAATGCTTTGAAATTTGCAATGGGTATTTCCATTAGACAAAACTTACAAATTGAGACAAATATTCAATATCAAAATGCTAATGAGTATAAAAGTTCATCAACTTTAGATATTCGTATTGTAAAAACTCAAAATTTTTTAATAGTAAACGAATTAAGCACTCTTAACAAATCAAGATTTTTACCCTCCATTAATCTTATTGGCTCCTTCGGAACAACAGGTTTTGGATATGATAAACAGCCCAATAGTTTTCTAAAATTCTACCCGATTGGTTTTGCTGGAATTCAACTGTCTTATCCGCTATTTAACGGAACCGTCACGCAACGGAAAATAAATCAGAAAAAATATGAACTCCAGAATAATGAGCTTCAATTTGGATTACTTACCGAACAAAATAATATGCAGGTTGAAAATGCAAAACTGCAAAGAACGATTGCTAAAAAATCAGTAGAAATAGCAATAGAACAAATTGAACTCGCAAAAACTATTTATGTGCAAACTATTCTTCAACAAGAACAAGGGATGGCAAGCTTAACCGATATTTTACTTGCTGACAACGTGTTACGTGAAGCTCAACAAACATACCTCTCTGCGGTTATTGATTATCTAAAAGCAGATTTAGAGCTTAAAAAACTAACTGGAAATATTTTAAAAGCTAAATAAATATTACAATGAATACAAAAACATCAATTTTAAAAAAGTCTTTATACGTCATTATACCATTGGTATTAATTGCTTTTGTTGTAATCAAGTTGAAAAACAACAAAGAAATTACGCAGAGTAAAGTTTATCAATACGATAAAGAACAAGCTATTAATGTTCAGGCGGACACACTACAAATTGAAAATGTGGATGCTGAATCTTCTTATTCAGGAACATTTGAACCAAACAAGGAAACCAAAATAAGTGCCGAAATACAGGGCAAAATAAATACAGTTTTGGTTGATGTTGGAAGTGTTGTAAACAAAGGAAAAGCATTAATTCACTTGGATAATTCATTATTGAAACTGCAATTGCAAACTATTGGAGTTCAAATTGAAGGACTTGAAACAGATGTAAAACGCTATACCATTTTAGCTAATGCCGATGCCATTCAAGGTGTACAGTTAGAAAAAGCAGAATTAGGTTTAAAATCTGCAAAAGTGCAAAGAGCCACTTTACTTGAACAAATTAATAAAGCAACAATTAAAGCACCATTTGACGGAATAGTTACGGCAAAACTAAGTGAAGAAGGGGCATTTGCAGCACCCGGAATTCCATTACTTCAAATAACGGACATTACAAGATTAAAATTCACAGTAAATATTCCAGAAAATGATTTAAGACAATTCAAATTAAATCAAACCTATCTTATAACAACAGACGCTTATTCTGAAATTTCATTAATTGGAAAAGCTAGTATGATTGGTAGTAAAGCCAATATGGGAAGTAGTTTTCCTATTCAGTTTGTGGTAAATAATACATCAGATTTGAAAATAAAATCAGGAATGTTTGGTAAAGTTCATTTAAAAAGTAAAACCCAAGAAAAGGTTATTATTATTCCTGCATCTGCAATCGTTGGCACGGCTAATCAACAACAAGTTTATTTGATTAAAAATGGGAAATCTGTATTGCAGAATGTCATTATTTTAAAAAAAATACAGAATAAAGCAATAGTGTCTAGTGGCTTGAAAGATGGTGATGTAATTGTAACAAATGGCTTTATTAATCTTTTTGATGGTGCGAATGTAACTGTTAATTAAAATTAGCGAAAAAATGAATATTACAGAAATTTCAATCAAACGCCCTTCGCTTATAATAGTGCTATTCAGCGTATTTACTTTATTAGGTTTTATAGGATATAAAAATTTGAGCTATGAATTAATGCCCGACTTTAATCAACCAGTAGTTGTAATTAAGACCGTATATCCAGGCGCTGAACCTAACGAAGTAGAAACATCGGTTTCACGAAAAATAGAAGATGCCTTAGCTAATTTGGAAGGTGTAGATTACTTGGTTACAAAATCATTGCCTAATGCCTCTATTATTATCGCTAATCTGAAATACGGAACGGATTTAGATAAAACAATGCAGGATGCTCAACGCTATATTGACAATATTCGAAAAGATTTACCACAGGATATTTTAAGTCCGGTGATGAGCAAAGTATCGCCAAACGATTTACCAATAATGTCAATCAGTGCAACAAGCAATTTATCGGCTACCGAGTTTTATCAAAAAATGATAGATGATTACCTGCCGCAAATTCAACAAATAAAAGGTGTTGCAGAAATTACAATTTTGGGTGGTGAACAAAGAGAAATTCAAGTAAAAGTAAATCAGGACAAACTGAAACTTTACAAAATTTCATTATATCAAGTTGTTGAAGCAATTAATCGTTCGGGCTTGGACTTACCAGCGGGGAAAGTGCAAACAAATAAAGAGAGTAATTCCATCCGTTTAACAGGGAAATTTACAACCTTACAAGATATTAAAAATGTCCAGGTAGCAATGCCTGTTTTAGGCAGTCCTGTTTATGTACAAGATGTTGCGAATGTTATTGACGGTATAAAAGAGACAACCTCAATCAGTCGGTACAATGGGGTAAACGGTATTGGTTTAATGTTGAAAAAACAAGGTGATGCAAATGCCGTTGATGTTTCAAAATCAGTTCGTGAAAAATTCAAATTCATTGAACAACAAAATTCAAATTCAGGTGTGAAATTTATTATTGCAGACGATAGCACCGACAACACAATTGCTGCAGTAAATTCTGTAGTTTTTGATTTGATTTTGGCAGTAATATTAGTTTCCCTGGTAATGCTGTTATTCCTGCGGAGTTTCAGAAATTCATTAATTGTTATCGTTGCAATTCCAACATCTTTAGTAACAGCCTTTGCAGTAATGTGGCTTTTGGGTTACACACTCAATTTGATGACTTTGCTTGCCATGTCTTTAATCATAGGTATCCTGGTTGATGATGCTGTTGTGGTATTAGAAAATATTCAAAAACATTTAGACAAAGGAAAAGAAAAACGAATAGCTGCAATGGATGGACGTATGGAAATTGGCTTTGCAGCATTGTCCATTACTTTGGTTGACGTTGTGGTATTTTTGCCAATTCTTTTTTTACAAGTGTTTGTAGCAGATATGCTCAAACAATTTTCGGTTGTTGTAGTAACTTCAACACTTACAAGTTTATTGGTAGGTTTTACGCTTACTCCTTGGCTGGCATCTCGTATCGGCAAAAAAGAAGATTTACAACCAACTAATTTTTTTAATCGTTTTTTGCTTTGGTTTGAGCATCAATTAGAAAATTTTACCAATTGGTATGGAAGACAATTAGAATGGGTTTTAAGCCATAAATTAATTTTTACAGGCATTGTTCTTTTACTTTTTGTAATGACTTTGGGTATTATGAAACAAGGCATTATTGGTAAAGAGTTAATTTCAACTGGCGACCAAGGAAAATTTAGAATGGCGCTGGAATTTGACAAATCAACTACTATTCAGCAAAATAATTTAATTGCTCAAAAAGTTGAAACATACATTATTCAACAACCAGAAGTGTCTACTGTTTTTAGCAACATTGGCGGACCAAGCACTGGTATTGGAAGTTTGGGCCTTGGTTCAGCCAACAAAACCGAATTTACTATTCAATTAAAGTCAAAAAAGGAACTTAAAAATGTGCCTACAGAAACATTTATGAGTAGACTTCGTGAGGATTTGAAAGCAAAATTTCCAAGTATAAATTATTCAATGGCAGCTTTAGGTCTAATACCACGTTCAGCACCTATTGAAATTACATTGAGTGGAAGTAATTTAGATTTGGTAATGCAAAGCGGAAATGATTTAAAAGCAATTATTGAAAAAATTCCCGGTGCGGATAATGTGCGCTTATCCGTTGAAGCAGGAAGTCCCGAATACAAAATTATACCCGATAAAGATAAAATGCAGCGTTTAGGATTAACTACAGCTTATGTTGGAATGAACGTAAGAACGGCTTTTACTGGAAATGATGATGCCACCTTAACAGAAAATGGAACAGAATACCCAATTAGAATTTGGTTAAATGAATTTAGTCGACAAACCTTTGAGGATGTTCAACAACTTTCCATAATTAACCCAATGGGCTTACCAGTAGAAGTCTCACAGTTTGCAACTGTTCAGCAAGATAATTCACCGTCATTATTAGAAAGAAAAGACCGCCAGCCGGCAGTTACACTAACTTCAGATGCGTTAGGAAGACCTTCAGGTACCGTAGCAGATGATGTAGTGGCTTATCTCAAAGAAAATCCACTTCCACACGGTATACAAATGACTTGGGGTAGCGATATAAAAAGACAGAATGATAGTTTTGGTGCATTAGGTTCAGTATTACTGATCTCGTTTTTGTTGATTTACCTTATTATGGTAGCACTTTATGACAACTTTATTTATCCACTTGTAGTTTTATTTTCTATTCCTGTAGCAGCAATTGGGGCATTTTTCGCATTGAATTTGTCTTTAAGCAATTTGAGTTTATTCGCTTTATTGGGTTTAATTATGTTAATGGGCTTGGTTGTAAAAAATGCTATTCTAATTGTGGATTTCACCAATCAATTAAAAGCAGAAGGCAAACATTTTAAAGAAGCTTTAATCATTGCAGGAAAAGGTCGTATGCGACCAATCCTAATGACAACGCTTTCAATGGTTGTAGGGATGCTTCCCATTGCAATGGCAACGGGTACAGCAGCCGAATGGAAAAATGGATTGGCTTGGGTTATAATTGGCGGACTTCTTTCCTCTTTAATTTTGACAGTTTTTTTAGTGCCTATGATTTATTATTTAGTAGACACTGTAAAGAAAAAATAAATCGTAATAAATATGAGATGAAAACAGCAACAGTATGATAATAGGCTTGGATTTGCGGGTAGAACCTAAGTGCTACCCAGCAAATTATGGATCAGTCAAACCATCATTGCCTTGAAAATCTTTATTTGTGAAGTTTTAAAAGAGATTGGAGGAGCTTGCTTTAATTAATGAGATTTCTCGTCGTGCCTCCTCGAAATGACGGGTTATTTACCGCTTGCCATTTCTAATGCAAGAAACTTCCCGGTATGGCTATTCTCCACTTTAATCAAATCTTCCGGAACTCCTTCAAACAGAATCTGTCCTCCGCCCGAACCACCTTCCGGTCCGAGATCAATTACCCAGTCGGCTACTTTGATCACATCCAGGTTATGCTCAATCACTAGGATAGTATTTCCATGATCAACCAGACGGTTCAGTACGCCCAGCAGTACACTGATGTCTTCAAAATGTAGACCGGTTGTAGGTTCATCCAGAATGTAAAATGTATTTCCGGTATCTTTTTTAGAAAGTTCGGTCGCTAATTTAACACGCTGTGCTTCCCCCCCCGATAAGGTTGTAGAAGATTGACCAAGGCGGATATATCCCAGTCCGACTTCCTGCAAAGTTTTGATCTTACGATAAATAGCCGGTATTGGTTCAAAAAAGGAGACCGCATCCTCAATGCTCATATCCAGCACATCGCTGATCGATTTACCGCGGTAGCGGACTTCAAGCGTTTCACGGTTATAACGTTTACCGCTGCATTCCTCACAAGGCACCTGAACATCAGGCAGAAAGTTCATCTCAATTAGTTTCATTCCGGCACCCTGACATGTTTCGCAGCGTCCGCCTTTCACATTAAACGAAAAGCGTCCCGGTTTATATCCCCTGATCTTAGCTTCCGGAAGCATCACATACAAATTCCGGATGTCTGAAAATACACCCGTATAAGTTGAAGGATTGGATCGCGGAGTACGTCCGATAGGCGTTTGATCGATCTCAATTACTTTATCAATATGCTCAAGACCTTCAATTTTTTTATAGGGCATTGGTTTTTTCTTCGCCCTAAAAAAATGATGATTAAGGATAGGATAGAGTGTTTCAGCAATTAATGTTGATTTACCACTCCCCGAAACTCCACTCACACAAATTAGTTTTCCAAGTGGAAATGCAACAGATACATTCTTCAGATTATTTCCGCTTGCACTTTTAATGATCAGAGATTTTCCATTACCCTTTCTTCGTTCTGTAGGTACAGCGATCTCTTTTCTTCCGCTGATGTAGTCATTTGTTAAAGTTTTAGCTTTTGCGAACTCTTTCGGACTTCCTTCACCAACAACTTCACCACCATGTTCTCCGGCTGCCGGCCCCATATCAATAACATGGTCGGCATTCATGATCATGTCTTTATCATGTTCAACCACCAAAACGGTGTTCCCTATATCCCGCAGGTTTTTCAATGCTGATATCAGACGTGCATTATCCCGCTGATGCAATCCAATACTTGGTTCATCTAGAATATAAAGAACGTTTACCAACTGGGATCCGATCTGGGTTGCCAGGCGGATGCGCTGGGCTTCACCACCTGATAATGTTTTGGCTGTACGGTCTAAGGTCAAGTAGTTTAACCCCACATCCAGCAGAAAACCTATTCTCGAACGAATCTCCTTTAATATTTCACGCGCAATGGTATTCTGGCGCTCATTCAAACGGGATTCCAGATTGTCAAACCATTCAAAAAGCTTTGAAATATCCATGCAGGCCAGCTCATAAATATTTTTTTCATTCACTTTTATGTGGAGTGATTCTTTTTTAAGGCGAGCACCATGACATTCAGGACAGGTTTTCAGCACCCGGTAATTTTCAAGGTCTTCGCCTACCTCATCTCCGCGGCGTTCAGTTTGTTCCTCCAGCATTTTGATGATTCCATCAAAAGAGATCTGGTAATTTTGAACATTCCATTTATTGTATTCAACCGGAACGGTAATGATATCATGAGAGCCATTCAAAATAATGTCAAGAATTTCTTCCGGAAATTTTTCGAGTGGAGTGGAAAGTGAGAAATTGTATTTTTTGGCAAGTGCTTTCAATATTTGGAAGACCCAAGTCTCGCGGTATTCGCCAAGAGGGGCCAGTCCGCCCTGTATAATGCTCAGCTTCGGATTCGGGATAACCGAATGTCGGTCGACTTCAAAGATATAACCTAAACCACTGCATCGCCCACAGGCACCGTAGGGTGAATTGAAAGAAAATGTATTGGGTTGTGGTTCATCATACGAAATACCTGAAACAGGATCCATCAGGAATTTACTGTAAAAGAATTCCCTGTTTTCCTTATCACTAAGCTTGATGATTCCTTTTGAAACTTTTAAAGCTGATTGAATAGAGTCGTAAAGTCGTTTTTTATCCTCTGAACTCACCAAGAGCCTGTCGATAACCATCTCAATATCGTGGATCTTATAACGATCGAGCTGCATTTTGGGGCTGATATCCAGAATTTCACCATCAACCCTGACTTTCAGATAACCCTGTTTACGGATTTGTTCAAAAAGTTCACGGTAATGTCCCTTGCGGCCTTTTACAACGGGTGCAAGGATACTTACTGCCTGGCCTTCAAATTTTTCAAGTATGCTTTTCAGGATCTGATCCTCAGTCATGCGCTCCATTTTCTCACCACTGACATAAGAATAAGCTTCTCCTGTTCTGGCAAATAGCAAGCGCATGAAATCATAGATTTCAGTTATTGTACCCACTGTTGAGCGGGGATTTTTACTTGTAGTTTTTTGTTCAATAGCAATCACCGGACTTAATCCTGAGATTTTATCAACATCCGGGCGTTCCATACCACCAAGAAACTGACGGGAGTAGGCGCTGAATGTTTCCATGTATCTGCGCTGTCCTTCGGCATAAATCGTATCAAATGCCAGTGAAGATTTCCCGCTACCACTCAGTCCGGTTATTACAACCAGCTTGTTACGGGGAAAAGAAACATCAATATTTTTTAAATTATGTACCCTGGCACCGAAAACTTCAACTTCACTTTGCTCTCCAAGGTCAGGATTAGATTTATTCATAAATTGAATGCACGCTCAAAAATTTATGCAAATATGCGATTTTTTCTGCTATTGATATGACTTACGAATTTACATTGGCATCAAACAGGATAAATTCGTCAGTCACTCAGCAAAGGCAAGTCTGGGTACGACTTACCTTTAGATTAGGCATCAAACACTATAAATTCGTCAGTAACCTTGCTGATCTGTGAAGACGAAATCGAATTAACCGCAAAATAATGTTGCACTTTAGAATATTCAATCGTAATATTGCAATATATAATTTAGGGTTAACAAAAGCAGTGTTCTTCAGCAAAAAAACAAAACAGATTGGCTCATCATGCAAAGATTGCAGTACTCGAAGAATTATGATCGCTTCATCCAGTACGTACGGGATTTAAAAACAAATAAATAGATGAAGAATATACTCGTACTCTGTACAGGCAACAGTTGCAGAAGTCAGATAGCAGAAGGTTATTTGAGACATTATGCCGGTGATAAGGCAAACATCTACGGCGCAGGAATTGAGACTCATGGAGTAAATCCGAGAGCCATTAAGGTGATGGCCGAAGATCATATCGATATCTCAAAGCATACTTCCAACAATGTAAACGAGTATCTCAGCATCCCATTCGATTATGTGATTACCGTTTGCGATAATGCCAATGAAGCCTGCCCATATTTCCCGGGAAATGTGGAACGATTTCATTTTAATTTCCCTGATCCTGCCAAAGCCAAAGGAACTGAAGAGGAGATATTAGATGAATTTAGAAGAGTGAGGGAGATGATTAAAGTGTATTCGGCTGATTTTATCAAAACAAATCTATCATAATTAGCAAATTCAGCTATAAACATAAATCGTAATGTCAGCGACAAACTGTGCACCTACGCATCGAAGAAAGAAGCTAGGATTCCTTGACCGTTACTTAACTCTTTGGATATTTCTTGCTATGGCAGGCGGGGTATTGCTACTATTGCCGGCAATCATGATATGAAAGTCAGGGCTCTGCCTCAAATCAGTAATGAAAAATTGGCGGAAACCGGAATAGAATACGCCTATCATATCATTGAAGAAGAAAACAGAATATACCTTTTAACTCTCCCCTCCCATATAAAACTGGAGTTTAAGCTGAATGGGCAAAAAATTAATTTACTGATGGTTCATGGAAGTCCCAGAAAGGTGGATGAGTATGTTCTTGAAAATACCGAATCAAAGTATGTGTCAGAATTAATGAGTGAGGCTGATGCAAACATCTTATGTGTCGGGCATTCCCATTTACCCTATCATCGGATAATCAGTCAGGATTTGCAGGTGATCAATATAGGCTCTGTTGGAAAGCCCAAAGATAGAAACCCAAAAGGATGTTATGTGATACTAACAATAAATGATTCTGCTGTTAATCCCATCAAGGTAGAATTTATTCGCTTTGATTATGATATAGAGAAAGCAGCAAAAGGTATTGAAGATAGTCCGCTGCCTGATGAACTTGCAGAACGGCTTAGGAAGGCGTTTTGATTTTAGATTGAGTAAGCGGGGTATTCGTGGTTTAGAAGAAAATAATATTTAGACACACGCGGCACGCGTGCGCTAGCAAAAGAAAATAATTATATAAAATACACACACGGCACGCGTGCGCTAGCGAATAGATTGAGAATATGAGATTAAACGAAAGAACAATATTTATATGCGGTATACTCGGTGCCGTATTTTTTGTAATGGCTTCAGTTTTGGCTGGATTTATGGCAAAAAATTATAATCCGATGGCACAGCTTATCAGTGAGTCTATGTCTGAAGACCGGCCTTTCTCAAAAGAAATTCGATTTTTGGGGTATATTCCATCAGGCATTCTAATTCTGATTTTTGCCCTTGCAGCTCCTCTCAATATGCCCAAATCAAACCAGATTAGAATGAGCTTTTATGGAATCGCATTATTTTATGGATTGGCTACTATTCTCGTTGGAATTTTTCCTTGCGAAGCTGGATGCAATATGGAAATGATTAATCCGGGCATCGCTCAAATCATCCATAATTTGAGTGGATTGTTTACTTATATTGGTATGCCTTTCTGCCTTTTACTTATTGGTTTCGGATTAAAAAATGCCAATACCCGCGGGTTATTATCACGAGTGTCCACTTTACTTGGCATCAGTTCGGCTTTCTTTGTATTGGTCTTGTTTTCAAGCACTTTAAACCCTTATGCCGGATTAATTCAACGTTTGATTGAAGGGATTTTCGTTTTATGGATTATTGGCTGTTCAATTTCTATCAGAAACCATAAAAACAGGATCTGAATTATATGTAGCACACGCGACACGCATGCGCTAGCGATTGAGAAGGAAAACCTAATAAAGTAAATAATATTACCTCTGGTTTAAAGCCTTTTCTCATACCTCAATATTTATATCTCAAAAAAACTAAGCCAGCACTTCCTCCAAAACTTCATGTGATCTTACTTGTCCGAAGCCTTCAATATGCAGCCTGTAATATTCAAGAACCTTTTCCAGCAATTGTTTTCTTTGAACTGTGGAAATGTTTAGGTCTTCCAAATTGTCAAATTTAGCGTTGAGAATTGAGGTCCAGAGCCCCGTTAATGGCTGTTCAAGAATCATGGTATGAGGAGGATGCATTTTAGAATAACAACCGTTCTTTAGATCAAAAAAGTCAGCTCTGCCGGCTAAAGTAGTATCGGGATAAAAGCCCAGAAAACGGCTTAGCCTCAGCAGGAAATACAGGTGAAAATTTGATACCCCTTTACTTATACTATCAAGAATCTCAATGGCATGAAAAAGAAATTCGAACAAAACCACATCTGATTCATGCTGCCTGAGTGACTTGTAAAGCACCTCATTTAAAAACATGGTGATTGAACTTTTTACAATATCATAGGGGATGCTAAGAAAAACCGGCAAATGTCTCAACTCCGAAACGCGTTGAATATTTCCTGAGGTTTTATGATAAACCACAATATCTAAAAGATGCAATGGCTGCAAACTGTTTAGTTTGATCTTTGATTTAGGCCGCTTTATTCCGTTGATTAGATAAGACTGTAATCCAAACTTTTCTGTAAAAATCTGCACAACCACGCTGCTTTCAGAATAATTCGTGGTTTTAAATACAATTCCTCTGGTTTTATGAAGCATGGTTAATCTTTGGAAGAAGTATCAGAATTCCGACGATAAGGGCCATTAAAGATGCGATCAGAACCATTCCGGCAGCAAGATCTTTGACTATGCCTGCCTTAAAATTGTATTCGGGAGAAACTAGATCAACTAGAGTTTCAATTGCTGTGTTTGCAAGTTCCGCCATTAATACAATTACCATGGCGGCAACGATCCAGAGCCATTCGGCAGTAGCAAGATCCAAATAAAAACAAAGCCCTGTAATTATAAGAGCAACAAAACAATGAACCCTAAAATTCAATTGGGTTTTGAATGTGTACTTTAAACCCTTTAAGGCGAAATTAAATCCATTAAAAAATTTCTTCATTCTTTGTTAAAATTTAAAACGGCCGGATTCAATTACATCTAATTTACTGACAGATATCGAATTATCAGATTAATCAAGCCCAAATTAAGAATTTTTGTAGTTTTACAGACTGTTTTTGCCATAATCCTAAACCGCACAGCATGTGGAATTACTTTTCCAAATTTATACTTTCAAACCGGGTTTCAATTCTTATAATCTTTTTCGTTTTAACCCTGTTCATGGCATGGAAAGCCAGTTTTGTTAAATTATCCTATACCGGGAGCAAAATTCTTCCGCAAACTGATTCCGCTTTTATAAGTTATAATGATTTCAAAAGCAAGTTTGGAGAGGACGGGAACATGATGGTTTTGGGAATAAGCTCTCCAGAGTTAATGAACAAGAAACTGTTCAATGATTGGAGCAATCTCGCTCTAGAGCTACAGAAACTAGAAGGAATCAAGCAGGTACTCTCTGTTGGTAATCTCTTTGATCTTCAGAAAGATACCGCCAATCAGCGATTTGTTTTAAAGCAAATTAATGGAGGGACAATCCTTCGTGATTCTGAGATGGACAGCATTAAAAATCGCATTTACAAACTGCCATTTTATGAGGGATTGATCTATAATAAGGAAAGCAATGCGACATTAATGGCCATTAATTTTGATCATAAGATCCTGAACACACCAAAACGCGGACCTATTATTAAAACGATATTGGAAAAAGCCGATGCCTTCAGCAAAAAACACAGTATAGAAGTACATTATTCGGGGCTACCATTCATCCGGACAGCAGTCAGTCAGTTGGTATCCAGGGAGTTTGTATTATTTCTTGGTCTTTCCATTCTGGTCTCTGCAATAATTCTGTTTATGTTTTTCAGAAAATTATATCCAGTTCTTTTCCCAATCATCCTTGTAATTGTTGGAGTGATCTGGAGCCTGGCAACACTGGTGATGTTCGGATACGAGATCACGATTCTAACCGGTTTAATTCCTCCTCTGATTGTTATTATCGGAATTCCCAATAGTATCCTACTCTTGAATAAATACCATAATGAACTGAGAAAGCATGGCGATAAAGACAAGGCATTGCACGTTACTATACTTCGGATATCAGAAACCACACTGATCGCCAATGTTACCGCTGCAATTGGATTTGGGGTTTTATTTTTTACAGGTAGTGAATTACTGGTTCAATTTGGGCTTGTTGCTGCATTGAATGTGATGGCAACCTGGTTTATCTGCCTTTGTCTCATACCAATCATATTTAGTTATCTTCCTTTACCAAAACTTAAGCCTCAGGAAGATCATGATAATGGTTTATTGCATAAGCTGCTGGTAAAGACCGACTTTCTAGTGCATGAGCGCAGTCATTTGATCTATGTTTTTACTGTTGTAATCTCCCTGATCTCAGTACTTGGAGTGATGCAGATTAATGTAAACGGTTATGTGGTTGATGATCTACCTCAAAACTCTCCGATTAACCGCGATCTGAAATTCTTTGAGAAGAATTTTGAAGGTATTCTGCCGCTGGAAGTCAGCGTTGATACCCGGAAAAAGAATGGGGTTCTAAATCTATCAACCATCAAAAAGGTGGATAAAATGGAGGAAATGATCTCGGCATATCCTGAATTTTCGCGTTCAGTTTCATTAAATAAAGCATTAAAATACGCCTCTCAGGCTTTCTATAATGGAGATCCCCAATTCTTCCGCATCCCTAATGATATGGAGAAGAATTTTGTCCTATCTTATCTTGCAAATTCTGGTGGGAACAGTGATATGTTGAAAGGCTTTATCGACAGCAATAAACAGGTGGCAAGGGTAAGTTTTCAGATGGCTGACGTCGGGTCAAAACGAATGAATGTATTGCTTGACGAATTAAAACCACGCATCGATTCAATTCTAAATCCTGAACGCTTTGATGTATTGTTGACAGGTTCAAGTATCATTTTCTCGAAAGGAACAGATTATATGCTGAAACACCTGATGGAAAGTATCTTGCTTGCTATATTTCTGATTTCTTTGCTTAGGTTGTTCCAGTTCAGAGACCTTAGAATTATGTTCATCTCGCTTTTACCAAATATTATCCCATTGATTATTACGGCAGGTTTGATGGGCTTTTTCAATATTCCGCTCAAGCCCTCTACCATTCTGATATTTACCATTGCTTTCGGACTTGCATCTGATCAGACTATCTATTTTCTGACCAGGTATCAGCAGGAATTACAGACGACTGATTTCACAACAACTAAGGTTATTTCAGACACCATCCGTGAAACCGGGGTAAGCATGACCTATATCGCACTCATACTTTTTTTCGGATTCGGAATTTTTACTGCCTCAACCTTTGGAGGGACCATGATCCTAGGATTACTCCTGTCGATTACATTAATCATCGCGCTTATATCCAACCTTACACTTTTACCTGCCTTGCTTGTTCTAATAGATAAACGGAAAAGGAGAAAAATCGCAAAAGCTAAAGGAGAAACATGGGATATTTAAACTAGGCAGGGCTAGTAATCTAGGCTGGATATTTAATCTAGGCTGGTGAGCGCATGTCGCGAGTACCATAAATTAATTCAGTAATTAAGTATTGAGGTTAAAGAAGCACACGCGTCACGCGTTGGTTAGCAAAACTTACTATCAAAACTTAACAAATCTATTCTTCAGTTTCAGAGGAACGCCCTTTCAGTAATGCATTCCGATCCATTTTACGAATCAAGCTATAGATAATCAGTAAAAAGCCAACACCAAACGCTATTGTCCCGATAATCATTGCCCAACCATACTTGATTTCATCACCTTCCATCAGATAATATCCAAGAAAGTTAAATGCAATTCCGATGAGGATTAACCAAAGGCCGCGACGCATATATTTATTTCCCATAGAGCAACATTAGTTTAATGCAAAGGTACACAAAATACTTATTTTGAATTCTGTTCGTCCTTAGGCCAATTAATGATTTCAAAAATCTGCGTTTTAAGCCTTAATTTTCTTAACTTTGCATCCTTAAATTTTGGGAGTTAAAGCAAGATGTACAAAGAATATAAGCAACTTGATCTATCAAAAACCGGGAAAGAGATCTTAGATTACTGGAAGCAAAACCAAGTATTCGATAAAAGCATTTCCAATCGGCCTGCTACTAAACCTTATATCTTTTACGAAGGACCCCCATCTGCTAATGGGATGCCGGGCATACATCATGTGATGGCTCGTTCCATAAAAGATATTTTCTGCCGTTATAAAACCCTGAAAGGTTTCCGGGTTAAACGTAAAGGCGGATGGGACACCCATGGTCTGCCGATCGAACTGGCTGTTGAGAAAAAGCTTGGAATTACAAAAGATGATATCGGCAAAACGATAACTGTTGACGATTATAATGCTGCTTGCCGTACTGAGGTGATGAAATACACCGATGTTTGGAATGACCTTACCGAGAAAATGGGTTATTGGGTTGACCTTGAAAATCCATACATCACCTATGAAAATGAATACATAGAAACACTTTGGTGGATACTGAAGCAGTTTTATG
>Ga0105050_10004413_pt1 | contig 18745 bp, 16 predicted proteins | sample FRY01_FD_78088 | JGI IMG/M metagenome (GOLD analysis project Ga0105050, IMG submission 78088) | Freshwater microbial communities from Lake Fryxell liftoff mats and glacier meltwater in Antarctica - FRY-01 | ecosystem: Environmental > Aquatic > Freshwater > Ice > Glacier meltwater ... | reverse complement strand
TGCGGGCAGTCTCGACGAACGTTGCTCCGCCGAGACTGCTTTTTGGACTCCCATTGGACGCAGGAGTAGATGCCTCAGAAAATCCCCCATGCTGGACAGATGCCACTAAAATCCGAGAAGAACTTCATTTTAATCCGTGAAATCATTGGGTGCGTTGGAACCGTAGACCGCAACGAGTGCCCAAATCGCGAATGGAATATGAATGACGCCACAGATGCCGCACGGCACCAAACCGAGTGTTGAACCGAGCCGAGCGATAGGAAGAGAACGACGCTGCGTCATTCGCAACCCGGCGATGAGCGTTGTCGCATGCAGACCAATCGATAAGATGCCCCACCCCAAGAATACTCCGAAGCCGATTAAAGCATCGGCATCGAGCTTCTCAGCAAACATTGCAATGACGATGACCCCCATCCACAGAACATCATAGCCAAGATTAAGAATCGAGACGCTGACCAAACCCCACCCCGGCGCAGCATAGTTTGTAGGCGTTGTTGACCGGTAGGACTCGCTCGAAATCGGTGGTGATGCGTATGGCTGATCTTCGAATCGTTCGATCGAAGACGGCAACGTACTAGCGGATGGCACTGAATCAAGAAACGAACGAGACGGCTTTGTCGCGGTGATGGATTCGCTGCCACCGAGTAGCTCTGACGATGTGGGCATCCGCACACGTCGTTGGCACGAGGGGCAGATGACCGCTTGGCCTGCGGAACTGGAGTTAAACGCAAGCAACTTGTCGCAACCGGGACAAGCGACCGCGTCAGTTCGTCCCGGTTTGACAACGGCGGGAAGCAGATTTGTCGGCGATCGATCAGAAAAAGCAACTGTTTCCGGGACACGAAAGACCGCTTGGCAACTTGGACATTGTGCCTTTTTCCCCGCGGAATCATCGGGAAGCGATAATGTCGATCTACAGGTCGGACAGGGAAATTGCACGATCGTCAAGACTCAAGGCGGCGGTTGGGTTGGCGCGACATCGCGCCAAGCGGTTACCATGATACGAAATCCCGTAGCAAACCGCGGCCCGCTTTATACCGCGTCGTGCGAATCTCAGGGCGAAGACGCGACGGCGCGGTCAACTTGACTTTCCTTTTTTCTTAATAGCCTATCGGCATGAACGAACTTGAAGAACTTCGACGTCATTTCGGTGATCGCCTCATGACGTCCGATGCGTCGATGGTGGCGTTCCAATCGGATGGAGTGACCGCGTTGTCTGCGAAGCCTCGCGGTATCGTCGTCGCGTTGAACGAGGAAGACGTCGTCTTTACGGTTCGTTGGTGCTTTCGAAACGAGGTCCCCTGGGTCGCGCGAGGCAGCGGTACCAGTCTGTCCGGTGGAAGTGTTCCGATCGCCGATGGCATTGTCATCGCGATGAACCGAATGAATCGCGTTCTGCGAATTGACGAACTCAATCGCATTGCCGTCGTGGAACCTGGGCTGATCACGGGCAAATTGATTCGCGCCGCCAATGCGGTCGGCTTGCATTACGCGCCCGACCCCAGCAGCCTGCAGATCTGCTCAATCGGCGGTAACCTGGCATTCAATTCCGGTGGTGCTCACTGCCTCAAGTATGGCATGACGAGCAACCATATCCTCGGTGCGCGAGTCGTCCTGGCCGATGGAGAAATTGTCGAGCTTGGCAGCGAAAGCCTTGAAGGCGAAGGCCCTGACTTCATGGGCTTGTTCTGCGGCAGCGAAGGGACGATGGGTGTCGCGACGCAAATCACCGTTCGCTTGATTCCGCCGCCGGAAACCTATTTCTGCGTCATGGCCGGTTATGCGACGGTGGAAGAAGCTGGCAATGCCGTCGCCACCATCATCGCCGCGGGGTTGCTTCCTGGTGCGATGGAAATCATGGACGCGATTGCGATGAAGGCTGCTCACGAAGCCGTCGGTGCCAATTACCCGAGCGGCTGCGAAGCGGTGCTGATTGTTGAGCTCGACGGCTCCCTCGAATCCGTGAATGCGGATAAACCAAGACTCGAAACACTGTTCAAGCAAAGCGGTGCGGTTTCAGTCGAAGTCGCAAAGGACGCCGAGACGCGTTATGCGATTTGGACGGGACGTAAAAGTGTGTTCTCCGCAGTCGGCCGCATCAGTCCCGACTTCATCGTTCAAGATGGCGTCGTGCCACGTGGCAAGCTAGGGTTCGCGCTGCGGCGCATTACGGAGATCAGCAAACGCTCAGGTATCGTCATCGCAAATGTCTTTCACGCCGGCGATGGCAACTTGCATCCCCTGATCATGTATGACGGACGCATCGATGGTGCTCTTCATCGCGCCGAAATCGTTGCCGCTGAAATCGTCCGACTGTGCATTGAACTTGGTGGATCCATCACGGGTGAGCACGGAGTAGGCCTTGAAAAGCGGGAGTTCCTCAACGAAATGTATGATGAACCCAGCATGGCGATGTTGCACCGTCTGCGAGTCGCCATGGATCCGAAAACGCTCGCCAATCGTGGGAAGATGTTTCCCACCGGCGAAGGCGAACCGGTCGGCCTCTATGGTTTGCATCCGCTTGAAAAAGCAGGCGTGATTTCACGCGAGTAGTCCCCGCCAAGAAACTTCAATTCAAAAGTCCGAATGTGCCTAGTCCCGTAACCGCTGCCAGATTGAATCCGCGAACCATTGAGGAAGTTGCGCAAGTCGTGTGCGGCCACGAGCGAATCCAAATCATCGGCGCGGAGTCCAAGCCAGCGATGACTGCGGCGATCGATGGCGTGAGCCGTTGTTCCTTGGCGGGTATCAGCGGCATCGTTGACCATGAGCCCTCAGAGTTCTTAATCACGGCACTCGCCGGCACTCGCTTGATGGAGATGCAATCTGCACTCACCGAACATGGCCAATACCTTCCCTTTGATCCACCATTCGCGTCACGCGGCGCGACGATTGGTGGCACCGTCGCTGCCGGGCTCAGCGGGGCAGGGCGTTTGCGATTTGGTGGCCTGCGAGACTTTATTGTTGGCATCAAGATGGTCGATGGGCTTGGCAACGTGGTCGTCGGCGGCGGACGCGTCGTGAAGAACGCCGCAGGGTATGACTTGCCAAAATTGATGGTCGGCAGCGCAGGCGATTATGGCGTGATCGTTGAAGTGACGTTGAAAGTTTTTCCTCGGCCAAAGCAACAGCGGACGGTTTGCATCACAACCGAGTCACTCGTCTCCGCATTGAGCATCCAATCGATGCTGTCGCGATCGCCGATCGATTTGGCGGCGATCGATCTTGCCTCCGAGGGCACGATGTGGCTTCGTATTGAAGGCGAAGAAGCATCACTGGACACGACCACGTCCCGGATACAAAGGCTGCTCGAACAGGGTAAAATGCGTGCATCGGCATCTATCGTCGATAACGATGCCGCCATCTGGCAGCCTTTGGAAGACGGCTCATTCGCTTCGGCAGAAGATCGGCTCATTCGAGTTCCCATCACGCCATCTCGCCTGCTTGTCGTGGATGCATCCCTTCAAGAATTATCGGTTCGTCGTCGATACAGTGTTGCTGGCAATATTGTGTGGATCGTTTGGCCAGCCTCTCGGCCCATTCAACAATTGGACGAGTCGCTCAGGCACCTTCGAGTCGGCGGCACGGTCCTCACCGGCGTTGTCCCCAAGTTCCGTCTCGGTCTTCGTCCCAGTACTTCAATGGCCCACCGGGTTAAGTTGGCGGTTGATCCTCACGAGAAATTCGTCGGTTCACCGTAACACGAATAGCTCATCATCGATTTTATTTCCGCGAGTCTCTTGCTTTTTCATTTTTCATGCTTCATCGAATCCCAATCGAAAAACTTGGCCCACGTGGTGATGCGATGGCGCACGCGGTCGAGTCCTGCATTCACTGTGGCTTTTGTTTACCGACATGCCCCACTTACGAAGTGCTCGGCGACGAAGCCGATTCGCCTCGCGGACGGATCATGTTGATGAAAGAAGTACTGGAGGGAACGCTCGAACCCGCTGATGCGGCTCCGCATATTGATCGATGCCTGGGTTGTGTGGCGTGTCAAACCCATTGCCCGTCAGGCGTTGAGTATGGCAATTTGCTTAGCTCCTATCGGTCACTGGAAAGTTCAAAGGCGTCGTCTCCCGGCACGTTCGCGGGCAAGGTACGTCGCAAGTTAGCATCGTTAACGCTGCCGTATCCCAAGCGTTTCTCCTTGGCGATGAAGATGGGGAAGCTTGGACGTAAATTATCGTGGGCGACACCGTCGGCGCTGCGTCCAATGCTGGAACTTGTCCCGGAGACGTTACCAGAAGCCGTTGTCATTCCGATCGAATCGCCCGCCGCGGGAACCGAGCGCGGACGAGTCTTTCTGCACATCGGCTGCGCTGCTCAGGTCCTTCGGCCAGAGATCACCTCCGCCGCAATCCGGGTGCTGAATCTCAATGGAATCTCCGTTCATGCTCCCAAAGCTCAAGGCTGTTGCGGCGCGTTGCATTGGCACATCGGCGATGCGAAGAACGCGATGAAGCTTGCCGCGATTAATCTTTCCGCATTCGGAGACGGCAACGAACCAATCATCACGACCGCGGCAGGTTGCGGCAGCGGCATGCATGAATATCCATTGATGATGGCGGGCCAAGCAAGCGTTGACTCTGCGAACCGATTCGCAGAACGCGTGGTCGACATCAGCGTCTATCTTGATCGCATCGGAATCATTCCGCCGCCAAGCATGACACCTACTCGAGTCGCCTATCACGACGCTTGTCACCTTGCCCACGCGCAGAAAGTTCGCAAGCCTCCACGCAATCTCTTGAAATCGATTCCAGGCCTTGAGCTGATCGAGATCCAAGAGTCTGACCTCTGTTGCGGATCCGCGGGAACTTACAACCTCGATCAACCTGCGATCGCGGCGCAACTGGGCAAGCGAAAGGTCGATAATATCCTTGCGTCCAAGTGTGACATCGTGGCGATGGGAAACATCGGTTGCCAAATCCAGATCGAACAGCATCTCGCGAAAACGGGAAACGTGATTCCCGTTTTACATACGATTCAAATCTTGGATCGCGCCTACCGTGGTGACTGTTGAGGAAACGCAACCGATTATGTTTTCGGCAGCAACAACCGCGAAGGATTCTCCACGGTCCATCTCGCAATCATTGACCGCTCGATACCCATCGATTCCAGTAATTCGACCATGCGATTCATCGGCGTCGCGCAGCCAGCGAAATGAGTTCGATCCGCAGACCAAGCGGCCCCGTCATCATCCACATGAACCGTTTGGTCGCTCAATTGGTAGCGTCCCGACCCCAGTCCCGCGGCACTGATGGCATCGGTCACGATAACAACGTTTGCGTGCGGCACGAGCGAAAGATAATTCTTCAGTGCAAACAAAGGCACATGATGACCATCGGCAATGAATGAAATTGCAAGTTGATCCGCGAGAGATAAGACTCGCTGAACGATATTGTCATGGCGGGGCAGGGAAGGGGGGCAGCCGTTGCCAAGGTGCGTGAACAATCGGAGCCCCGCATCAATCGATTTTCGCAAGCAATCGAGCGATGCGTTGCTGTGCCCACCCGCGACGGCCACGTGATTATCGGTCAGCCACCGGGTCACTCGGCAATCGTCGTCCGATTCCGGTGCAAGAGTCAACAACTTCACATGCCCCAGCCCCGCATCAACAAGCAACTTCGCGGTATCCATTTCTGCCGGTCGAACCGCGGCCACGGGATGCGCTCCCACATAGCCGCTGACGCCGGAGATAAATGGACCTTCGACATGAATCCCCTGCACCACACTGGCGATATCACGATCGCTCTCGATGAAGCTCGCGATTCGCCCGATGCGTGAAATCATTTGCGGCAGTGGCGCGGTGATGACGGTTGCCAATATCTTGGCAACCCCATCGTTTCTCAATCGCTGGCAAAGTTGCCGCAGCTCCTCGTGTGAATACGATTCGCTGTTGAAGTCGAGCCCCGCGTAACCATTAACCTGAAGGTCGACATAACCTGACGCACAATCGTTCACAGCAACTCCGCTCGGCTGAGCGTTTCCGGGGAAAGCTGACTTGCGGCGGCGCGATCAACAATCAGTGTCGCTTGGGGATGATTCTGCAAGATGCTTGCCGGGACTTCAGGTGTGACGTCGCCTTCGACGGATTGCTGAACCGCAGCGGCTTTGCGTTCATCCGGAACGCTGCAAAAAATCATTGCGGACTTCATGATTTGGCGAATCGACATACTGATCGCGTGCTCAGGAACACTGGCTAAATCAGGGAACCATCCTTCGCCAACTTGTTGAAGACGACACGCTTCATCGAGCTTCACGACGATATAAGGATCTTCGCAATCAAAATCCGCAGGAGGGTCGTTGAACGCGAGGTGTCCATTTTCGCCGATGCCCACCATCGCGACATCAATCGGTGCTCTGGAAGGCTGGGCGATCAAATGAGCTCCGACTTCCAGCATCGTTTGCGCGGTATCGCCATCGCCTCGCAGATAATGAAACTGCTTCAACGGAACGCGGTCGACAAAACGCGACGTGAGGTATCCACAAAAAGAAGCCGGGTGTTCAGGTGACACGCCGATGTATTCGTCGAGATGAAACCCGGTGACGCGAGACCAATCGACTTCCGCATGACGCGACAACGCGTCCAGCACTTCGAATTGGCTCGAGCCGGTTGCGATCAACAAATTCGCTTGGCCACGTTCCGCGATGACACGAACAAGCTCAGCCGCCGCATGTTCCGCGGCCCAACTTCCCATCTGTAAACGATCTGCTGCGACAACGATTTTCACTAAGATTCTCCCTCGCAAATGTTAAACGAATAAAACGCCAAATGGCTTTGGACCAGAAGTTACTTCGAAGCCTTCGCATGGCGAAAGCGACTGATGAGCGTATTGGTGGAACTGTCGTGATCCAGCTTTGGCTTCGAATCGCTTTCCAACTCAACGACGATGCGTTGAGCAAGAACTTTTCCAAGCTCCACTCCCCACTGATCGAAGGAACCGAGATTCCAAACTGCACCTTGCGTAAAGACGATGTGCTCGTACAACGCGATCAACTTTCCGAGCGTTTCCGGCGTGATTTTCTGCGCGAAGAGCGTGTTCGAGGGACGATTGCCATCGAAGACGCGGTGAGGCACAAGCCATGGGGCAGTCCCCTCCGAGGTGACTTGCTCAGCGGTCTTTCCGAACGCCAGCGCCTCGGCCTGAGCAAAGACGTTAGCGAGCAATATATCGTGGTGCCGCCCGAGCGGATTGAGCGATTGATTAAACGCGATGAAGTCGCACGGAATCAAATGCGTTCCCTGGTGAATCAATTGATAAAAACTGTGCTGGCCGTTCGTGCCAGGCTCGCCCCAATAGATGGAGCCGGTCGTGTAGTCGACCTTGTTTCCATCCAGCGTGACTTGCTTTCCATTGCTCTCCATCGTCAACTGCTGCAAGTACGCGGGGAAGCGTTTGAGGTATTGTTCGTAAGGTAAGACGGCAACGGTCGAAGCCCCGAAGAAGTTGCTATACCAGACCCCCAGCATGCCCATGATCACGGGGAGATTTTCTTCAAACGGCGCGGTGCGGTAGTGTTCATCCATTTGATGGAAACCGCTCAGCATCTCGCGAAAGCTCTCCGGACCGATGGCGAGCATTGTCGAAAGTCCAATCGCGGAATCCATCGAATATCGACCACCGACCCAGTCCCAAAATCCGAACATGTTGGCGGTATCAATGCCGAACTCGGACACCTTCGTCGCGTTGGTGGAAACGGCAACAAAGTGCTTAGCGACGGCTTTGGTGTCCCCTCCGAGACCACGGAGCAACCAATCTCGTGCGCTCTGCGCGTTGGTCATCGTCTCTTGCGTCGTGAACGTTTTTGACGCAACGATGAACAGCGTCTCCGCGGGATCCAGGTCGTGCGTGGCTTCGACAAGATCGGTACTATCGATGTTTGAAACGAACAAGAACTTCAGGTCGCGTTGGCTGTAGTGCTTCAGCGCCTCGTAAGCCATTACGGGACCGAGGTCCGAGCCGCCGATGCCGACGTTGACGATGTTGCGAATGCGTTTGCCCGTAAAACCTTTCCACTGGCCGCTTCGAACTCGGTCCGCGAACTCGGCCATCTTATTGAGTACGGCATGAACTTCCGGCACGACATCTTCGCCATCGACAACGATCTTCTGGCTTTTGGGGGCCCTTAAAGCGACATGCAAGACGGCACGATCCTCGGTGATGTTGATCTTCTCACCGCTGAACATCGCGTCGATCCGAGACCGCAATCCTGACTCTTCGGCGAGTTTCATCAACAGCGAGATCGTCTCATCCGTCACGCGGTTTTTGGAATAGTCGAGGTAAATGCCAACGGCTTCAACTGTCAATCGCTCGCCACGGCCCGCGTCTCCTGCAAACAATTCTCGAAGATGTTGCTTTGAAATCGCAGAATAGTGAGCTTCGAGCAATTTCCAGGCGGGGCGCTGGGTCAGCGGAGCAACTGTGTCGGTGATATTCATCGTTTCTTTCTGAAAGTGAAGAGGTCAAAATGGAAACTGACCCAACGTGGCGTCTTGCTTAGTTTCGGAACATAATGCCGCTCGCACAACACCACCAAAAAGACGAATCCTTTGCACATTACCGTTCAAAAACTTCCGATTGCCATCCACAACGCCGCGGCGACGCCTGCGGTTGTCATCGATGTGCTGCGGGCGACGTCCGCGATGGCGACAGCGATTCAGAACGGGGCAACGGAAATCATCACCTGTTTAGAAGTCGAAGACGCTCGTCACGTCGCGGCAACCTTGACTTCAAATCCGATGCTGTGTGGTGAACGTCACTGCAAGCCGATCGACGGATTTGATCTCGGCAATTCGCCGGCGGAGTACTCGCGTGCGGCCGTTGCGGGCCGGACGATCGTGATGACAACGACCAACGGAACGCGTGCGTTGTTCGCCGCTCGTGACGCCAAGGTGATCTACGCCGGTGCGTTCGTAAACCTATCTGCCGTCGCTGAGAAGTTGCGAGGAGAAAGCTTCGTTGCGCTCGTGTGCGCGGGGACCGATGGCGTTGCAACCGAGGAAGACTTTTTGTTCGCCGGAGCCATGATCGCGAAGCTCGCGGACTTCGATCGCGAAGTCACACTGGGCGGTGACGCTATCGAAGCGATCGATAACTGGCAAGCGTTTTTGGATGAGGGAGCGACGCTACCGCAGCGGCTCGCGATGTCGCGTGGTGGTCGAAACTTGGTCGAGGCAGGATACCAATCGGATGTCGAATACTGCGCGGTAGTTGACGCGGTGTCGGCAGTCCCGACGGCAAGCCGTCGCCATCCAATGACGCTTCGATAAGAGGCCTTCAGTGGCATTGGCGAGGCCCTGAAGAAGCATCGCTGCAAGACAAGCAATCCGTGGTTCGGCTTAAGCGATCGCCGCGATGATTTCTTTTGCAAAGCGGGTCACATCAGCAACGGCCGTTTCGCGATCCTTGGCCGCCGCGATTCGTCTGACGATGGCGGAGCCGACGATGATGCCATCCGCGACCGGTGCGAGCTCTTTAGCCGTTTCGGCAGTGCTGACTCCAAAGCCGATGCAGACCGGCAGTTTGGTTTGTTCTCGCAGCCAAGCGACGTTGTCGATCAATCCGTCGGCGATCTTGCTGCGTTCGCCGGTGATCCCGGTGACGGATACAAAGTAAAGAAAACCGGATGAAAGTTCAGCAATTTGAACCTGGCGATCGCGCGGCGTGATGGGCGTGACAAGTTGAATCAAACTGAAGTCCGCTTGGCGGCAAATATCCGCCAGCGGCTTTGCTTCCTCAACAAGCAAGTCCGGCACAATCGCGCCGCTGTATCCCGCTTGGATCGCGGAGTCGACGTAACGCTGCATTCCGGTGCGGTGAATGATCGAGTAACTGACCATGGAGATCAGCGGCATTGAAATCGTTGGGGTCAATTGCTTGCCGAGGTCAAACAAACTTGACAATCGAAACCCCGAGTCCAGTGCGCGTTGATAGGACGCTTGAATGACGGGACCGTCCGCGATCGGATCGCTGTAAGGCACGCCGATCTCGCACGCGCTCGCTCCGCACTGGGCAAGCGATTTGACGATTGCCGCCGTCGTTTCTATGTCAGGATCGCCTGCGGTCACAAACGGGAGGAAAGCTTTCTTCTGGATTGCGCGAAGATCAATAAAGAGGGAATCGAGCGCGGACATAAGGTTCGTTTCTTTGGAATTAGTGAGACGTGAGCGATGAATAAGATACTTCGGTCGTTGGACTGCATGAATCCGTTGCAAGCAAATCGCTTTCGAGCTTGGTAGCGATCATCAGCATCTGAAAAAGCTGGCCCAGGAAAAAAGTATCGATTGTCGGCAGGAAGATATCCGTGGTCGGATGCCCCGCTTCGTGTAACGCAGTATTGGTCTGGCCAATTTTAGTCGCCAGCAGATCTGGCAAAACTTTTTCGACGCCATCGATAAACGTATCAGAACCAAGCTCGATCCCGTCCAGGAGCAGCGAATCAGTTCGACACTGCTGAACGATCAAGTTGTTGAAAACTTTATCGCTTCGACCGGCGAGATGTTGGCGATGACGAACATGCAAGTCGCGAGTTTGAACGATGGTCATCGACGTGGGGGCACCGCAATGTTCAGCAAGCGAGTGTGAAAGCAGATGGTCATACCACCATCCGACAGACTCCAGTGACTTGTCCCATGCACTCATCACACGAATCGAACGACCTCGATGCTTTTCAAGTAAGTGGTTGATCGCCACATACTGCATCACCACGTTGGTCTTCGGTGGAGCGGTCTCGAAGTGCTCGTTCATCGCGACCGCACCTTCATTCAGCTTCATGATGTCCAACCCAAGCATCGCAGCGGGAAGCATGCCGACGGCTGATAGGATACTGAACGGTCCGCTGATGTTTTCAGGGATGCTGAAGATCTCTTCGCATCCGATCGCTTTGGCTAATTCGCTTAGCTCGCTGTTTAATCCGGTGATCGGGACGACGAATCGCCCCAGCAGACCTGGGGACTCACTTTCGAGATTCGCCTTCAATGCGGAAAGCAAATAATGGAATGCAAACTTCGTTTCGGTTGTCTCGCCGCTTTTACTAATGATGACGATGCCCCAACGGTCTTCAACATCGTTGTCGCCATACCCGCCGGCGGCGATGCGTGACAGCAACGCTTGGAGCGTATCGTTGTCGAGATTATTTCCCTCGAAGTAGATGCGTGGCTTACCACCGCGCGGGCCGCGTCGAAGTTCGTTGTGATACGGATCACAATTCGCAGTGATGAGAGCGCACGGCCCCAGATAAGAACCGCCGATTCCCAGCACAACGACAGCATCGAGGATGTCCATTTGGGAGTTGGCGACTTTGAAAATCCGCCCCAGTTCAGACGCTTCGCGGATTTGCTTGTAGGCCTCCAACTGCTCCGCGGGCAATCGGTAGAAGCCACTGCTTGAATCGGCAGACACTGGCGCCGTTTGCTCCACCAATTTCCGGCGAAGCTCCAGCAAATGCGGATAGAGCGATTGGAGTTGTTCGGAAGTCACACCGTACTCGGGATGAACCGCGCCCGATGGGTCGAAGCGGAGCATTTTCAAGACGGTTTTCTCAAGGGGAGGACGCGGGTGTTCGCACAAACGTTAACGGGCACAAAGGTTAACGGATGGAGACGATCCCACGTAGGCGTCCGCTGTCGTACTTGCCGAGTTGTTGGAATCTGTTACATAACCAGCAAACGACGACTTCCCACCCGCGTATTTGGCACTGGAATTTGATTGATGGACATGCACGACTTGACCCGCAGCCTAATTGCGAAAAACGACTCGAAAATCGTCATGTTTGTGGCTGACGGGCTGGGTGGGCTACCGATGACTCCGGGCGGAAAAACGGAATTGGAAACCGCGAAGACGCCGAATTTAGATCGAATCGCGACCGGAGCGGTGCAGGGGGCAAGCATTCCCGTGAAGCCGGGAATCGCACCGGGAAGCGGGCCCGGACATCTGGGATTATTTGGATACGATCCGTTGCAGTACCAGATCGGGCGGGGTGCCTTGGAGGCGACTGGGATCGGTTTTGCGCTTCAAGCCGGGGACGTGGCGATCCGTTGCAATTTCTGCACGCTTGGACCGGACGGCAACATCACCGATCGACGGGCCGGGCGAATTTCTAGCGACGATAGTGCACCGATTGCGATCAGCCTTCGCGCGATCAAGATTCCTGGTGTGGAAATTTTTGTGGAACCGGTCAAAGAACACCGATTTGTCGTCGTCTTTCGCGGCGAAGGACTGGGCGGTGAAGTCAACGACACCGATCCGCAAGCGACGGGAGTGCCACCGCTCGCGCCGGTCGCTCGCGATGCGGCTAGCCAGAAGACGGCAAAAGTGGCGACCGAATTCTTGAAGCAAGCTCACGTTATCTTGAAGGATCAACCCAAAGCCAACTTCCACACGATGCGCGGGTTCGCTGCCAAGCCCGACATGCCAAGCTACGAAGACGTGTATGGTCTTCGGGCCGCGGCGATTGCGGTCTATCCGATGTACAAGGGACTCGCTCACCTTGTCGGCATGAAGATCATCGGCTCGGCGCAGACGCTTGAAGAACAACTGGAAGTGCTGGAGAAGTCTTGGAACGATTACGACTTCTTCTTCATTCACTTCAAGTACACCGACAGCACCGGCGAAGATGGCAATTTTGACGCGAAGGTCAAACGAATCGAAGAAATGGATGCGATCATGCCACGCATCGAAAAGTTGTCACCGACGGTCTTGATCGTGACCGGCGACCACAGCACGCCAAGCTACATGCAGTCACATTCTTGGCACCCTGTCCCAACACTGCTCGCAAGCGATTGCTGCCGACCTGATCATCACACGGCGTTCAATGAAACGACCTGCATCACCGGCGGGCTTGGTCAATTCGAAGCGAAGTATCTGATGCTGCTCGCGCTAAGCAATGCTGGGCGGATGGGCAAATTCGGGGCTTGATTCTCCCCTGCGATCACGCATCCAAAGTGATGGTGGAATGAAGGCCAAATTGGCGACGACCATGATCGTGCCAAAGGTGATCATGCCGAGAAACAACGCGATCCCCCCGTGAACGGCGAAGGCAATCGCCAACATGATCGGTCGCGTTAGCTTGGGCCAAACGAGCGCACAATAAAACAGTTCCCAGAAAACGGTGACGTGAGCCAGGATCGAGAACAGCCGTGGATAACGGCCGATCCAAGTCATTTCAATCGATTGATACTGGGCATTGGAGACCGCAAACCAGATCGCCGTTCCATCCCACCAAGCGGTACCGCGAGCTTTCCACAGCCCACCAAACAGGTAGACGATGCAAAGATGAAGTTGAATCAATCGAGTCGCGATGTTGGCTGACACACTCGGTTGCTCATCGGGAAAAAACCAACGCAAGCGATCGCTCCTTTCGATCTTGCTCGAGAACTTTCGTCGCAAAGATTTGTCGACAGAAAACACGGCCCCGCAGGGTGCGAGCATCAAATACATCGCCAGCATCGTGGTGACTTGATCGAAACCGAAAAGCGTTCCGGTCATTCGGTGCACCAGCATCAATTGCAACCACCAAGCCAACGGCGCGGTGATGCGAGTCAGAAAGCCGACTGCAAAACATGCCGTGACCAGGATGGTTAAAAGATGGTGCGTCCAAAGCAGCGCGGGACTGCTGATGTTCCAGAGATAACTTCGCGAGGCATCCGGCGGCGTGAAATCTCCCTGATGAATGGCAGCGATCGTTTCGTTGTTGATCCACGCATCGTCACCGAGAAACGAAGACAAATTCGCGGCAACGACGAGATGTGAGTAGAGCAGTAGCAAGCCGGTGGCGATTCGAATCACCGCCAGGGTGTGTGGTGCCTTTGGCGTGAACCAAAAGTGATCCCAAGCGTCGATCCAGCGTTTTCCGTAAGCGGCTGGCGAAAATTCTGGAGCCATGTTGTTCGTCACGATTGCGGCTCCGCGGGCAGAGCGATAACGGTTTCTGTTGGTGTCACGTCTGGTACTTGAGGTCGTTCGGGAAGCCCATCGATGGTGTCGTACATCACTCGAAGCAGACTTAAATCGCGAGTACCAATTCCGCCATCAATGAATTCAGGGAGGCCCGGTTGCCGGTGTTCGACGCGTCGAATGGCAACTTGATTTAGAGGAAGCTCTTTGCGGAGATGATTCAATATCGAATCACGAATCGTTTCGTACCGTTTCCTCCCACGCATCCACTGGACCGAAGCCATTGCGTTTTCGGCAATTCCCGGTGGCGGGCTTCCGGGCGGATGGTAAACATCATTGAAGAACTCCGCCAACATGAAATGGCGGTGATAAAGCAGGCGAGGCCATTGTTGCTCCAGATCGGGAAACTTGAGTTCGACTCGTTCCGCTCGCTCGTCGGTGACGGCCGCTTGGATGAAATGGCTCGGGCCTGGATCGGGTGCAAAGAAGGCGTACCCATGATCCAAATAAGCAAATTGGCTGTAGCCTCGCACCGGCGCATAAAACATCGATACTGAGGGGCTTGTTCCGAAGGGTCCCTGCGTCGCGAACTCCATCGGACGCCCGAAGACCGCCCAAAGATGACCTATTAGAAGTAAACTCACCCCGCATCGAACTCGACGACTTGCAAACCATGGTGAATGGGCAGTGAAACGATCGGTCGGCATGGGTGAAAATTTCGAAGCGGTAATTGACTTGCCGTGCGCCCGTGGCCGCGGATGCAAGGGCGGTGCTCAATGGAGAGTCAAGGACGATACTAAGCAGATAACTTCGCCCTGTCGAGAAAGCGAGTGAGCCAAGCACAGGTTTTTTGGGAATCGAAAGTGCGTATCATGTCTTCACCGACTGAGAAAACCGTTCCCTGCAGAGAAATCCCTTCATGAATCGAATCCCAAAAGACGCCGCGCGTCACTTTTTTCTCGCTTTGACGACCATCGTGGCCGTCGAAAACGCAGCCGCTCAAGATCCCCAACCGTCTTTCCAGACAACGATTCAGACTTCACCTATGCCCCCGGACCTGTCCATTCTGCAACCCAGTTCGCTACCTTTTTCGGCCCCAGATTTTTCGATCGTCCGCACGAAAGATTTTCTACCGGCGATAGAAACGGGAATGGCCGATCAGATCCGCGAGATTGAGGTGATCGCCAATCAAAGCGAGCCGGCGACCTTCGACAACACCTTGGTCGCGATGGAACGAACGGGCCTTGGCCTACGAAGAGTTCAAGCGATTTTCTTTCATCTCGGCGGCGCCGACACAACACCTGCCATTCAAGAAGTCGAGGCCATCGTTGCGCCAAAATTAGCCGCACATTCCGATGATATCTACCTCAACGCCAAACTATTTACACGGATCGATCAACTCTGGAATGATCGCGAATCTCTAGGACTGGACGAGGAACAGTCGCGACTGCTTAAAGAAACGCATGAAAGCTTTGTGCGAGCGGGGGCAAGGCTGTCCGTGAAAGACCAGGCACGGGTGCGAGAAATCAACGAGCGACTTTCGTCGCTGGCGACAGAATTCCAAACCAACCTGCTTGCGATTACCAAAGAACGTGCGATCGTTGTCGATCGTAAAGAACAGCTGGCCGGCATGTCGGATGCGGAATTGCTAGCCGCAAAAGAAGCCGCAACCGCAAAAGGGATGGAGGGCAAATACCTTCTGTCGATCACCAATACAACTCGCCAACCGGTGCTCGCGTCGCTGGACAATCGCGAACTTCGCAAGCGAATTTGGGAAGCGTCGGCGTTCCGCGGCCAGGGGCTGAACTCGGGCATCGACAATCGACCGCTGGTGCTTGAGCTTTCAAAGCTGCGAGCCGAGCGAGCGAAGCTGCTGGGATATCCGTGCCACGCCGCGTTTGGACTCGAGAATCAGATGGCCGCGACACCCGATGCCGCCTTTGACATGTTGAAACAGCTCGCACCCCAGGTTGTCGAAAAAGCAAAACAGGAATCCGAAGCGATCTCGACACTGATGACCAAAGACAATCTCGCAGGCCCCGTGGAGCCGTGGGACTGGGAGTATTACGCCGAGAAAGTTCGCAAGGATAAATTCCAGATCGATGAAAGCCTGGTAAAACCGTATTTCGAATTGGAAAGCGTGCTCACCAATGGCGTTTTCTACACGATGACGCAGCTCTACGGCATTGAGTTTCGCGAGCGCAAAGATTTGCCTGTCTACCATCCCACGGTGCGAGTCTTCGATGTGCTCGATGAATCGGGCAAAGTATTCGGGTTGTTCTACGCCGATTATTACGAACGCGATTCGAAACGTGGCGGAGCTTGGATGGACGCGCTGTTAAGCCAGTCCACATTGCTCGATCAAGCACCGGTCATCGTGAACGTGATGAACATTCCGCGTCCCGCCGAAGGGAAGCCGACGCTGATTAGTCTCGATAATGTCACCACAATGTTCCACGAAATGGGGCACGCGGTCCACGGTCTGTTTTCGCAGGTGCGTTATCCTTCGCTTTCCGGCACCAGCGTGCCCCGCGACTTTGTTGAGTTTCCGTCAACATTCCATGAGGACTGGGCGATCGATCCGAAAGTGCTTCGGAATTTTGCAAAGCATCACGAGACCGGCGAAGTGATCCCCGATGACCTCCTCAAAAAGAGTCTTGCGGCAAGCAAATTCAACCAAGGATTCGATACGCTCGAATACCTTTCGTCGGCCTTGTTGGATTTGTCGTGGCACTCTTTGTCTGCCGATGAAGCGGCGAAACTTGCCAGCGGAGCGCCTGGTGATGCGATGAAATTTGAAGAACGGACGCTGACCGAATTAGGCGTTGACTTTCATCCCGTCCCACCACGTTACAAGTCACCGTACTTTGCTCACGTTTGGTCCGGGGGATATTCAGCCGGTTACTACGCTTATCTCTGGAGCGAAGTGCTGGCAGCAGATGCGTTCGCATTCATGAATGAAAACGGTGGCCTGACTCGAGAAAATGGCGAAGCATTCAAGAAGGCGATCCTATCCCGAGGCGGATCGCGAGAAGTCATGCAACAGTTTATTGACTTCCGTGGACAAAAACCAACCGTCGACGGATTACTCAAGCGACGTGGGCTGAAATAGCGGTCAAACCTGTCACACTTCGCACACTCCACAAAAAAATCGCGTCATCGGAGAACCCCGATGACGCGATCGTTGTTGGAACTTCAGGTCTTTAGTCGTTATCGACTTGCAAGCGATGCATCATCGAAGGCGAAAGTGAAGTCGTGATCAGAACCGGCAACCAAGTCAATTGTCTTTTCCTTGGTAACCGAAACTCCATCGACCATGCTTGTCACACGGATCGTATAGCTTTCCCAGGTCTGACCTTCGGCAAGCTGTCGAGTGCGAAACGTGCGAACGTCTCCCTCGCCCTTGGTATCATTGCCCGCCAAGTTAACCGTCGCGTCTGCAGGTACTCGCAGAGTGACCACGGTTTCCAGATCAACCGTCGCCGATACAGTTGATGCAGGATCTGCAGGTTCGTTGAACACCAAACGCTCTGCGGTTCCAGCACGAAGCTTGACTGTCTCGGTTGAAGTCGCTTCGCCCTCGGCAAACGTCACCTCGACAACATAGGTGTAAACCATTCCTTTTTTCAACCCATTGGACATGAATTGACGGACTTCGCCACGGCTTGAGGTCTCAAGACCGTTGACGACAACCTTAGCCGATTCAGGAACCGCAATCGTCAACAAGGCAGCATCGCTATCTAGCCGAGCTTCTGTACCCGCTTCGGGCATCGGCGGTTCTACGACCGTACCGCTGTCGTAACCGCCATCGATGTTCATTTCGCCTTCTGATTTCGGCGCGTAGGAATCATAGGTTGGATAACTCATCACTGGTGCCGGTGCCGAGTAACCAGAACTGCCACCCGAAGAGCCCGTGCTTCCACCGTAGTAAGAAACGGCCGGAACGCTGCTGCCGCTGCTGCCACCGACGTAACCACCGCCCGAGCTTCCACCCGAACTACCGTAAGACGCCCTGTGAACAGCAACCGAACCGCTACTGCCGTGACCTGAGCCGCCACTGCTACCGCGAGCAGCGACCTTGGCAGCATGATGAGCATGAATTTTGACTGCCAGTCGACGCAACGGGCCGACGTGTCCGGTGCCACCACTGGAACCACGATCGCCAGAAGAACCAAACCCTGCGTACCCGCCGCCGCTGGAACCGTAGCTAGCGTATGACGCTGCGTAGCCACCCGAAGAGCCGCCGCTTGATCCGCCATAGCTGGCGCCGCCACTCGAACCGCCGGAAAAACCTCCGGATGAACCATAGCTGCCATAGGCACCATGATGGCCGCCAAACAAGCCAAAACCTGCCTGAGCTGGTTGATTAACAACAAACGCCGCGCAAATCGTTGCGACGCCTGAAAGTACTCGAAGATGTCTCATGGGTTTGTACCCCTCCTGATGTGAAATGGTTCTGGCCAGTCGCCCCCCGACTGGTCAACACGTCAACTTCCCTAGGATACAGGACAGTCTGCGAGGTTCAAGCAGCATAGGCAAATTTCAGGGGAAGCAACGGTTAGCGGATGTAGCAAATGCTGTGGCGAACTTGCTTGATTTTTTAAGAAAATGGGAAGTAAATCAGAAATGGATCAGTTAAGGCTGGTAAACAGATCACGGCGCTTCGTTTTGGTGGGCTCACGTGGATGAAGAAAAACATGAATAGGTGATGCCAAAACAACAGATCAGGTTCTTCTTGGATTTTAGTGGCAAGGGTGAGGTTCGATTTCGGTCTTTCGACCTCGGAACAGGGCGGTGGATTTTTGCAGGCATCCGCTCCTGCGTCCAATGATTTGGCAGCAGACGTT
>Ga0105050_10004411_pt1 | contig 18754 bp, 18 predicted proteins | sample FRY01_FD_78088 | JGI IMG/M metagenome (GOLD analysis project Ga0105050, IMG submission 78088) | Freshwater microbial communities from Lake Fryxell liftoff mats and glacier meltwater in Antarctica - FRY-01 | ecosystem: Environmental > Aquatic > Freshwater > Ice > Glacier meltwater ... | reverse complement strand
TCTCCGAAGAGATGAAAAAGCGCCCAATTTATGATCATAATCCGGAATTTGTACTGGCTCGCTGCAATCAATCAGAGATGGCAGCAATCGGTAAATATTTTGCCGAATGTGCAAATACGGCCAAAGGTCCAATTGAGATAGTAATACCAAGTGCTGGGTACTCAATCCCAAATGTTCCTGGTGGAGTTTTCTGGGACCCCGAAGCAGATGCCTTATTTGAAAGTGAATTAGTTAAGAATTTGAGAAAAGATATACATATAGAAAAACTGAATTTACACGCCAATTCAGCTGAATTTGGCATAGCGGTAGCCGAAAGATTTTTAGCACTAGTAAGTGTTAGCGCTAGTTAGAAAATAAAACCAAAGGAGATGGACATGAACTATGCAACGCCACAGAGAAAAGTTCCGCATATCACAACAGGTGATGAAATTTTTCGAAATAAATTCCGTTCATGGAATATAGCTGATCTTTCTTATGTCGATATTAATGAATATTTAAAAGAGAAAGATGTTGTTTTGGTTCCAATGGCCAGCACTGAACAACATGGTCCGCACTTACCGCTATATACGGACACAATAACTGCCATTGAAGTTTCAACCCGTGTCTCGGAACAAATTGGCGTACTCCATACTCCTCCAATTTGGACTGGTTATTCTCCCCAGCACATGTATGGCCCAGGTCAAGGTCGCGGAACAATTACCGTTCGAGCAGAAACTCTAAATAACCTGATGTATGACATTGCGCGCAGTTTGATTCACCATGGCTTTAATCGAATAATTTTCGTGAATGGCCACGGATCAAATATTAAAGTTGTAGATCCAGTACTTCGCAAATTGCGTTATGAAACAAATGCAATGATTGGTTTTGTAAAGCCTTACATGGAACGCTATACCGGAATCCTTGAGGGGCTTATGGAGAATCCACCAGAAGAGACGCCAGGATGGCATTCAAGCGAACTTGAAACGTCGCAAGATATGGTTTGGAACGAGGATTTAGTGAGAATGGAACGTGCGGTAGATACTCGTGCCCATACACCTGAATTCTTACCCAAGTCATTTTCTAAAAATGATGGAATGCCTGACGTGGAGTTTGAAGGTTACCAATACTTTCAATTCCCCATGGATCACCACGAATTCGTTGATAATGGGATTATCGGCAATCCAATGCGAGCAACTAAAGCAAAGGGCGAAGAGGCATTCCACCGGTTCTCAACCCATATTTCAAAAGGAATTCTTGAATTGATGAAAATGCCTGTTAGTGTAAAAAATCGCGAATTTATTAATCGAGTCTGATGTCAAAATGAAAATAAAAAAAGCTAGAGCTAATCTAAAGGCCAGTACACCAGAAAATTTAGGTGATGATGCCTATGAGTGGCTTGTTAATGCAATAACAACCTTTCAAATTCCAACCGGAAGTCAGATTTCGGAAAATAAAATTGCGGTGGAGCTTGGAGTTAGTCGCACCCCTGTGCGTGAAGCGCTCAAGCGTTTAGAGAATGAAGGACTTATAAAGAAGAGCGATGCCGGTCGATTCACAGTTGCCATGTTGACGGCTAAGGATGTTGATGAAGCAATTGATCTTCTTCTTCTATGTGACACCTATCTGTTTCGAAAAGCTGCAAATAATTTGAATTCAAAAGAATGTAGCGCTTTAATGGAATCTGCCTCAACTATGGCAAGCTCAGCGCAAAACGGGGATCGAGAGGCATGGAGCCGAAGCGATTTAATTTTCCATGAAACAATTATGAAAGCGGCCGGAAATGATCTTATATCTGAGGTTGCACGAATTACACGGCGCAGAATTCAACGATTCTGGACTCGCTCATCAGCTGGGACAAAGAATCTAATCACATGCTCTGCCGAACACACAAATATCGCCGAAGCAATTATTAATAAGGATGGCGATAAAATTCATAAAGAAGTTGAGACTCATCTAGGACATCTGCGAATTAATATGCATGAAATAGTGGCTTCTACAGCGCATTTTTTTGGGACTTAACTGTGGATGCCCATAGAAAGTATCTGATATTTCACTTAGAAAACCATTGACTAGGTAATAAAAACACAGTTATATTTATTGAAAAGGGGTACGAGCAAAAATGGAAAAAGTTAGAGTTGCAATGATTGGTTATGGTTTTATGGGCAAAGTCCATTCTCATGCGTGGCGAACTATGAATCATTTCTTTCCAGAGGCCCCTAAAGTTGAGATGTCGGTTATTTGTGGGCGTAGTGCTGAAGCGCTTGAAAGTGCACGCATTCAATTCGGTTGGAATGAAGCAGAAGTGGATTGGAAGAAAGTTATTGCGCGTAGTGATATTGATATTATAGATATTTGCACCGCGGGTGATTCACATGAAGAGATCGCAGTTGCTGCTCTTAAATCAGGCAAGCATGTCATTTGCGAAAAGCCTTTGGCGAATAATGGTGCCGAAGCCAAACTAATGGCTGAAGCTGCAATAGCTGCCAGTAAAAATGGCGTTAAATCTATGGTTGCATTCAATTATCGCCGAGTTCCAGCTTTAGCGTTAGCGAAAGAATTCATTGAGGCTGGAAAAATTGGTGAAATTTTTCATATTAGAGCAAATTATTTACAAGATTGGATTATTGATCCAGAATTTCCACTAGTGTGGCGTCTTGATAAGAAAATTTCAGGTTCTGGTGCACTAGGCGATTTAGCTGCGCATATTGTCGATGCTTCATATTTCTTAACTGGATCAAAAGTTACATCTGTGAGTGGACAACTAAAAACATTTATAAAAGAGCGACCATTACCAGGTGCGTACACCGGTCTTGTTGCATCAGGTTCTAGTGGTCGTGGCACGGTAACGGTTGATGACACCGCAATTTTTACTGCGAATTTTGCAAATGGAGCGGTAGGAATTTTTGAAGCAACGCGTTTTGCTGCGGGTCGAAAAAATGCTATGTCCATTGAAATAAATGGATCAAAAGGAAGCTTATATTTTAATTTTGAAGATATGAATGAACTTTTATTCCACGATCACACTGAAACTTCATCACTGGCAGGCTTTAAGAAGATTTTAGCAACAGATGGTGAGCACCCATATGTTGCTGCGTGGTGGCCACCAGGGCACATTATTGGTTACGAGCACACATTTATTCATGAAATGTATGATTTTGTAACTGCAATTGCCAAAGATAAACAAGCCTCCCCATCATTTTCTGATGGCTTATATGTTCAGAACGTGCTCGATGCAGTAGAAGTAAGTGCAAGCAATAATTCACAACTCACGCAAGTTAATTAAAGGAGACTCACATGCCACGTCCAGTCACGTTATTTACAGGTCAATGGGCGGACTTACCCTTTGAAGAGATGTGCCGATTGGCATCATCTTGGGGATACGACGGTCTCGAGATTGCTTGTTGGGGAGACCACTTTGAAGTTGATAAAGCGCTAAATGAGCCTGGCTATATTGAGGGACGACATGAAATTTTGAAAAAATACAATTTGAAGGTTTTTGCGATTTCAAATCACTTAGTTGGCCAAGCGGTCTGTGATCATCCAATAGATGAGCGCCATAAAGGAATACTTCCTTCACGTTTATGGGGAGATGGCCAAGCCGAAGGTGTTCGCAAACGTTGCGCAGACGAAATGAAAGATACCGCGCGTGCCGCAGCTAAATTTGGCGTAAAAACTGTAATTGGTTTTACTGGTTCATCTATCTGGCACACCCTTGCAATGTTTCCACCAGTACCACAATCTATGATTGATGCTGGCTATCAAGATTTTGCAGATCGTTGGAATCCAATTCTTGATGTTTTCGATGAGGTAGGGGTTCGATTCGCTCATGAAGTGCATCCATCCGAGATTGCTTATGATTATTGGACCACTGTTCGCACAATGGAGGCAATAAAGCACCGCCCAGCATTCGGATTAAATTTTGATCCAAGCCACTTCGTTTGGCAGGACTTAGATCCAGTTGGCTTCCTTTGGGATTTTAAAGATCGCATTTATCATGTTGATTGTAAAGAATCCAAGAAACAACTTAACGGACGCAATGGGCGCTTAGGTTCTCATCTTGCCTGGGGCGATCAGCGCCGTGGTTGGGATTTCGTCTCAGTTGGCCATGGCGATGTTCCATGGGAGGCGTGTTTCCGTATGTTAAATGCCATCGGATATGACGGGCCGATTTCGGTTGAATGGGAAGATGCCGGTATGGATCGCTTAATTGGTGGCCCAGAATCCTTGGAATACATTCGGAGAATGTGCGCGATTGAGCCACCTAGCGCGTCATTCGACGCAGCCTTCTCATCAAAAGATTAATAAATCTAATTTTAATTTCAGTAGAGGTTAAGAATAGAGAAATTTAGTATGAGCAAAATAGTTTCAATGGGTGTTCATATTCTTGATGTTTTAGGACGTCATGTCTCCGAAGTCCCTGCTGGTCAGGGTATTTCCTTAATTGAGGAGATTAGAATTACTGCTGCCGGTACAGCAGCAGGTACATCAGTAGATATGGCAAAACTTGGCTGTGATGTAATTGCGGTTGGGGCTATCGGAAATGATGAAATGGGAAAAATCTTAATCGGGATTTTAAACCGGTATAAAATTGATACCACCTATTTGGTCATAAAAGATGGAGTTCAAACTTCTGGATCTATTTTACCGATTCGCCCAAATGGCGAGCGTCCAGCCTTACATGTTATGGGAGCGAATGCGGTATTTTCATTTCAAGATGTTCCCCAAGAGGTATTAAAAAGCGCAGACTTTGTACACTGCGGTGGTTTCTTTTTAATGCCGAAATTTGATGGAGCTGATACAGCGCAAGCTTTGAAATTAGCAAAATCTAGCGGCGCGGTTACCACAATGGATATTTTAGGAGTCAAACAAGAAAGGATGGCTGAAAAAATATTGCCAAGTATGCCATTTCTAGATTATTTCATGCCGAACCTTGAAGAGGCCCAGATGATAACGGGACTTTTAGAACCAATGCAGATGTGTGAATTTTTCTTGAAATCTGGCGCTAAAAGCGTTGTCCTTAAAATGGGCGCGCGCGGTTCTCTAATTGTCGGTAGTGATGGTTCGCAGATGCGCATCCCTGCATTTGAAGTGAAAGTTGTTGATACAACTGGGTGCGGCGATGCGTGGAGTGCTGGATTTATTGCAGGACTCGCTCGGGGTATCTCGGTCAAAGAGAGCGCAATGTTGGCCAGTGCTTGCGGATCGTTAGTTGCATCTGGCTTAGGTTCAGATGCTGGCATCCTTGATTTTGACTCAACAATGAAATTTATTAAACAAACTCCGACCCTGCCGCTGGGTGATTAGTTCGTACTTGAGTGGTTCTTTACCCTTTTGAATTCTCCCATTATGCTTGCTGGAACCTGTTTTAGAGAGCGAATTGCGAGGGGATGAGTGTATTGAAAAAACTTATCAATGATCCATTTGATGTCGTTGAAGAATTAGTAGCTGGCTTTATTCAAGCAAATGATCAGATAATTAAGAGAGTCGGGCATAGATCGATTGCTCGACTAAATTCTCCAATTGCTGGCAAGGTTGGCATTGTTGTCGGTGGCGGTACTGGTCACCTTCCAGCATTCGCAGGTTATGTTGGCAAAGGGATGGCCGATGGCGCAGCATTCGGAAATATCTTTGCATCCCCACCAGCTAAGCCAATTATTGAAGCGACCGTTGCTGTAAATGGTGGCGCTGGAGTTATGTATACATATGGGAATTATCAGGGTGATTGCATTAACTTTGATAAAGCGCAAGATAAATGTCGCGAAATGGGAATTCCCGTTCAAAGCGTTGTTCTAAATGACGATGTGCTCTCTGCTCCAAAAGATCAAGCTCATAAAAGACGTGGCATTGGTGGATTGTTCTTGGTTTGGCATGTTGCCGGAGCTAAAGCTGAGCAGATGGCGCCACTTGATGAAGTCGTAGCGGCGACATTAAAGGCCAATGCAAATACGCGCACGGTTGGTGTTGGGTTAACTTCTTGCATAGTCCCAGCTAATGGCAAACCAACTTTTCACTTAGCAGACGATGAAATGGAAATAGGGCTAGGCATCCATGGTGAACCAGGAATAAAGCGCGTGAAATTGCGCCCAATCGACTCAATTATTGATGAACTTATGGACTCAATTTTGGCTGACCTTGATTACAAAGGAGAGGATGTAGCAGTACTCGTTAATGGCCTTGGTGGTTCACCTGCTGAAGAACTCTATGTTGTCTATCGCCGCGTACAAGAAATTTGTACTGCAAATAAAATAAATATTAAATTCAAACATGTGGGTGAGCAAGTTACTGCTCTTGAAATGGCTGGGGTTTCAGTGAGTTTGCTTCGTCTAGATAGCGAAATGCATGGTTTGATTCAAGGCTCTTCCATTGACACATGTATGTACAAGAAATTTTCACTCTAATTAAATCTTTCTCTAGCGCAAGGGGTTATAAATGGCTCAAGTAACGGGCGACCAAGTGGTAACTGCTTTGATTTTGGTGGCAAAGCGAGTTGAAGAAAATAAAGATTATCTCTGTGAACTCGATGGCGAAGTAGGAGATGGCGATCACGGCGTTAGCATGACAATTGGTATGCGCGCAGTCTCGCGTGCGATGAAAGCGTTACCACAAGGCTCCACTCCGAGTGAAGTCTTCCAAGCCGCCGCCGATGCTTATGCTGATGAGGTAGGGGCAACAATTGGCCCACTATATGAAGTTGCTTTCCATGAAGCAGCAAATGCCGTTAAAAGCAAAGTTATAATTAGCGAAATTGCAGATTGGGCTGGTATTTATCGGGCAATGGCTACTGCGATTCAAGTTTTAGGTAAAGCAGAACTTGGCGATAAAACTTTATTGGATTCGCTCTTCCCAGCGGTTCAACATCTCGAAGCCTTAATTGGCAAAGGTGGCTCTTTGAGTAGCGCGCTTACTTCAACGGCTCAATGCTGTCTAGATGCTGCGATTTCTACCCGTAATTTGGTGCCACAAAAAGGGCGTGCTGCGCGATTAGGTGATCGCGCCATTGGCTACCAAGATGCAGGCGCTACTTCAATTGCAATCGTATTAAAAGCTTTCGCTGAAGCAATAACTGCGATTTAAGCCTTATTTAACGCCTTTACTAGCGCTGCACAGAAATTAGGAATATCTGCAACAACGCGCCCCCAGACAAGATTACCTTCAATAAATGCTGATTCATCAACCCAAGTTGCACCTGCATTGACTAAGTCATCTTTAATACCGAGCGATCCAGTTGCTTTTTTGCCTTTAAGAATGTCGGCAGAGATTGCCATTGATCCACCGTGGCAAATGATTCCAATCACTTTATTTTGTTGATTAATTTTTTTAATTAGATTTATAACTTCTGGGTATCTGCGCAATTTATCGGGTGCCCAACCTCCCGCAAGAATAATTCCGCATAGTTGATCCGCATTCAAATCAGAGATCAAAACATCTACCGTGATTATCAACCCATTTTTACCAATGACCTCAGCTTTAGTTAGACCAGCACTAAGAACGGTGTAACCCTCCTCTTCAAGGCGCATCCGAGGAACGTGGTATTCCAAATCTTCAACGCCTTGTGCAATCGGAATTGCAATGATTCCCTTACTCATTATTTGGAGCCATTCATAAATTCTTTCTCTAACGCCGCAATTCTTTCAACTTTAGAATTAGATGGGCTTGAAGTATCAAAAACATAACCCATCCAAGGTTTAATAAGTTTTTTAGCAAGTTCATCGGTAATGACTCGTGCACCTAAACAGATTACCTGGCAATTATTGCTTAAAATTGCCCGCTCCAACGAATAAGGGTCATGGACTACGGCGGCACGGACACCAGGCACTTTGTTTGCAGAAATTGACATTCCAATTCCGGTTCCACAAATAAGTAAACCTCGATCTATTTCACCAATTTCGATCTGATGTGCAAGGGCAAAGCCAATATTGGGATACTCGTTTTGGTCCTGTGTCGAATTTACCCCGATGTCCATTATTTGAGAAATACGAGTATCTACCTCAAGTAGGGCTTTAAGGCTGCTTTTAAGGGGAAAACCAATAAAATCAGAGCCGATAGCGATCCGAAAGCCATTCATCATTTCTCTCAATCTTTGTCGAAATCGCTGTTGCGGTTAGCCTACTTTAGCCTAGTGCTCGTTATAAAAAAGTTACATAAAATTACTCCAAAACACTTGACGCATACCGACTTGTATACAAGACTTTGGAACAGAGCAACCCGCGCGGGGAAGTTCTTGTGATGAAAGGAATTAATTTGACAACCAAAATGAACAGCGCAGTTGATCGTCGCACGCTTCTAAAAGGTGGGGCACTTGTAGCTGGAGTTATTCCATTGACTGCTTTGCTCGCTTCATGTGGTAAGAGTGATTCAGGCGGAGCTGTTAGTGATGTTCTTAAGGGCAGCAATGCTGAGAACATGAAGGGTAAGACAATTGATTTTGCTTACTCTCGAATCGGTGGCTGGCCACCAAGTGCTGCACCTGAAACACAATGGGCTGATTTCCAAAAGTATGCAATGGATAACCATGGATACACGGTTAACAAAATTACTTTTGCGGAAGCACCATTTGGCGAGCTCTTTCAAAAGGTAGCGCCAACACTTGCTTCAAAATCACAAGAGTTCAATCTTCTAGTTGTTGACTCACAGTGGTTAGGTGCTTTATCTGAACCAGGTTGGATTGTTAAGGCTGACGATGTATTTGCAGCTAATCCTGAATTAGATATTGAACCATTTTCTTCTTTAGTTCCAAATACATATCAGGTTTATCCAGATGGTTCAGGTATTCGTTGGGGATTCCCACAAATGCCGGATACCCAAGGTGTATTCCTTCGTAAAGATATGCTGGAAGATCCAAAGGAACAAGCTGCATTTAAAGCTAAAACTGGAAAAGTTCTCCCCTCAACATATGAAGTTTTGAGCCAAATTGAATTTACAGATTTGGTTGAAATTATTGAGTTCTTCCACCGCCCATCAAAGGGTATGTTCGGAACAGCGTTGATGTACTCAAAGGAGTATGACTTCTTTAGCTGCGCCTACTATCCATTTGCTTATTCAACAGGTGGTCGTATTTGGGATCCTGAGACAAATGATGTTTATGGAATTCTTAATACAGATGTCAACGCCAAGGCAATGGAACAATTCGTTGGTCTTAAGAAGTATCAGCCAAAGAACTTCGCAGCCTTCGGTATTGGCGACATGATCGACCTATTCACCAATGGCAAAGCTTTCTCTGCTTGGCAGTGGTTAGCCGTAGGTAAGTTCATGTCATCAGACAAGGTCCCTGCAGATAAAGTAATTTCGATTCCACTTCCAAAGTGGGGCGGACAACTTATCGGTGCAATGGGTGGACAGCCATGGGTGATCAATGCATTTAACGATGACGATCACATGCGCGTTGCAATTGACGTTCTTAAGTGGTGGTACACAAAGGAGACTCAAGACAAGTTCATCAAAGAAAATGGTGGCTTGCCATGGAGCAAGGAAGGCGCTGCTAATCCAGAATACTTAGCAGTTGCACACTATGTGAAGCCATTCCTCAATATGCTTGAAGAAGGTCGCTCGCAAGACTTCTGGCACTTACCTGAATATGCTGAAATGCTTGCAGTACAGCAAGAAGCATTTAATGGTTATGCCACTGGCCAAGTAAAGTCGGCTAAAGATGCACTTGAGTATGCTGCTGCGAAACAACAGCAAATCCTCTTCAATGCAGGACGTACCAAGACACCACCACCAGAGAATGTTGATTCTCTAAAGCTCTAACAGAAGTTAGATTAAGAGCTAAGTCCCGGTGCTTGGATTTAAAAGCACCGGGACTTAGCTTGCAAAGCGTGTAAGATAAATTTTAAATAAATGATTAAGGAGCCATTGTGAAAGAAAAGCTAGCTTCCTTCGAGTCGAAAATAGCTGGCAAAAAAGTAAATCTTAAACAACAGGAAAAGCGCTTCAGTTTGCTTTTGCTGGTACCGGTTTTAATTTTCTTTGCTCTAATGAATATTCTTCCTACGATATGGATGCTAGGTTTAAGTTTTTATGATTACACTCTTACCTCTTCTAAGGGAGCAACCTTTGTAGGTGGTGAAAATTTTAAGGCATTCTTAGCCAACCAACAATTAGCCCAATCAGTCACACGAACATTTGTTTTTCTGCTGCTAGCAATCACTGCTCAAACAGCGCTGGGAATCCTAATTGGTGTGCTTTTTTGGCGCAATGACAAAATGCCCGGACGCCGACTTGCATTGACTCTATTTTTTACCCCAATGGTCGTTACTCCAATTGCAACGGCGCTCTTTTGGAAATTGATTCTGGATCCAACATTTGGCGTAGCAAATTATTTTCTTGAGTCTCTAGGAATTGCAAAGACAGATTTTCTTACTAACTCGACTCTAGCATTTCCAACTTTAATTGTGGTCGATACTTGGATGTGGACACCATTTATGGCGCTGATGACTTTGGCAGCCTTAGGATCTGTCCCTAAAGCGGAGTTAGAAGCTGCTTCGATCGATCGACTTTCTATTCGCCAACAAATCACGACGGTAATTTGGCCGCATGCTAAATTTATTTTGATGCTGGGAATTCTTTTGCGCTCTATCGATGCTTTTAAGACGATGGATTTAACTTATATCATGACTAATGGTGGACCAGGAGACAGGACCGAATTAATTGCCCTCTCACTCTACCGGTTTGCATTCAAGTCATTCAAATTAGGTTATTCATCTGCAGTTTCCGTCTTTTTGTTGTTTGTAGCAATTGCCTTAACAGCTATTTATCTTTTCGTCTTGAATGCACGCAAGAAAATGGAGGCTTAGCATGTCGCCCGCAACTCTTGTCATGAAACCTAGCCGTAAAAAAGCGCCTATACGTCTAATTACTCTTGGGTGTTGGTCTGTTTCAATCCTATTTTTTCTTCCAATTGCTTGGATAATTGCGTCAGCCCTTAAGCCGAAGGGTTCGGTTTTAGATCTTCCCCCCAAATTTATTTTCATCCCAACTTTTGAAAACATTATCGGAGCATTTAAATTCTCTAACACTCTGCAATATTTTATTAACAGTGCTATCTATTCTTTCGTCTCAGTTTTCCTAGCAATTTTTGTCGCTTTTCTTGCTGCCTATTCTTTTTCGCGCTTTAAACCCGCCGGAACAGATTTTTTGATGTTTTTACTCTTATCTACTCGCTTTGTTCCTGCAGCAGCATTTGTTATTCCATTTTTTCAGCTATTTAATTTGTTGCAACTCAAGGACTCTTTTCTAGGTCTAATTATTTTCTACACAATGTTTTCGATTCCATTTTCTGTTTGGATTCTTAAGGGTTTTATGGATGGCGTCTCTACTAAGTTTGACGAAACTGGCCTTGTATATGGGGCTTCTCGCTGGCATATTATGTTTAAAGTAGTTCTTCCTCAAGTACGACCAGGCTTAGTTGCTGCATTCATATTCAATATTATTTTTGTTTGGAATGAATTTTTATTCAATTTCCAATTAGGTGGATTAAAAACTTATGGAATTCCTGTTGCATTATTCACTTCAATCACTAAGGGTGGTCAAGTTGATTGGTCTTTCGTTGCATCAATCGGAACTCTCTATGTTTTGCCACTTGCGATAGTAATCTTCTTCTTTCAGAAGTATCTTCTTGTAGGTCTGACCTTCGGCACTGTTCGAGGTGAGGTGTAACCAGTGAAAACTAAGAATCCTTTCGCAGCGCGCGTTCAGCTATTTAATATTTATCTTCTTGGTATATCTCTTTTGCTACTTGCCCAAAGTTTTTCTTATCAACTTTATCGACTAGGTTTTGTGTTGCTCTTTATCGGTGTGCCTTTTCAGATTGCAATCGGTAATGTCAAGCCTGAAGCTTCTCGCCCTGAGGCAATTAAAAAAACTTTAATCTATTTAGCAATAGTTGCTTTAATTTTTGCTTTATCAATATTTGTTACTCCCATTTTAATTGAGTTAGGTAGAAATAAATAATGAGTTCTATTGCCCTTGAGGTTCGCAATCTAAAAAAGAGTTATGATGGAAAGGCAATTCTTGATAATCTTTCCTTCATAGCAAAGGTCAATGATTTCTCGGTAATTTGCGGTAAGCCAGGAAGCGGCAAATCCGTACTTGTCAGAACAATTATGGGTCTTGAAAGCGTTGATTCAGGAGAAATTATTTTTCGTGGAAAAAACGTAACTGGAGATGATGCGGGTAGCCGTAATATCGGCTATATTCCACAGTCCTTTGCGCTCTACCCACATTTTTCTGTGCGAAAAAATATTGAATATCCGTTAGATCTAATTAAGGCAAGTGTTGCTGAGAAAAATGATGCCGTCACCCGCGTTTCAGATCTGCTAAATATTGGGGATTTATTAAGCAAAAAACCAAATGAACTCTCTGGCGGCCAAAAACAGAGGGTGGCCATTGCCAGAGGTTTATCAAAAGCAACCGATGTTTATGTTTTAGATGATCCATTAGTCGGATTGGACTTTAAGCTGCGCGAGCGTTTGATCGACGATTTGCGTCGCAGTCAAGAGGAATTAAAAGTGGCCTTTATTTATATTACTTCTGATCCGACAGAGGCGCTCTCATTAGCCAAGAGTGTTTTTATTCTGGCAGAAGGTAAAATTGTCCAGCAAGGTTCGCTGGAGGACGTCTATGACAATCCAACGACTCAATCTTCGATGAGCACTCTTGGTTTTCCAGAGGCAAATTTTATTTCAGGATCTATATCCGATTCGATTTTTCAATCCGATATTTTTAAAGTAAAAGTTGATGTTTCTTTATCACAAAAAAATGTAAGTGCAGGAATTCGTCCAGAAGGTTTATTACTTGGCGAGCACCCAGATGCTATCAATGTAAAAGCTTCATTAGTCCTTATGGAAAATCTTGGTTCAGAATTTGCGGTCTATTTGCGAGTCGGCGGTACCCAATTGATAACTGTTGTTTCGCGATCTGATGAAGAAACTCTTAAAATTCTAGATTCAAAGACTTTCACGGTCTCTCTTAAACCAGATGCTATCTCAATTTTTGATGCAAACTCTGGATCCATGATCGGAAAGGGTCTGTCGAATGTATGACATTATTTTAAAGAATGTAACTAAAAAGTTTGGCAATTTAACAGCGGTAGACGATATATCTTTCACTATTCCTAAATCTTCTGTTACCGTTCTCTTAGGTCCATCTGGATGCGGAAAGACAACGCTTATGCGCATGATTGCCGGTTTGGATACGCCAACATCGGGCCAGATTTTTTTCGATGATGTAGAAGCTACAAGAGTTCCGACAAAGCGTCGCAATATAGGAATGGTTTTTCAGTATCCAGTTATTTATCGGGGAACTAGCGTGCGACGTAATCTAGAATTGCCATTACTATCTGAAAAATTGAGTAAAGCAGAGATTACTAAACGAGTTGATGAAGTTGCTGAGCTCCTAGGGCTAACTGATGTACTTTCTCGACGGGTAGAAGAGCTAGATAATGGAACTCGGCAAAAAATTGCGGTAGGTCGTGAAGTAGCACGACAACCAAAAATTATTTTATTCGACGAACCCATCACAAACATTGATATCACTGCAAAACTAGAGTTAAAGCGTTCGCTGAAGGAATTATTTAGCCGATTGCAGCAGACTATTATTTATGTAACTCATGATCAAACCGAAGCCATGACTCTGGCTGATCAGATTGCTTTGATGAAGGATGGACTTATTATTCAATGCGATTCACCTAAAAAGATTTATGAAAGCCCTAAGACTGAATTTGCGGGCTGGTTTCTAGGAACACCTGGAATGAATTTCGTGCCACAAGAATTCTTAACAGTTCAAGATTCTTCTATTACTTCGCCCCTCTTTTCTCAAAAAATCGAACTTGGAGCAAAGTCTAAGATAGTAAAAACGCTGGGAGTGCGTGCGGAGGCGATTTCAGTAAGCGCTCAGGAGGTCAAGGGGACAGTAAATGCCACCGTCCTGCGCAAATCTATCGGCGTCGGAGGTCAATTTCTTTTGGATTTGGCCTATGGTCCGCTCTTAGTTAAGGCACGTGTGCCACACGCACTTGGTAGATCTATAGGTGAAAAAGTTTGGACGACAATTGAATCACAGAGTATTACTTTCTTTGATGAAGCCGGAAGTGCTATTTAGATAGAGTTAGCTATGTTCTATTTTGGGACTAATACAAAGCAGGGTCTAGATCGCGTTTCGCATCGTAGTATTTCTACACGCGCGTGTGAGCTTTCGACGCAATATCAAGGTGTCCAGTTTTTTATCTTGCCGACGGCGCCTCTCGTCTTAGAAATCAAATCGATTGTTGGAAAAAATAGAGTATGGGTCGGCTCTCAGAGCGTCTCTGCAATGAATCAAGGAAATACCACAGGAGAAATATCAGCATCGACTTTGAAAGAAATTCAATCGGATTTGGTTATGGTAGGCCATGCCGAGAGGCGAGCATTGGACGAAGATGATATAACTATTGCGAGAAAGTTGATTGAGTTAGATGCAGAAAAATTACGCGTACTTTTATGTATTGGAGAGAGAGATCGCAATGAAAGTAAAAACCAACGCGAAGAAGTTTTTCAAAACCAACTAAAGCCTATTAAAAATATTGAGCGCAGTGAAATACTAATTGCTTATGAACCTGTCTGGGCAATTGGTAGCCAAGGAATACCGGCAGATGCAGATTATGTAGGCCAGTCTTTGGAAATTATAAAGAAAATTCTGAGCGATCTAGGCCGGATAGATGTTTCCGTGTTATACGGTGGCTCGGTAAATTCAAAGAATGCACTTTCGTATTCCCAATTAGACACCTGCGATGGCCTTTTTGTTGGACGCAGCGCTTGGTCTGCCGATGGCTTTGAGGAAGTTTTTAAAACAAGCTATAGCGGTTAAATCAAACCAGTTTTTCGACCCAGCCCTTCTTGAACACAGGCATAAATGACATCATCATAACTCAATTGATTAGCTTCCCATGTCTGGATAAAGGTTGAATCATTAGCAAAATTAGGTTGACTATTTACTTCGACAACCATCAATTCATCTTCTTCGGTTAAAAGAAACTCAATTTGGGCATAGCCTGAGCATCTTAGAAGCTCAAATATTTTTTCAGTGTAATCTTGAATAAGATCAACAGTCTCTTTAGGCAGATTTTTTACAACAGTATGAGAGAAATTCTTTACATCAGCTCTTGCAATAAAATTGAAAATCTCGGCTCCGTTAGATAATTTTGTTTCAAATATTGAACTGAGATAATTTCTATTCTTTGAATCTTCTAGAATATTGCATTCAAAATATCTGGCGTTTTTATAGAATTTTTCAGAGACAACTCGTAGGTCAAAAGTTCTAGCTACATCTATCGCATTTTTCATCTCTTGCGGCTTAACTACTTGAGTGATACCAAGACCATTGCTGCCTCTGGCAGGTTTTATTAACACTGGAAGCCCTAGATTCGTTGCTCGGGCTACATTTGGTAGGGGATCTCTTGTCCAAGCTCTATTAGAAATAACAATATGTCTCGGTGTTGGAATTTGAACAGACTCTAAAAGCAATTTCAAACTTGATTTATCGCTTGCAAGAGCAGCAGATAGCATATCCGAGCCTGCATATTTAATTCCGAATGCATCGAGCAGTCCTTGGATAGTTCCATCAGTTCCAGGTGAACCAATTAGGGTCATAAAAACTAAATCAACTTCTGCCATTGAAGTTGGGGGTAGAGCGCTCAAAGTTGCGCCCGAGATTTTTTCAGCAGACTCTACGCTCAACTCAAAGTTTGGCACAGCCAGAACTGCCTGAATCGCTTTTAGGTCGCTAAATTCAACCCAGATAGATTCTAGCGTTATTGCAAATACACTTACGTTGTACTCTCGTCGGAGCAGGGCAGGAATTACATCGAGTGCTGCCCGACATGATCGGTAATTATCACTATTAGCTCCACCAAAGAGGACAGCTATATTTTTATTATCGCCCAAGGTTTAAATCTCCGTAATCCTTATTAATAGTATCAAGATTGATAGCCTATCAGTTTTCGTAATACATATCACCTTACATTTTCCTTCTTACTATACTAAAGTTAATTCATGAATCAATTTCGCCCCTTGGTAGATTTAGTTAGTCGCTCTAAAAAAATAGGGGCTGATCAATCACTAGTTCTCTATGGTGGTGGCAATACTTCCAGTAAGGGTTGTATTACTGATCACTTAGGACGCGCACGAGATGTAATGTGGGTAAAAGGTTCGGGCTCGGACATGATGTTTGGTGAGACCACTGATTATCCTGGACTTTATCTTGAAGAACTTTTAGCGCTACGCAAGTTTGATGAAATTGATGATGATACTATGGTCGATTATGTAACAAGAGCACTAGTCGATCCAACTTCACGCAGACCATCAATTGAAACTCTGTTGCACGCATTTTTACCCGCCAAACACATTGATCACGTACATGCCGATGCAATATGTGCACTAACAAATCACCCAAATGGTAAAAAAGCAGTGCAAGAAGCCCTCGGTGATGGCTTTGCCTACGTTGATTGGATGCGACCAGGATTTCAACTTTCAAAAATTGTCTCGACGCTTAAAGATTTTGATGGAGTAGTTCTTGCCCATCATGGCCTTGTTGTTTGGGATGAAAACTCAGATAAATGTTTCGACAAGAACTTTGATGCAATTGCAAAAGCCGAGAATTATTTAGCCTCACTTAATAAACGTCCTGAGTCAAAATTTTCGCACGATGTTCCTAATGACCAAATTATAGATCTACTTCTTACTTTACGTGGCAAAATTGGGAAGAAGCAAATTTTACGTAGAGATGTGCGTTTGAGAGAAATTGCTTCACGCCCGGATGTTGAAAAAATAATAGATGCTGGAGCATCTAGTGCTGATCATATGTTGCGAATTCGTCCCCGGTCAGCCCACATTACGTGGCATGATCAAGTAAGCGGTATTGATGATTTTCGCAAGTATTATGATGAATATTTTGAGGCAAATAAATCCTTGCTACCAGAAGGTTATTCAAGTCATGGCAATGACCCACGAGTAATTTTAGTACCCGATATTGGAAGCATCACTGTCGGCGCTTCAATTCCAGAGACAAAAATGTTGGCTGATATAGCTTTTCACACGCATTCGGTTGGGGCAACTGTTTTAGATTCTTTTGGTCAAAGCGATCGAATTCCTGATTCAGAGATTTTCGGCTTTGATTATTGGCCGATGGAACTCTTTAAGCTAAAGAGCAAACCTGCGCCTGCGCGATTTTCGGGCAATATTTTTATTATTACTGGCGCAGGAAGTGGTATTGGGCGTGGAATCGCTTTGGAACTCGGGCGTCTTGGTGCCAGTTTGGTTCTAGCAGATTTAGAACCAAACGGACTATCTGAAGTTGAAGTTGAATTTAAAAAGAATAAATATTTAGAACCATTGCTAGTCGTTGGTGATCAGAGCGATGAAAACATTGTTGGAAAAACATTATCTGATACAGTTCTGCACTTTGGTGGAATAGATGGAGTTGTATTAAGTGCCGGCATTGGAATTTCAGATAATTTAGAAGATTTAACGGCCGAAAAATGGCGCAAAGGCTTAGATATCAATCTAACTAGTGCATTCCTAATAACAAAGGCTGCGATGAAGGCAATGCGCAAGCAGAAGTTAGGGGGCTCAATCGTCTATGTCGCTAGTAAAAATGCATTCTCACCGGGGGCTGGTTTTGGTGGTTACTCAGTTAGTAAAGCAGGAATGCTCCAACTTATGCGAATCGCTGCCCTTGAGGGTGGTAGCGCTGGGATTCGTTCTAATGCAATAAATCCAGATGCTGTATTTGATAACTCGAAGTTATGGGAAGGTGGAATTCGCGAACAACGTGCGGCTGCCCATGGCGTTGCCCCTGAGGAGCTTGAAGATTTCTATGCATCTCGTAATATTTTAAAAGCTAGAGTTCGATCAGTAGATGTGGCTAAGACGGTTGCGTTTCTTTTAAGTGAGGAATCATCTAGAACCACTGGTTCAGTAATTCCAGTAGATGGCGGAGTCGCTGCGGCATTCCCACGCTAGATAGCGTTTTATTGATTGTGCCAGCGCAGCATTGGCGGCGCATCCTCTTTCATGTGGGTGGCAATCCAATTTGCACCATCTAAATTATCACCCAGCGGTTTTGCAAATTTCGCATTAGGAATCTTTGCGCTAACAAATTTGGAAATCTCATTCGTATATCCGAAGTTTTGAGATAATCCACCCATAATCACTATTACTGGTGACTGGTTCGCCAGGCCATGAGCAAGTTCCCATGCAGCAACTATTGCTTGCGCTAACTGGAAAGCTCCTTCATTTCGAATTTTAAGTGCGGAGGGAATCCCTTTATCTGCAGCAGCTAAAACTTTTTGCGCTGAAGCTATAGCCAAACTGGAACCTTCGGCGGAAGTTTTCAATTCCATTTGATCAAATTTTTTAACTTCCTCTGCGAAGAATTCAAGTAAATCGTGCTGGTCATCGCGCAATTCGCGTGTTGCCAATACCCGAGTCAGCGCAGAGCTTCCAAGCCAGAATCCCGAACCTTCATCGCCGAAAATACTGCCTAAACCATCTGTGTGTGAAAAGTTCTTGCCGTTACCCCCAACTGCAACAACTCCGCCACCAATGGCAAGGGCAACTCCTGCGGTTCCTTGCAGCGCGCCTACACAGGCTGCCAAACCATCATCAATTACCGCGGTGTGTTTGGCGCCAAAGAATTCTGCGCACAATTTACCTATAGAACTCGGGTCCTTAACAATCCCACTTAAACCAGTAAGACTTAGCGCCACGATTTCACTCTCGATTTTTTCAAGCGATGAGAAAAT
>Ga0105050_10004406_pt1 | contig 18774 bp, 16 predicted proteins | sample FRY01_FD_78088 | JGI IMG/M metagenome (GOLD analysis project Ga0105050, IMG submission 78088) | Freshwater microbial communities from Lake Fryxell liftoff mats and glacier meltwater in Antarctica - FRY-01 | ecosystem: Environmental > Aquatic > Freshwater > Ice > Glacier meltwater ... | reverse complement strand
TGACGCGTCAGCTTCTGGCCTTCTCCCGTCAACAGACGCTTAGACCGCAGATATTGCAGCTGGCGAATGTTGTCGCTGACGTATCCAGCCTCTTGAAGCGATTACTCGGCGAAACTGTCCGGCTGGAGGTGCATCACGGCCGCGGCGTGGGGCAAGTCCGCGCCGATCCGGGGCAGCTGGAACAAGTCATTATCAACCTTGGCGTGAATGCGCGTGACGCCATGCCAAAGGGCGGCGTGGTGCATATCAGCACGGCGGCCGTCAGCCAGCATGAAGTTATGGCCATGGGCAGTGAAGTGCTGCCAATCGGCGATTATGTGCAGCTATCGGTGGAAGATAGCGGCGTTGGCATACCCAAAGAGAATCTCGTCAAGATATTCGAACCATTTTACACGACCAAGGAAGTGGGCAAGGGTACCGGCCTTGGGCTCTCGACGGTATATGGGATCGTCAAACAGTCGGGTGGTTTCATCTTTGCGGAATCGACGCCGGGCAAGGGCACGCGGATCGACATATTTCTGCCGGTACATCGCGGGGAAGCGCCCGCGCCTGACACCAATAAGCGCGAATTCTACAAGCCCAAGGATTTATGGGGCAGCGGGCGCGTACTGGTCGTCGAAGATGAAGACATGGTGCGTGCAGTTGCCGAACGCGCGCTCGTGCGGCAGGGCTATGTCGTCGAAACCGCATGCGACGGTGAACAGGCGCTGGAGATGTTTGCCGAGGGCAAGCGCTATGATTTGGTCGTGTCCGACGTTGTGATGCCCAATATGGACGGACCGACCATGGCCCGCAAGTTGCGCGCTACCTATGGCGAGATTCGGTTATTGTTCATGTCAGGATATGCAGAGGAGCAATTGCGCGAGACGATTAGCCTCGACAATGTCTCCTTTTTGGCCAAGCCGTTTTCGGTGCAACAGATTGCGGAAGCGGTCCACCATGCGCTTGCGAAAGAGGAATAGCCTAGCTATTGAATTTAAACGTATAAATAATTTTGTTCCACTCTTGTTCTTTCGGAACGGAACGCGTAGAAAGCTCTTGTTCCGGTAATGTTCCGAAACAGGCATGACGCTAAAGGAGTGGAAAAATGGCAGCAAGTCTCAAGATAATTGATGGGAATCAGGCAAACGGTATGAAAAATTCGGAACGTGAAAAGGCGCTAGAAGCCGCGCTCGCGCAAATTGATCGCGCTTTTGGCAAGGGCTCTGCGATGAAGCTGGGCAGTCGCGAGGCCATTTCGATTGATTCTGTATCAACAGGGTCGCTTGGGCTGGACATTGCGCTGGGTATCGGCGGATTGCCAAAGGGACGCGTTATTGAAATTTATGGCCCGGAAAGCTCGGGTAAAACAACGCTGACATTGCACGCAATTGCCGAAGCGCAAAAGGCTGGCGGCACTGCAGCGTTCATTGATGCAGAGCATGCGCTTGACCCAGGTTATGCCAAGAAGCTGGGTGTCGACATCGACAATCTGATTGTCTCGCAACCAGACACGGGTGAGCAGGCTCTCGAAATTGCCGATACGTTGGTGCGTTCAAATGCCGTCGATATCCTCGTCATTGACTCGGTGGCCGCGCTTGTACCGCGCGCTGAAATCGAAGGCGAAATGGGCGATAGCCATGTGGGCCTGCAGGCGCGTCTGATGAGCCAAGCACTTCGCAAGATTACTGGATCGATCAGCCGTTCGAACTGCATGGTTATTTTCATCAACCAGATCCGGATGAAAATTGGCGTCATGTATGGTTCGCCTGAAACGACCACTGGCGGTAATGCTTTGAAATTCTACGCGTCGGTTCGGTTGGATATTCGTCGTATTGGTCAGATTAAGTCTGGCGAAGACATTGTTGGCAACACGACGCGCGTTAAGGTGGTGAAGAACAAGGTTGCTCCGCCATTTAAGCAAGTCGAGTTTGACATCATGTACGGCCAAGGCATTTCGAAAACCGGTGAATTGCTTGATCTGGGCGTAAAGGCCGGGCTGGTGGAAAAGTCCGGTAGCTGGTTCAGCTATGATTCTATCCGAATCGGTCAGGGCCGCGAAAATTCGAAAAGCTACCTCGCTGAAAATCCCGAAGTTGCAGCACGGCTGGAAGCGGCCATTCGCGGAAAGACCGAAGAAGTGGCCGAGGTTCTGATGACCGGACCTGATGCGGAAGACGACACCGCTGAATAAGTTTCCTCTCTCGTAGAGGATTAGGCGCGGTCCCTGCCTGAGATCGCGTCTTCGACCCGCCTTGGTCCACCCCGGGGCGGGTCATTTATGTAAAGTCGCTATGCGAAAACATGGTTGCGGTTTGTCGCACTTTTGAGGGGCGGCCTTGACATATATGATACGCGTCCCCCAATTGCAGATGTGAAACCGTCCCTCCACCTTATTGGTCTGCCAACCGACCAAAACAGTTCGTTTGAACGGGGTGCTGCTGCAGCTCCGGGAGCCATTCGCACGGCATTATTCAGCGGCCGGGGCAATCTTTCGACCGAGTCTGGGCTCGAAATCGGGACGGACATCATGTTGACAGATTGCGGCGATGTACCGCTTTTGGATGTTGACGCCGCAGCGGATGATGCGCTCATCACGCTCGCGATCACCAAAGCGATTGAAGTCGGAGCTATTCCCCTGCTTCTCGGCGGCGACCATTCAGTGACGTTCCCTATCGTTGCGGTGCTGGCCAAGCATTATGGTCCACTCAACATTCTACACTTCGACGCACATCCCGACATTTATGCTGATTTCGAAGGCAATCCGCGCAGTCACGCGTCGCCATTTGCACGCATATTGGAAGGCGGCCATGCGAAGCGGATTGTTCAGGTCGGCATTCGTACACTTAACCGGCACTGCCGTGAGCAGGCGGAGCGCTACAGCGTCGAGATACTGCCCATGCTAGATTTCTCGGCAGAGCATGTCCCCGTGCTTGAAGGTCCACTTTACATCAGTCTCGATCTCGACGGGCTTGACCCATCAGAGGCGCCGGGTGTCGCACATCCTGAGCCTGGAGGCCTCACCGTGCGTGAAGTTCTGTCGATACTTGCCAAGCAAAATGCCCAGATCGTGGGCGCGGACATTGTCGAATTGAATCCAGCAAAAGACGTGAACGACATTACCGCAATCATGGCTGCCAAGCTGGTTCGGGAAATTGCCGCGCTTGTCCATCATAATCATTCAGGAGACACGCCATGACCGTGATAGTGCATCATTTGAACAATTCGCGTTCGCAGCGGATATTGTGGCTGCTTGAGGAATTGAACGTTCCTTATGAAATCCGCCACTATCAGCGCGATGCGGTAACCAATTTGGCTCCGCCAGAATTGCTCAAGATCCACGCGCTTGGTAAATCACCGCTCATAAAGGAAGATGGTCAGGTGGTTTTTGAATCAGCGGCGATTGTCGAATATATCTGCGAACGTCACAATGGCGGGCATATGGTTCCTGCACGCGGGACCGCTGCGCATATCAGATATCTGGAATGGCTTCATTTTGCCGAAGGCTCGGCAATGACGCCTATCTTGCTTAATTTGTACACAAGCCGTCTTGGCGAAGCTGCTGCACCATTGCATCCGCGCATTGACCATCAGTTGGAAAGCCATTTCCAGTTTATGGAGGATAGTCTCCAGCCTTCTGGATGGTTTGTAGGGGATGGATTGACCGGCGCAGACATTATGATGAGCTTTCCGGCTGAAGCCGCCGTCAAAATGGGACGCTGTAAAGACCGTCCGAAGCTTGCCGCTTTTGTAGAGAATATTCACGCGCGTCCTGCATTTATCACGGCGTTGGAGAAGGGTGGGCCTTATGCATATGCGTAATGACAGGAGACGACATGCATAACCGGCTTGCAGCGCGGCGAGTCGTTCCCTAAGTCGCTTTCGCTATGACATCGACAAATGATATCCGCCGCGGCTTTCTGGATTATTTCGGAAGTGCCAACCATGACGTGGTGCAGTCTGCGCCTTTGGTGCCTTATAATGACCCGACATTGATGTTCGTCAACGCAGGGATGGTGCCGTTTAAAAACGTCTTCACGGGACTCGAAAGCCGGGAGACACCCCGCGCAACGTCCAGCCAAAAATGTGTTCGGGCCGGGGGCAAGCATAATGATTTAGACAATGTCGGCTATACCGCACGTCACCATACCTTTTTCGAAATGCTCGGCAATTTCTCGTTCGGCGATTATTTCAAAGAGCAGGCAATTACCCACGCGTGGACATTGCTTACCAAGGAGTGGGGGCTTGATCCGTCACGTTTGACGACGACGGTTTATCACACTGACGATGAAGCCTTTGACCTTTGGCGCAAAATCGCTGGCTTGCCTGAGGAACGGATTATCCGCATCGCCACCAGCGACAATTTCTGGTCGATGGGCGACACAGGCCCATGCGGCCCATGCAGCGAGATCTTCTACGATCATGGCGACCATATTTTTGGTGGCCCCCCCGGTAGCCCGGACGAGGATGGCGATCGTTTTGTCGAAATCTGGAACCTCGTATTCATGCAATTCGAACGGCAAGATGACGGCACGGATGTGCCATTGCCAAAGCCGTCTATCGATACCGGCATGGGTCTGGAACGTATCGCTGCGGTCATGCAGGGCGTACCTGACAATTATGATACCGACACGTTCAAGGCGCTGATCAACGCGTCCGAAGAACTGACCGGGACAAAGGCGCAAGGCGAGCAGAAAGCAAGCCATCGCGTTATTGCCGATCATTTGCGCTCGACAAGCTTCTTGCTTGCGGACGGTGTCATGCCCTCCAATGAGGGACGTGGCTATGTGCTGCGCCGCATCATGCGACGTGCTATGCGCCACGCGCATATATTGGGCGCCAAAGAGCCTTTGATGCATCGTCTGGTGCCTAGCCTGGCTGCGGAAATGGGCGCTGCTTATCCGGAGTTGCTCCGCGCGCAACCACTTATCGAAGCCACGCTTCGCCAGGAAGAAACACAATTTCGCCGCACGCTCGACAAGGGCATAAAGCTTTTGGACGAAGCGACTGCTGGCATGCAGGCGGGTGATGTGCTGTCGGGTGAGACAGCGTTCAAGCTGTATGATACTTATGGTTTCCCCTATGACCTGACCGAAGATGCCTTACGCGCCAAGGGCTTCGGCATCGATCAGCCCGGTTTTGAGTCGGCGATGGGTAATCAAAAGGCCATGGCCCGCGCGGCGTGGAAGGGCTCAGGCGCAAAAGCTTCGGATGACGTCTGGTTTGATATCGCGGAGCGCGTAGGCGCGACTGAGTTCACTGGCTACGCTGCCAGCGAAGGCGAGGGGCAAGTCGTCGCCTTAGTCAATGACGGCGTCGAAGTGCAATCCGGTGTTGCCAACGACACCGTCACTGTCATCACCAACCAAACGCCGTTTTATGGCGAAAGCGGTGGCCAAATGGGCGATGCTGGCGTCATTTTCAGCACCAATATGCGCGGCGAAGTGACCGATACGGCGAAGCCTTTGGGCCGTTTGCACGCACATCAGGTGACGATTGCGGCTGGCGAAATCAAAGTCGGCGATTTCGTTACGTTGAAGATCGACACGGACCGTCGTGACGCATTGCGTTCCAACCATAGTGCCACGCATCTTCTGCACGCGTCGTTGCGTAACCGTCTGGGTGGCCACGTCACACAAAAGGGCAGCTTGGTCGCGCCAGACAGGCTTCGGTTCGACTTCTCGCATAATCGGGCATTGTCGACTGAAGAAATCGCTATGGTCGAAGCTGACGTGAACGCGCAGATCAGAGGCAACCATCACGTTTCTACACGATTGATGACGCCAGATGACGCCGTAGCCGCAGGGGCGCTCGCGCTGTTCGGCGAGAAATATGGCGATGAAGTGCGCGTACTTTCGATGGGGAATACCGAGGGCGCAAATTATTCGGTTGAGTTGTGTGGTGGAACGCACGTGAATGCACTGGGCGACATCGCATTGTTCACCATTGTTTCGGAAGGCGCTGTTGCAAGCGGCATTCGCCGTATCGAGGCGCTGACTGGTGAGGCTGCGCGGCTTTGGCTCGTCGGCCGTGAAACCCAATTGAAAAACGTTGCGTCGATGCTAAAGACGTCACCGGATGAAGTTGCCGGACGTATCGAGACGCTGCTTGCCGAACGTAAGCGGATCGAAAAGGAATTGTCCGAAGCGAAGACGGCGCTCGCGCTTTCAGGTGGCGGCGGAGCGAAAGCCGAAGCTGAGCTAATCGGCGACGTGACCTTCATGGGCCAAATCATTACCGGCATTGAGCCAAAAGCCTTGCGCGGACTGGCCGACGATCAGATGAAGGCGATTGGGACTGGCGTCGTGGTGATTGTTGCCGCGAACGAAAATAGCAACACCGTCGTGGTAGCCGTGTCGCCCGAACTGCACGCGCGGATGACAGCCCCTGATCTGGTTAAAGCTGCAACCGAAGCAATGGGCGCGCAAGGCGGCGGCGGTCGGCCTGACATGGCGCAAGGGGGCGGTCCCGCAGGAAGCGATCTTGCACAGGCAGCGCTCGACGCAATCCGCAGCAAAATCGGCAGCTAACTGCTCAGCTTTAATTTGGGCTTTTCGTCTAACCCGCCGTCGTGCTTGATCTGGCGTCGGAATTCGTCGCGTTTTGCGTGAATGGATGCGATCACCGGGCCCATAGCCACGCCGAGGTCGACCAGCACTGCCTCGGACAACTGCAGCGAGCTCTCCAGAGTTTCAGGGACAGCGTCTGTTGCGCCTGCCTGATAAAGACGCGCAGCATGATCAGCGTCGCGGGCGCGCGCTACAATCGTGATATCGGGTAACCATTGGCGGACGCGTTTGACGATATGTTCCGCCAACACAGGCTGATCCATGGTGAGGATCAGCGCCCGCGCGTGGCCCAGATTTAACTTATCTAAAGTTTCCGGCCGCGATATGTCGCCAAAAACAACCTTATATCCCTGACGTCGGGCGGCCGCCACTGCGTCGATATTGGATTCCACGGCGACATAAGCTTGACCATGGGTCACGAGCATATCAGCGACGAGCCGCCCAACCCGTCCAAAACCTATGACGACTGTGCGCGGGGTGGCGGCGGGTTCTTCAAGCGCTTGGTCATCGCTTTCGCGCATCTCAATCCGCCGCGCCATGTCATGGCCCACGCGCGCCAGTATCGGTGTGATCGTCAGTCCGATTGCCGTTGCCACCTGCCAAAAATTGACCGTGCTGCTGTCGATAATCTGTGCTGCGCCCGCTACGCCCAGAACGATCAGCGTTGTTTCGGATGGGCTGCCCATCAGCACGCCTGTTTCTGTGGCGGTCCCCGTGCGCGCGCCGTTCAATTTAAGCAGTCCCGCGGTGACGATTGCTTTGACCAATACCACCCCTGCTACTGCACCCAGCAGTTCGGGCCAATTGGCCGCCACAAACCCCAAGTCGACTTGCATGCCAACGCTAATGAGAAAGACCCCCAGAGCCAGCCCCTTAAACGGCGCTGTCATAACCTCGACCTCGTTGCGATAGTCGGTTTCTGCAATCAGCAGTCCAGCGATGAGCGCACCGACGATTGGCGACAGACCGACCGCGCCAGTGGCCAGACTTGCGACTATAACGACAAGCAAACTGACCGAGACGAACAGCTCAGGGCTTTTGGTTCTGGCCGCTTGCCCGAACAGACGCGGAAGCAGAAACCGCCCGATGACGAGCATCGCGACAACCACAGCGCCGCCTTGCCAGAGCACGGTTAACAAACTGTCCCAGGAATAGACGCCAGCCTTGGGCGCAAGCGCGCCAAGCACGAAGATAATCGGGACGATGGCGAGATCCTCAAACAACAACATCGCGAGTGCTGATTTGCCTACTGCCGACTGTGTGCCAGCGATGGGCAAGACAAGCGCGGTTGATGACAGGGCAAGTGCGATGCCAATGCCCAAGGCTGCTATTGGGCCATAGCCAAAGAGATAGAGGCCAGCGGAGATAATTAGCCCAGCGCCAAACAGCTGCGCAGCGCCTACGCCAAAGACCAGCCTTCGCATTTTCCAAAGTCGCCTGAACGACAATTCCAAGCCAATCGAGAAAAGCAGAAGAATTATGCCATATTCGCCAATGTGACGGATGCTTTCCGGTTCGGTTATCGTGAACCAAGCCAGAAAGGGATATTGTGCCACCAACGTGCCCAGTCCCATGGGGCCAACGAGCATGCCAACCAAGATGAACCCGATGATGGGCGTAACGCGAAAACGCGCGAAGGCTGGAATGACAATGCCCGCAGCCCCCAATATGACGATGACGTCGCGTAAGCCGTCGCTTTGTAGTTCGCCTGCCATGCGGCCCTTGTACGCAGAAGCGCGATAATAAGGGAAGGGCAGGGCAATAAAAAAGCGCGGAGGTTGCCCTCCGCGCTTTTTGCAGATCAAGATCGACGTAATTACTGCCAGCTGCCCATTTTCTGTTCGAGGTTCGCGCGAACCTGCTCGAAAAACTGCTCTGTGGTCATCCAAGCCTGATCAGGCCCGATAAGGATCGCGAGGTCCTTGGTCATATGGCCGTCTTCAACGGTCTGGATGCACACCTCCTCGAGCGTTTCTGCAAAACGTGTCACGTCGGGTGTATCGTCAAACTTGCCGCGGAATTTCAAGCCGCCGGTCCATGCAAAGATGGACGCAATTGGGTTGGTTGACGTTGCTTTGCCTTGCTGATGCTGGCGGAAATGACGGGTTACGGTACCATGCGCTGCTTCGGCTTCAACGGTCTTGCCATCTGGCGTCATGAGGATTGAGGTCATCAGGCCAAGCGATCCAAAGCCTTGTGCAACCTGATCCGACTGAACGTCGCCATCATAATTTTTGCAGGCCCAGATGAACTTGCCCGACCATTTTAGCGCGGACGCAACCATGTCATCGATCAGGCGATGTTCATAGACAATGCCCAGCTCCTTGAACTTCGCGGCGAACTCGGCTTCGTAAACTTCTTGGAACAAGTCCTTAAAGCGGCCGTCATAATATTTCAGGATGGTGTTCTTGGTCGACAAATATACCGGCCACTCGCGGGTTACGCCATAGTTTAGCGACGCACGCGCAAAATCACGGATCGAATCGTCCAGATTATACATTGCAAGGGCAACGCCGGGTGACGGATAGCGAAATACTTCTTCGTCGATCTTTTGGCCGTTATCACCATCCCATACGAGGCGAAGGGTGCCGGGGCCAGGAACGAGGAAATCGGTGGCGCGATATTGGTCTCCAAATGCATGGCGGCCAATAACGATGGGGTCAGTCCAGCCCGGAATTAGGCGTGGAACATTGTCGATAACGATTGGCTCACGAAAAACGACACCGCCCAAAATGTTCCGAATGGTGCCGTTAGGCGATTTCCACATTTTCTTGAGGCCGAACTCTTCCACCCGCGCTTCGTCAGGTGTGATGGTTGCACATTTTACGCCGACGCCAAATTCACGGATGGCATTGGCGGAATCGACGGTGACTTTGTCATCTGTTTTGTCACGATATTCCATGCCTAGATCATAATATTTCAGGTCAATATCGAGATAAGGAAGGATGAGCCGTTCGCGAATCCATTCCCAAATGATACGTGTCATTTCGTCGCCATCGAGTTCGACGACTGGATTTTTGACCTTAATTTTTGCCATGTCAGAAAGCGCTTTCCGTTAGGGAGATGGATTATTGACGAGCGCCATAGCAAAGTCTGGCATATGTTCAACTGCCTCCCCACGATTGTCGGAAAATGGCTGCGATGGCATCTAAGGTTGTAAGATAGGCCTTCATCCCCTAGCTATGTGACATGAATAGACAAGAATTGACAAACCGGGGTACCGGGGTCGCAAAATGGTCATTTCCTCCGGTTCATCCGGAAGGTAGAAAATTCGCCTTAATTGCGGCAGGTATAACCCTGTTTTTCGCCTTCATGGCATGGGAGACGCTGGCTTGGCCCATGGCTGCAGTGACCGCTTGGACGCTGGCTTTCTTTCGTGATCCTGCGCGTGCAACGCCCATAGACGACCGCTTCGTAATTTCACCTGCCGATGGTCTGGTAACCTTGATTGAGAAAGTCCCGCCGCCGGCCGAACTGCGCGGTCCAGACGGTCTTGGGGACCAACCGATGACGCGTGTGTCGATATTTATGAGCGTTTTCGATGTGCACATTAACCGCACACCCATTCGCGGCACCATCAAGCGGGTGGTCTATATTGCAGGTAAGTTTCTGAACGCTGACCTTGATAAGGCGAGCGAAGAAAACGAGCGGCAGCATTTCCTTGTCGAGCGCAGCGATGGCGTGCGGATTGGGTTCACGCAAATTGCCGGTCTTGTCGCGCGTCGCATTGTGGCGTTCGTGAAAGAGGGCGATAGTGTCGCCAATGGCCAGCGTGTCGGACTGATCCGCTTTGGCAGCCGTGTGGATGTTTATTTGCCGCATGGCACGTCGTCACGGGTTATCAAGGGCCAGCGCTGTGTTGCTGGGGAAACGGTCCTGGCTGAACTCGGCGTTGATCAGGACCTTATCGCTGTCGCGCATTGATGGATGAAGGCTCGTCTCGCCCCGGGATATCGCTTCGGGCCCTTGCACCTAATGCGGTGACCGCCATGGCGCTGTGCACCGGTTTGTCTGGTGCATGGTTTGCGATGCAGGGTCTTTGGGAAAATGCTGTTGCTGCGATTGTTGTGGCGGGCGTTCTGGATGCGATGGACGGACGGATCGCGCGGATGCTGAACGGCGAAAGCCGATTTGGTGCGGAATTGGATTCACTGTCGGACGTCATCGCATTTGGCGCGACGCCGGCTTTAGTGATTTACATGTGGGTCCTTCAGGATATGCCCCGCTTTGGCTGGACGATATCGGTATTTTTCGTGCTATGCGCTGCGCTTCGGCTTGCGCGTTTCAACGCGCGGATCGATACGGAAAATCAGCCGCACAAGATGGCGGGGTTCAATACGGGTGTCCCGTCGCCACCGGGCGCTGCTTTGGCACTGCTACCCATGATGATTTGGTTCGAAACGGGCGCAGATTGGGTTCGCGATTACCGTTTCCTCGCGCCGTGGTTGTTGCTCTGCGCCATATTAATGATCTCCAATGTTGCGACTTACAGCTGGTCCTCGATTAAAGTCAGACGCAGCCTGCGCTTCATGGCCTTGGCCGTGGTGGGATTGTTCGGTGCAACGTTGATTGCGGCGCCGTGGGTCGCGCTGATCGCTGCATCGCTCATCTATGCAGGCCTGCTTCCCCTCAGCATGATGAGCTATGCGCGGGTGAAGAAAGCGCAACGGTCGGTGCTGTAAGCAGCTTGACCTTCGCCCTTTAGGGCGTATGTTCCACATTCGTTCTTTATGGGGAGTGCTCAGTGGAGCCGTTAATCGTTATTGTGGTTGTTATCGTTGCGCTGATCGCTGGGCTATTGCTCGGCTGGATGGCGGGTGGTCGCGCTGGTCGGGCCGGGCAGGAGACCACGGTTCAACTGCGGTCAATGCTTGATGAGGTCGTTGTTGAACGCGATACTGCAAAGGACCGCCTCGCACGCCTCGAAACCAGCCTTGAAGAACGAGAACGCGGGTTTCAGGAACAAATTACAGCGCTGTCATCTGCAAAAGACATGTTGTCCGCCCAGTTTGGAGAGATTGGCCAAAAACTGTTGGGTGAGGCACAGGCGGCTTTTCTGCAACGCGCCGACGAACGATTCCACCAAGCAGGCGAGAAAAATGAAGAGCGCCTCAAACAACTGCTAGGGCCTGTGGGCGAAAAGCTGAAGGCATATGAGGAACAGGTCGGCAAAATCGAAAAGGACCGGACCGAGGCATATGGCGACCTGAAAGGCCTAATCGGCGAAATGCGACTGGGGCAGGAACGCGTGTCGAGCGTAGCCTCCGGGCTGATGAACTCATTACGTAATGCACCAAAGGCGCGTGGTCGCTGGGGCGAGCAGCAGCTCAAGAATGTACTCGAAAGTTGCGGTCTGTCAGAGCATGTCGATTTCAGTCTTGAAGCCAGCGTTGATGCCGGTGACGGTTTGCGGTTGCGGCCAGATGCTATTATTCATGTGCCCGGTGGGCGGACATTGGTCATCGATGCCAAGGTTTCCCTGAACGATTATCAAGATGCGTTCGATTCCGTGGATGATGACGTGCGCGCTGTCGCCATGACTCGGCACACATTGTCGATGAAGAACCACATCGAAGGCCTGTCACGCAAAGCCTATTGGGACCAATTTGCCGATGCGCCTGATTATGTGATTATGTTCGTTCCGGGTGAACATTTCCTGGCAGCCGCGTTGGAACATGAGCCGCGGCTTTGGGACTTTGCCTTTGACAAAAAAGTGTTGTTGGCAACGCCGACCAATTTGGTTGCGATTGCCCGAACGGTGGCGAGCGTGTGGCGGCAAGAAGGGCTGGCGCGCGAGGCAAAGCAGATCGGCGCACTTGGCAAGGAAATGTATGATCGCATCGCAGTGGCCGCCCAACATCTGAAATCGGTCGGCAGCGGCCTGTCGTCGGCCGTGAATAACTACAATAAATTTGTTGGCAGCTTTGAACGCAACGTGATGTCGACTGGCCGGAAATTTGCGGAGCTCAACATTGAAACGGGCAAAAAGGAACTGGACGATATTCCCGCCGTCGAGGCGCTGCCGCGTTATGGTGATGATCAGGCCGAGATCCCAATCGAGGATCAGCGGGCGTTGACGTAATATATGCCAGTGCGCAGAAATTGCAGTGCACAGATTAGCCGCGGCGAAATTGGTTCAACACCTCATATGCCATGACAGCAGTTGCCACCGCTGCGTTGAGGCTGTCGGCTTTCCCGCGCATCGGCATTTTAACGAGCAAATCACACGCCAGTTCATATTCCTCTGGCAAACCTTGCGCTTCATTGCCGGTTAGAATGAAGCAGGGGGCCGAGTAGCGCGCTGATTGATAGTCTGTGTCTGTTTGCAGGCTGGTGCCCACCAATTGCCCGTCACGCTGGCGCAGCCATGGAATAAATTCATCCCAGCGACACTGCACCACTTTTTGCGTAAAAATTGCACCCATGCTGGCGCGGACGGACTCCACTGAAAAAGGATCTGTGCAGTCATCAATCAGGATTAGGCCGCCTGCGCCAACCGCGTCGCCGGTCCGTAGCATCGTGCCCAGATTGCCGGGGTCACGCATGGCCTGCGCAACCAGCCAGATGGGTGCTGTGCTGTGATCGAGATCGCCAAGGGCTGTCCCATGGTCCTTGTAAACGCCGACGACTGCTTGGGCGTTATCCTTGCCCGATAATTTTGCCATGATATCTGCGCTGGTTTCAATGACGTCACCACCCGCGTTTAATACGTCGCCTTCAAGGACAACCTCCAGTTCGTGGACTGGCCGATCTTTGACGCGAAACAGCATTTGCGGAAGGAAGCCTGCCTCTCGCGCTTCGGTCATAATCCTGAGGCCTTCTGCAAGGAAAAGTCCGGCGCGCTTGCGCAGCTTTTTTTCCCTTAGCCCGCGAATTTCCTTCAACAAAGGATTGGAAAAACCGGTTATCTCCCGGCGCATCAGTCTTCGCCGAATCCGTCAACAATCAGGCCGACGAGCTTTTCAATAGCGATCTCTGCCTGATCACCCTCAACATGCACGATGATTTCGCTGCCTTTTGCCGCGCCCAGCATCATCAGTCCCATGATGGAGGTGCCAGTAACCATCTGGCCGTCTTTTTCGACTTCAACCTTGATACCTTCGGGAAGGCGGCTAACGAAGGTGACGAACTTGGCGCTGGCGCGCGCATGCAGCCCTTTTTGGTTTACAATCCTGGCCTGGCGACTGATCCGTGTCATTTCGACGCCTCAAGCACCTCAGATGCAACACTGATATACTTCCGGCCAGCCTCGCGCGCCGCCGCTACGGCTTCCCTGACTTCAAGATTTTTGCGGGCGCTGTCGAGGCGGATGAGCATCGGCAGGTTAACACCGGCGATTACCTCGACTCGGCCGCTGTCGAGCAGAGAAATGGCAAGATTGGATGGCGTCCCGCCGAATAGATCCGACAAGATGATGACGCCTTTGCCGCTGTCTACCAATTTGATGGCGGAAGCGATCTCATTGCGCCGCGCTTCCATGTCATCATGTGGACCGATGCAAATAGTCGCAATATCCTTTTGCGGACCAACAACATGCTCAAGCGCAACCAGGAATTCCGCCGCGAGCCTGCCATGTGTAACGAGAATCAGACCGATCATGTGTTTGTGCTGCCCAGTGGTGGAGTTCTACCTGCGCCGTTAGCAGGCTCTTCAAGCGCGTCAATCGGTCTTGAGGTGAGATTGCGGTGGTTTACAATCGGTGCAAAGCCGTCTTCGCGCAACCACCGACCGAATTGCTCGGCAACATGGACCGAACGGTGACGGCCGCCGGTGCACCCAAAAGCTATGTTTACATATGCTTTGCCTTGCGCATCATAGAGGGGAAGCAGAAACCTAAGCATGTCCCGCATTTTCGTCATGGCCTCATCATAGGCCGGATCAGCCGCCACATAGGCCGACACGGATTCATCAAGGCCAGTCAACGGACGTAAAACGGCATCCCAATGGGGATTGCGCAGAAACCGCAGGTCGAACACCAAGTCGACATTATGCGGCACCCCGCGCGAGTAACCAAAACTCGTTACCGTCAAAATTGAATGCGGCGTCGCTTCATTGTTGAACCGTTCGCGAATGGTTTGTTGAAGGTCGTATGCAGAAAGCTTGCTCGTGTCGATGACCGTCTCGGCCCAACGTCGAAAGGGCTCCATCAACATGCGTTCGATGGCGATGCCATCCATCGCGGGCCGATCCTGCGCCATCGGGTGCCGACGCCTGGTTTCGGCGTAGCGCCGCTCGATTTCGATGCCAGCGCAGTCCAGAAACAAGGTCTGGATATTAAGCCCGGGCTGACCTTGCAGATATTTGATTTGCTGAATGAGTGTTTCGGCGGAAAAGCCACGTGTGCGGCTGTCAAAACCCAATGCGAGCGGCACGACTGGCCCATTGGCAATCCCCGACGCCGGCAATTCCATAAGGGGGCCAGCAAGGCGGATAGGGAAGTTGTCCACCGTTTCCCAACCCATATCCTCGAGCGTTTTAATAACCGTAGTTTTCCCCGCCCCGGAAACGCCAGTCACGAGTAACACCGTCTGCCGGTTTGGGGTATCGTCGTTATTCAACACATTGGACCTCTACTTCGTCTGCCGCGATCGGCCAACGGGGGGTGTCAATTACCATCCGGAGCGCGCATTCAGCCTTTATGGTGCTGCTCTGCTGGAACGGATCCAAATGGCACAGCGGAACCAGAAAGTCGTTCATTCTTGTGCGCATGTCCTCTGGAGGCAACCGTACCGGGGGGAATGTCAGGTCGATAACCAGACGAAGCGGCGCACACTCCACATAATCGACGGAGCAAATGCCAACGCCCCGCACCTCGATTTTACCCTTTATGCGGGGCGCAGCGCGCAGCATGATGGTGGCATCTGCGGCCTCGACCAATACAATATCATCACTAATCAAAACCGCGCCGCGGTCAATTAGACGCAGAGCAAGGTCCGATTTCCCCGCACCTGAAGGCCCCCTTAACATTACCCCGGACCCTTGCATGGATATCGCCGTAGCATGGATCAGTTGGTGGGTCACTGCGTCGCCGTCGCGGCGCAAGGAAGCGCAATTTCAAAACAAGCACCAGCTTTGCCGTCGACCCGATCACGCACGGAAATACGTCCATGGTGCCCTTCGACAATCGTCCGGGCGATTGCCAGACCAAGCCCGCTGTGCTGGCCGAAATTTTCGGATGCAGGACGCTCACTGTGAAAGCGACGAAAAATTTCCTCTCGGTCCTGTGCGGGGACGCCAGGACCCTCATCGCTGACACGGATAATGACATCTTCGTCAGCGAGTGTCGCGGAAATCTCGACAACTGACCCGGGTGGCGAAAAGGACACCGCGTTGTCGATCAGGTTGGTAAGCATTCTTTCCAACCGCACATCTTCGCCCATGACGGTTGCGATTGTGCGTCGGGGTCGGGCGAACGCAATAGTGACGCCAGCATCGCCGCCACGGTCTTCGCGCGATTGAAGCAACTGTTCGATCATGTCGCCCATATCAATAGGCTCAAACTTTGCCTTTGCAAGTTGCGAGTCAACACGGCTGGCATCGGAAATATCGCTAATCAAGCGATCCATTCGCAGCACATCGGCCTTTGCTACGTCCATCAATTGTTTGCGTAAGGCAGGATCTTCAATGCGTTCGGCACCATCTAACGCAGAACGTAAGGACGCAAGTGGGTTTTTGATTTCATGGGCGACATCAGCCGCGAACGCCTCGGTCGCGTCGATGCGCTGGCGCAATGCGATGCTCATGTCCGACAATGCGCGTGCCAACATGCCGATCTCGTCGCGGCGCGAAGGTAGGCGAGGGACCGTAACCTCCTGCGCACGACCCAAACGCACTTTGACCGCAGCGCGCGAGAGATGTCGCAGCGGCCGTACAATGGTGCGTGCAAGGAACACCGAAAGCAGGACGCCGATACCCAGTGCGAACAGAAAGAACATCCCAACGTTGAAACGCTCGGCGCGCACGAACAAACGAATATCGCGTTCATTGGACGTGGAAAGTACCGTGTAGCTTCCATCACCTGCGCGCGCGGCGGCGCTGATGACGTGCGTGAGATCCGGTGCAAATCGCACCGTCGATTTCATCCGGCCATTGGCGACCTCTTTGGCCTCTGGCCATGCGTTGCTGGTATCGCTCGCGGGCTCTACGAAAGGCTGAAGCTGCGGGGCGCCGACTATAAAGTCGAAAATGCGATCGATACCGCGTGCAATAATTTTGCGCAGCGGTTCTTGGTTGGGATCGCGTAAGGCATAAGTGGGTATCTGGCCGACAAAACTGTCGAGAGTTTTAGTCCCGTCCTCACGGTACACCCTGATGCGCGAAAGGTTTTGCCTGCCGAAATTACCGATGTACGCGGCTTGCTTGTCGGGAGCGATTAACGGCAGGCTCTCGACTAGAAATGCTGCCTGCGTGCGTGCGGCGTGTTCGCGCTCTTCGATTAAGCGCACGCGGTAGCTGTCTAGAAAAAACAACCCCGCACCCAACAAGGCCAGAACAAACAAATTCACCGCGAGGATACGGGCGGTCAATGATAACCCCCGGCTCCAACCCAGCTGTAGATCAGCGGGTTCAGCTGTCGGCAAAGCGATAACCCGCTCCATAAAGAGTGTCTATTGCCGCAAATTCCGGATCGATTTCGCGGAATTTCCGTCGCAACCGCTTGATGTGGCTGTCGATCGTTCGGTCGTCGACATAGACGTCATCTTGATATGCGGCGTCCATTAATTGGTCGCGGGTCCGTACGACACCCGGACGATTTGCCAGCGCTTCCAAAATCATGAACTCTGTGACCGTAAGGGTCAGGGGTTTGCCATCCCAACGGACGTGATGCCGCGCAGGGTCCATCTCCAGTTTGCCGCGGATCATGGGTTCCGGTTCCGGCTCGGCATCGCCATTGATGGTGGCCTTGTCATATGTGGCGCGGCGCAAGATGGCCTTTACACGCGCAATCAACAGGCGCTGTGAAAAGGGTTTTGTAATATAATCGTCCGCGCCCATCGCAAGGCCAAGCGCTTCGTCTAGTTCTTCGTCCTTTGAGGTTAGGAAGATGACGGGCATGTCGCTCTTCTCGCGCAGTCGCCGCAAAAGCTCCAGCCCATCCATTCGAGGCATTTTGATGTCAAAAATACCTAAGTCGGCAGGGTTCTCGAGCATTGCCTTCAATGCCGTTTCGCCATCGGAATATACCCGCGTGACGTAACCTTCTGCCTGCATAGCGATAGATACAGACGTCAGAATATTCCGGTCATCGTCGACCAAGGCAATAGTGGCACTCATGCGTCCGCTATAGTGTGCGTTGCACAGAGGTTCAATCAATTGCTCAATTGGGCAGGTTCCAGCATCGGGGAATTCAGCATATTCATAGAAAGCATAGGGGGCATTTGACCTCGATGCATGCATCGTATACCGGCACCGACATTAGAGTGCATACGTATGCCCTAGATTCGCAACTTTTGCCGGAGTAGCCAATGTCGACACCCCTGAATATTTCGCTTTCGCATCAAGGTTTCGATACAGATGCAGTGTTGCATTGCAATCTGGGTACCGCGCCGCTGGTGGAAGCTGCGCTGGCAAACGGAGAGGGCATTTTGGCCAAGGATGGTCCACTTGTCGTTAAAACCGGGGCGCACACAGGCCGGTCGGCGAAGGACAAGTTCATCGTTCGTGACAATGAAACCGAAAACACCATTTGGTGGGGTAAGACCAACGTCGCCATGACGCCTGCGCATTTCGCGGCCCTGAAAGAGGATTTCCTTGCTGCGATTGGCGGCAAAGAGAAGCTATATGTAGCAGACCTTTTTGGCGGTTCGCAGCCTGAGCATCGCGTCAATGTGCGCGTCATCAACGAATTTGCGTGGCACAATTTGTTTATTCGTACGTTGCTGGTGCGTCCAAATACGGACGAACTCGCTGGCTTTGTGCCAGAATATACGATTATTGACCTGCCCAGCTTTCGGGCCGATCCGACACGGCATGGTTGCCGCAGCGAAACGGTCATCGCGGTCAACTTCACCGAGAAACTGATTCTCATCGGCGGCACGGCATATGCAGGCGAGATGAAGAAATCGGTATTCGGCATCCTCAATTATTTGCTTCCTGCTAAGGGCGTTATGCCGATGCATTGTTCCGCAAACATCGGTGCAGATGGCGATACAGCGGTGTTTTTCGGCCTGTCGGGAACCGGCAAGACCACCTTGTCTGCCGACGCAAGCCGCACGTTGATTGGCGA
>Ga0105050_10004403_pt1 | contig 18792 bp, 15 predicted proteins | sample FRY01_FD_78088 | JGI IMG/M metagenome (GOLD analysis project Ga0105050, IMG submission 78088) | Freshwater microbial communities from Lake Fryxell liftoff mats and glacier meltwater in Antarctica - FRY-01 | ecosystem: Environmental > Aquatic > Freshwater > Ice > Glacier meltwater ... | reverse complement strand
CTGAAACTGGATTTCAGCGAATGTTCTTACAGAAATTCTCAAAATTCACGAGTTTCAGTTCAGTAGTTAAAACCATAAAATTCAATGCCAATTGATAACGCTGATAGTTATGAATGGAAATTTTTAGTGACAGCAACTAAAACGTGGTGAAGCGAAATCTTACTAGTTTTAAAACGTATGGTGGCTATTCTTTTTATTGAATTTACCTGTAAAGTCTTGCGGAATTTCAGAGTTTTGAAAGAAAAATCTAATCATAATTAGGAAAATCTATTTTTCAATAAATTTAACAAACAAATCTCTTTACTAATTTCAATGCCTTTAAATTTAATTGCTCGTTGATTCTATGTTTCAACAGTAATAAAACCCTTACCTTTGAGCAAAATATTTTCAAATGAAAGTTTACAACAATATCTTAGAAACCATTGGAAATACTCCTTTGGTGCGCATCAATAAATTAACTGTAGACGTACCTGCCCAAGTTTTTGCGAAAGTAGAGACGACCAATCCAGGGAATTCCGTGAAAGATCGTATGGCTTTGAAAATGATCGAAGATGCGGAAAAATCAGGTTTATTGAAGCCAGGTGGAACTTTAATTGAAGGCACTTCTGGCAATACAGGAATGGGGTTGGCTTTGGCTTGCATTATTAAAGGTTATAAGTTGATTTGTGTTTTGAACGATAAACAATCAAAAGAGAAAATGGATATTTTGCGTGCAGTAGGATCAGAAGTTGTTGTTTGTCCGACAGCTGTTGAACCAACTGACCCGCGCTCTTACTATTCTGTTTCAAAAAGATTGGCTACTGAAATTCCAAATTCTTGGTATGTGAATCAATACGATAATTTGTCGAATCGTCAAGCGCATTATGAATCCACAGGTCCCGAAATTTGGGAACAAACAGATGGAAAAATTACTCATTTTGTAGTAGGAGTGGGGACAGGCGGAACAATTTCAGGAGTTGGGAAATATTTGAAAGAGAAAAATCCAAACATTAAAATTTGGGGAATTGACACTTATGGTTCAGTTTTTAAAAAATATAAAGAGACTGGAATTTTTGATGAAAACGAAATTTACCCTTACATAACAGAAGGAATTGGAGAAGATATTTTACCTGCAAATGTTGATTTTGATATAATTGATTTATTTGAAAAAGTAACGGATAAGGATGCTGCTGTCTACACGCGTCGTTTGGCACGTGAGGAAGGAATTTTCGTTGGAAATTCTGCAGGTTCCGCGATTAAAGGATTAATTCAATTAAAAGACAAACTAACTAAAGATGATATTGTAGTTGTTCTCTTCCATGACCACGGAAGTCGTTATATTGGAAAAATATTCAATGATGATTGGATGAGAGAAAGAGGATTTTTGGACGAAAACATTATTACAGCTGGCGATTTAGTTGTAAAACATGCTGATAAACCACTCGTTTCTTTGTACGCTGAGGAATTAGTTTCACATGCAATTGCTAAAATGCGCAACTTTGGAATTTCACAGATTCCAGTAATGAAAGACGGAAAATTTGTGGGTTCTGTGGATGATAGCCATGTTTACCAAGTATTAGTAGATTCTCCAGAATTGCGTGATGCACCAATTTCTTCAATTATGGGAGCGCCATTTCCTGTGGTTCAAATGTCAGCAAATATTGAAGAAGTCTGCAAGTTGATTAACAAACAAACGCCTGCTGTCCTTGTAGAGTTACCGAATGGTAAGTTTCATATTGTTTCGCGTTACGATGTAATTTCAGCAATGTCTTAATGGAAAAACGTACATTCGTCGATCAAATGGGGCGAAGTGTAGAAGTTCCATTTCCACCAAAAAGAATTATTTCTTTGGTTCCTTCACTGACGGAATTATTGCATGATTTAGGTTTGGAGGAAGAAGTGGTTGGTATCACTAAATTTTGTATTTATCCCGAGAATTGGTTCAAAAATAAGCAACGTATTGGGGGAACCAAGCAACTGAATTTGACTGATATTTTGGCGCTTAAACCTGATTTAATCATTGGGAATAAGGAAGAAAACACACAAGTAGACATTGATTTTTTAGGAGCTAGATTTCCCGTTTGGATGAGCGATATTTCTACTTTCGATCAAGCCCTGAAAATGATTCATCAAGTTGGTGAAATTTGCAATAAATCAGAAAAAGCTCAAAAGCTGACACAATCAATTGGTGAAAAATTCAATCGGCTTGGAAATATTGGAAAGGGGAGAAGTGCCCTCTATTTTATTTGGGATAAACCTGGATTTGTAGTCGGAAACTCTACATTTATAGATTCCATATTAACTAAAATAGGTTTCGTAAACGGTTGTAAATTAAGCCGTTATCCCGATTTTTTAGAATTACCGTCTAGCAATCCAGATTTTGTTTTTCTAAGTTCAGAACCTTTTCCATTTAAAGAAGAACATTTAAAAAAGTATCAACTGTATTTTCCAAATTCAAAGGTGCAATTTGTTGACGGTGAATTGTTTTCATGGTACGGTTCACGTATGGAAAAAGCGAGCGATTACTTTGGTACTTTTTTGGAATCTTGAAGTTAATAGTAGGTATGTTATTTGGACATTCTCAAGAAATTAAAAGATTTTGATTTTCAATCTTCATAAAAAAATAAAATTCAATTCACTTTTCAATTACAACAAGCAATGTAAATCAATCAATTCAAAAAAACCTTTTATCTTTGATAGAATTTCAAATGTATATTAAGTGAATTTAGCAATTAATTGGTCCGTCGATTCAGAAATAATCGATGGTTTTCGTACTCCAAATCTTTATGGACTTCTTTTCGTTTCCGGTTTAGTTATCGGTTATTTTGTGGTTAAAAGAATGTTCAAAAAGGAAAATATTTCAAATGAAATTCTAGATAAATTGGTGATGTATGTCGTACTTGCAACGATTGTTGGTGCGCGTCTTGGTCACGTTCTTTTTTACGGTCCTTATTATGATATAGTTGTAAATGGTCAAATTGTTGAGCGTGGCTATTTTTCTCATCCAGTTGACATAATTAAAGTTTGGGAAGGTGGTTTAGCAAGTCACGGGGCTGCAATTGCTATTTTGATTTCACTGTATTTGTTTTCAAGAAATGTGGCAAAAAAACCTTTTTTGTGGATTCTAGATCGTATTTCAGCACCAATTGCGATTGGTGGAACATTTATTCGTTTGGGAAATTTAGTAAACCACGAAATGGTGGGTGATATTACAACTGTTCCTTGGGGATTTCGATTCAGAAACCACGACTATATGTTGTGGGATGGAAATTGGGAGTCAATTCCTGTAAGGCATCCAGCGCAATTATACGAAGCAATTTGTTATTTCATATCATTTCTAATCTTACTGTTTATGTATTGGAATAGAGATTTATGGAAAAAACCAGGATTCATTTTTGGTTGGTTTTTGATTTTTATTTTTGGACTTAGGTTCTTTATTGAATTTGTGAAATTAGGACAAACGGCACGCGATTCTGTTTACGTAATAAATACGGGACAAATGTTAAGTATTCCTTTCGTTTTAGTCGGAATTTATTTGATTTTTAAATCACTTCAAACGAAAAAAAGCACAATTGAAAAATAATATTTTTAGTTTTATCTTACTTTTAATTACTCTTTTAGCGTGCGATTCAGGCATCCCAAAAGAGAAAGAGAAGCAAGTGGAAAAGGTTATTGAAAAACAAGACCAGCTTTACAAACCTCTTGTAATTTCAGGTGTAACTCGAATTAATATTGGAAAAGGAGAAGAAAAACAAGAATCGAGTATTGCTTATTCCTACTATCAATTAAACGATAAAAGTTTTCGTTACGAAGAAGAGATAAATAACTATTTGTCAGAATCTATATCAACTGATTTTGAACAAAAAAGTAAACAAAAAATTAAATATGATTTGTCTCCAGATCACTTTCATGCTTTATTAAAAAATTTCAAGAAAGAATGTGAAGAATATGGAGAAGAATCTCCTTGGAATCTTTATGATTCAACATTTATCGATGAAACTTTTGAGCAATTTATTCAAGTTGAGCGAACTAATTATATATTCTCAGGAGGCGCACATGGCAATTCTTACTCAGAAAATATTTTGTTTAGTAGAGAAACAGGTGAAAAATTGAAGCTCAAGGATTTTATTTCTGACATTCCAAAATTGACAAAGATTGGTGACAAATACTTTAGAAAAGTTGCTGAAATTGAACCTGCTGATAATTTAGAAGAACAAGGATTTTGGTTTACGAATGGCTTTCAATTAAATGGAAATTTTTATTTCGATGCTACTAATTTGGTATTTGTTTATAATCAATATGAAATTGGTCCCTATTCAATGGGTATTATCTTCGTTAAAATTCCAATACGAGAAATTAAATCCATTTTAAAAATAGATGTTAAACGATTAAAGTAATTCACTTAGTGTTAAAATGACATTATGTAGCATATTCTAAATTGATTACTATATTTGTCAACTGAAAAAAAGAAAAAAGTCATGGCAGAAAAAAAATTTTCAACAACAAAGAAATCAATTAAATCAGCTACTTCAACTACTACTAAATTTCCTAAAGAAGTATATGTTAAATGGTACAAGGACATGTTGCTCATTCGAAAGTTCGAGGAGAAAACAGGTCAATTGTATATTCAGCAAAAATTCGGCGGATTTTGTCACTTATATATTGGACAAGAAGCGATTGTGGCAGGAACAGCAAGTGCTTGTCGTCCAGGAGATAAACACATGACTGCTTATCGAGACCACGCGCATCCAATTGCTTTAGGAACTGATCCTCGTATTTTAATGGCTGAACTTTATGGACGTTCAACAGGATGTTCTAAAGGAAAAGGCGGTTCGATGCACTTCTTTGATAAAGAGAAAAATTTCATGGGCGGGCACGGAATCGTAGGTGCTCAAATCGTTATGGGTGCTGGTGTTGCTTTTGCTGAGAAATACAATGGTACAGATAATGTTGCATTTGTTTCAATGGGTGACGGAGCGGTGCGCCAAGGTGCTTTGCATGAAACGTTTAACATGGCTATGATTTGGAAACTTCCTGTCGTTTTCATTATCGAAAATAACAATTACGCCATGGGTACTTCTGTGGAACGAACGACAAACGTAACAGATTTATCGAAAATTGGATTGTCTTATGAAATGCCTTCTAAAATAGTTAATGGAATGCGAACTGAAGACGTGCATGATGCTATTGCTGAAGCAGCGGAAAGAGGTAGAAGAGGTGATGGTCCTACTTTATTAGACATTCGAACTTACCGTTATAAAGGACATTCAATGTCTGATCCTCAGAAATATAGAACAAAAGAAGAAGTAAGCGATTGGATGGAACAAGATCCGATTGAACATTGTTTGACCGTTATCAAAGAAAACAATTGGTTAACAGAAAAAGAAATAGAAGAAATCCGTAGTTGGGTTAAAAAAGAAGTAGAAGAATCAGTGGAATTTGCTGAGAACTCACCTTTTCCAGAGCCACATGAATTATACGAAGATGTATATGTTCAAACTGATTATCCGTACATTAAAGAATACTAAAAAAAAGAAAATATGGCTGAAGTAGTTTATATGCCGCAATTGAGCGACACAATGATAGAGGGCGTTGTTGCATCATGGAATAAAAAAGTTGGTGATACCGTAAAAGAAGGAGAAATTCTTGCTGAAATCGAAACAGATAAAGCAACGATGGAATTTGAATCATTTTATGACGGAGTTTTATTACACATAGGAGTTGAAACAGGTCAAACAGCACCCGTTAACTCTATTTTAGCAATTATCGGTGAAGCTGGTGAAGATATCTCTTCGATTCTTGCAAGTACAGCTGCGACACCAGAAGTTGCTGAACCTGTAAAAGAAGAAGATACAAAAGCTGAAACTGCTCCAAATCCTGCACCTGTTGTTGCAACTCCCGCGTCAAAAGTAGAAGCTCCAAAAGTAGAAGCTCCAAAAGTAGAAGCGCCAAAAGCAATTCCTTTAGCAAATAATTCTAACGGACGCATTTTTGCTTCCCCATTGGCTAAAAAAATCGCTGAAGAAAAAGGTATAGATATTAATTCCGTTGGTGGAACAGGAGAGGGTGGACGTATCGTGAAACGAGACGTAGATCATTACACACCTTACATTCCGGCAGAACGTTCAGCAGTTTCTGCTACTACTCCAGGAGTTGAATCATATACAGATGAGCCAGTTAGTCAAATGCGAAAAACGATTGCACGTCGTTTGGCGGAAAGTAAATTTACAGCGCCACATTTCTATTTAACTTTAGATATTAATATGGAAAATGCAATGTCTTCTCGTAAAATATTAAATGCGATGGAAGGCGTAAAAGTTTCCTTTAATGATATGGTTATCAAGGCTGTTGCGCATGCTTTAAAACAAAATCCAAATGTAAACAGTTCGTGGATGGGAGATTTTATTCGCAGAAATAAACATGTTAATGTAGGTGTTGCTGTGGCAGTAGAAGACGGTTTGTTAGTTCCAGTAGTACGTTTTGCAGATACAAAAGGATTACTTCAAATTTCTGCCGAAGTGCGCGAATTTGCCCAAAAAGCAAAAGATAAAAAACTACAACCTAGCGATTGGGAAGGAAATACATTTACCATTTCAAATCTTGGAATGTTTGGAATCGAATCATTTACTGCGATTGTTAACCCTCCTGACAGTTGTATTTTAGCAATAGGAGGAATCAAAGAAGTTCCAGTTGTGAAAAATGGAGAGGTTGTCCCTGGAAACGTTATGAAAGTTACGTTGTCTTGTGATCATCGCGCAGTAGACGGAGCAATGGGTGCAACGTTTTTACAAACGTTCAAACAGTACATGGAAAATCCTGTTTCAATGTTATTATAAGAGGAATAGACAAGAATTATATAGAAAGACTTGTAGAAATATAAGTCTTTTTTGTTTTATAAGAACAAAGATTTAATGTTTTTCAGTTTCTTAGATGATGTTTTAAACTAATTAATTTTGAAATTTATTTTAAACAATGCGGTAAAATTTTTAATTGGAATATTTTCTATTATAATCCTTTTTCATCTTTGTATTTTTTTTGAAAATCATCCCATACAGTGTCACTTGGGGAGGAAGACTTGAAAATGATAAGGAAATGTATCTTTTTGAGTCGGTATCTATAGTATTGAACGGTTTCTTAGTTTGGATACTTTTAATGAAAGATGGCATAACCAAGCAATTTTTCTCAAATAAAACCCTCCGTATCATTTTATGGATTTTCTTTATCTTATTTCTTCTTAACACAATTGGAAATCTATTTGCAAAATCAATATTGGAAAAGCAATTTGCTATATTAACAGGGATTATTGCTTTCTTATTACACATTATTTTAAAACAAAAAAACGATTGATAAAGATGCTTTTAAAAAAAACAGACAAAAAAAAAGTCTTGCAAAAACAAGACTTTTAAATTCAATATTGGAATAATTACTCTACGGTAATACAACCATCTTTGATACTAATTTTAGAACTATCTTTTACTTTTACCCATCCACACGAAGTTTTAATTTCAACTTCTGAAGCGCTCGTTTGAATTGAAGCAGAACTCGTTGTTGAAGCACTAAACTCAACTTTTTGCGTTGAACCATTTGAGCGAACTTCCATAACATATTTTTGAGAATCCTTATTGTAATAACGAATTGTAAAAGCGCTTGCAATATTTGCAATAAGTAAGAAACCTAAAGACAATAAAGTCATTTTAATTTTCATTGTTTCAATTTTTTAGTGATTAGAAAAGTAAACGCACTTTTTAATATGAACTAAAACTTAAATCAGTACGTATTAGTTTTGTCACTCGATAACATTGCTTGAATTTGTTTCATCGTTTTTTGCATCCCATCAGGACTTCCATCCAAGAAAATAGTATTTCCTTTTCCATATTCTGCGAAGTTTTTAATCGCTTCCGTCCACATCGAGAAAAGAATTACATTCGTATCAAGGTTTGCTTGTTTCATTTCTTCTGCCGCTTCTGACATACCTTTTGCAACCTCTTGACGGAATAAAGCAACACCTTGACCTCTTAACATTGCCGCTTCTTTTTCTGCTAAGGCCGCAATTTTAATCGCATTTCCGTCTGCTTCAGCTTCTTTTGTTTTCCTAATTAATAGTGCTTGACCTTCATTTTCAGCTGCTGCTTTTAGGTTGTTAGAAGCCACAACTTTACTCATACTTTCAATAATCGCTGCGTCAAAAGTAATGTCGTTGATTTGTAAATCGAGTAAGTGATAACCCCAAGTTTCTAGCGTGTGATCTATTTGACCTTTTACGTTTTCCACTAATTCGTGGCGTAAACCCAAAATTTCAGATTGCCTCTGACTAGCAACATAAGAGCGAATTGAGCCTTCTATTGTACGAATTAAAGCTTGCATCAAATCTTTGTTCGAGATAAATTTGAAAGCAACTTTTTTAATCGTTTCCTCTTCAGCGTCCATTACGCTGAATAGCAACATACTTTTGAAATAAACATTCGCTTGGTCAATTGTCACAGCCTGAAATTCCATTTCAATACTTTGATTTTGTATCGAAATACGTTTAGTTACCTTTTCGATTAAAGGAATTTTTACGCGTAAACCTGGAGGAAGGGCTCTTTTGTATTTTCCAAACATCGTAATAACGGCAATTGTACCTTGTTTTACTGTAAATAATGATAATGCCATTAGGACAATTATCAAACCTATTATAATTCCTACTATTTCCATAAGTAATTTTTTTACAAAATTATAATTTTAATTACGTCATTCCCACTATTTGGGAAGAATTGTCATAAATGTAGATTTGTGCGTTAAACACAGGTTAAACACAGGTTAACAAAAAATTCGTTCTACATTAAGCTCTCCAAAAGAATAAGGCAAATATGCCAACGACGGAATTTCTTTTGTCAAAATAAGTGGACTTTTACTTCCAATACAAATTTTCCCATGAGTCTGAGATAAGCCCATTGCATACGCCGCATTAATCGTCAATGCATTGAAAGCTTCCTCGGGTGTCATTTTTAGTTTAATACATGCTAATGACCAAATCGTGAATAAATTATAATTCGGAGTTGAACCTGGATTGTAATCACTAGCCAAAGCAACAGGTAAATTTGAATTTATCATTCGTCGAGCGTCGCCAAATGGAATACCTAAAAAGTGAGAACACCCAGGTAAAATAGTCGGTATACAGTTGGAATTTTGAAGCGCTAGGATATCTTCTTCGCCTAGTTCTTCTAAATGATCCACGGATAATGCGCCCAAATCGATTGCTTTTGAAATAGCACCTAAAACTGAGAATTGGTTGACGTGCACTTTTGGAATCAAGCCCTGCTTTTTACCTGCTTCAAGAATTTGTGCCATTTCTTCAACCGTAAAATAATTACGTTCACAAAAAACATCAATGTATTCAGCCAAATTTTCTGTTGCAATTCTAGGCAACATTTCATTGATTATCAAATTGATGTAACCTTGGTGATTTTCTTTATATTCTAAAGGAAAAGCATGCGCACCTAAAAAAGTTGCTTTGATTACAATCTTGTTTGTTTCTTTAAGTTTTTTTATAACACGTAACATTTTCAACTCTGCCTCAACACTTAGTCCATAGCCTGATTTAATTTCAATTGCTCCAGTTCCGCAAGCTATCATTTTATCAATCCGGTTTTGCGCTAAAAGGTATAATTCATCTTCTGACATCGTTGCTAATTTACGTGCAGAATTTAAAATTCCACCACCTTTCGCAGCAATTTCCTCGTATCCTAAGCCGTGAATTTTATCCACAAACTCTTCTTCTCTTGAGGCAGCAAAAACAGTGTGTGTGTGTGAATCACAGAAAGCTGGTAAAACATAGCGTCCGTCAGCGTCCACAACTTCTAAATTACGCCAATCAGTGATTCCCTCCCAATCTTGCATTAAACCATAAGCGATTACTTCATTGTCTTCAAGTGCTAAAAACGCATTTTCTAAAATTGGTAATTCTTGCATTTCTTTTCCCTTGCGAATTGTTGGAATATGTTCGCCAACTTGAACTAATCCTTTTATGTTTTTGATTAAAATTTTCTGCATGAACTGATTTTATACAAATATACAATTGATAATAGGATAGAGGCGGTTGAAGGGTTTTGCCTACACTAATTTATTGACATTCAAATTATTTAAGCACTTTTTAAACAAAAAAAAGCTTTTGATTGTTTTTGTAACATGCAAGAATGGAAAAGTGTACCAGGATTTTCGGACTATGAAATTTCCGACTTAGGTCAAATTCGATCTAAAGATAGAATTAAGGTCTATAAAAACGGACGTTCAATACATTATAGTTCTAAAGAAAAGCTGTTGCGAGTTCATCCCGATAATGGCTTTTTGATGACTGATTTAATTGACGATAAAGGTTTTCGGAAAACTGTTTATCCACATAAGTCAGTTGCGCAGGCATTTATTGAGAATAAATCTCCGCGAAAAAACAAAGTTGTAATTCACGTAGATGGAGATTACAAAAACAACGCTATTGCTAACTTGAAGTGGTCTACCTACAGCGAATCGATTTTAATTGGTTTTCGCCAAGGCAAAAGGGACAATAGTGGTCTATGGTTTAAACGTCGTTTAAAATACGGTCCGAAAGGAGGAAATACATCTATCGGTCGCCCAGATCCGCTGAATTATTCTCAAAAGAAACGTATCGTGTATTTGAGAAGTGAAAAAGGAATGACACTGAGTCAACTAGCCCAAAAGTATAGTTGCAGCGTTTCGCACATTCATAAAACCATCAAAAATTGGATTACACCTGCTGCAACAAGTCTAGGTTAAATCAGTTTATTACGTCTAAAAATTCGTCTCACAGGAATTTGTAAACTTCCGAATGCTTCGTAAGTGTTAAGTGAATCTACGCTGAATAAATACCGCGTTCCGTCCACTGTCCAAATTATTTGATTTTTGTTGCTACTAATTGTCTTAGGTGGTTGTTGTCCTGAATAGAATTGATAACTTTTCTTGTTTGTTGAAGAGTGCAACAATGGAGAGAATAGAAATCTAAAATTTTCTTGTTCCTGTGTCAAAATCCCTTTTTTCAATAGTTTACTTATAAAAATGGGAGTGTGGTTAGTTGAAGTGAAGTTAACAGAGTAACCAAGCACAGAAACTTCTCTTGTTTTTTCAACTTCAGCAACATTAAAATCTTCATCTAATTCTGATTCAATATAGGTTTCATTAACATTTTGAAAACCACCTTCCTTAAAGGATAAATCTCCATCCCAAGCTTTTAAGAAGTCAACAAATGGAAAACCAAATCTTTTACCGATTTTAGCAAGTTCCTTAAACATAGCATCTTCTGGATGTTTTCTTAATTCAGAAATATCTAAATGTAATTCAATTGATTTTGTTGCATTTTCAATATTTACAAATCCTTTTCCATTTTCTTTTTTAGAAATGTAAAAGGGTGTTTCTTTTCGTAAGTAACTTTTTAAATTAAAACTTAAGGAATCGCTATCATGCGCAAACATGGCTGTTTTAATACCTATCTTTTTAAGTTTCCCCCAATTGGAATAAATCACTAAATGTTCATTTCTAAATTGTCTTTTGCTCAAAAATGTTTTCCATTCTGCTTGAATCCCTTTGTATCTTGCTTTGGTAATTTGGTCAAAATGAGCTTTGAAATTAGTCCCTTTATAGAAGAATAAATAATTTTTACCATAATGCAAATACATTTTTTCTTTCTTATAACGAAAAACATGCTGTTCGTTGATTGTCGTGTCACTAATAGCTATGAATTTCTGTAATCGTTCGATTCCTATTCCAATTTTTGAGGAATCGCTAACTTCTAACAAAAAACCCCAATCACCACTTTCATTTCCAAATAGATAGACTTGTTTTTGAAGGTTCAAACCATACATTTTACCTTGTCCAAGCAGGAACTCGTAAGAAGTGAAATCGCGAAAAGGAATTTTATGGTAGAACATCATTCCGCTTGTTTCTCGCGCTAAGTCTAAAACATTAGCTTTCCCAATAAAATCAGCTGTTGGAATTCGATCTACAATTCTTGGTGAAGTTGGTTTTTGAAACAAAAATGGACGAAGGTATAAGAAGGCACCTAATGCCGCGGCAAGAATTACGATTGTGAGAGTTTTACGAATCAAAGCTTATTTTGTAACGATGTAAATAGAATTGATTAAATCTAATAAATGTTTACCAGAAGTATCGTCACCTTGGTAAGTATATTTAATTTTAAACTGTGTTTTCTTCACACTTGTTTTAGTAGAAACTAATTCTAAATTACCCGATTTACCTTTTAAAGTTTGAATAATTTCATTTTGTCGATCGTTCAAAACATCCATCGGAAAACGATTGATAGTTTCTGCAACATTTATATTTGCGTACATAAAACCACTTTTTTTAGCTTTCCGCCCAGCTTTACGGCTTAGTTTTTCTTTTTTGTAACCGTCTGAATGGTTGACAGCTAAATCTTCGTCATTAGTTAATATAAACAGTCCATTTTTATTAATCATATACAATGGAGCTGCATCAAAAATGGCATTTTCAAAAATCCAGTAGTTGCCCTTGTTTTGAATTTTTGATGTTAATCTTCCGAAGTGTTTTAGAATTTTCTCAGGAATATCTGTTCGGTCAATAGTAATCCCATAAGTAAAAATAGGCATGTCTTCTTCGGCTTCAGCAACTCGTTCTCCATATTCAAACGTTTCTTCATCGTAGAAAAATTCAATTTTCTTTGTCTTGATTTTTTTGAATCCGTTAAATGAACCAAACATACTTCCTTTGTAAGTGCCAAAAAGTGCGTCTTTATTAACGAATTCATTCAATAATTCGATTGTCAAGACGTTCATTGCAATTTGTGCGTTTTTCTCTTCACTTAAAATTGGCATAATGATTTCATACGCTTTTTCATACGCTTTTTGCATATTTACATTATATGAAAAATAGCCAGAACTATTATTGGGGATGTATTTCAGGATGTTTCTATCAAATTTAGAATCATTCATTTCTTTATAAATTTCACCCAAACCTTTGCCGTATTCAGCGGTTATGTCAAATTCGACGGCATGTTCTTTCAAATAAATGTCACCTAAAATTACATTTCCAGCGTATAATTCTTGAACGTCTTTGTATAAGCTAGGAAGTACAGTTTGAAAATACCATAATCCATTCGCTTTATCGATGTTTCTAGCATTATCCATATAAAAAATTCCCTCCGAATCATGTGTCAATTGATTGGCAAAACGACTGTCAGAATTCGGCAAATTGATATTTAATACTAATAATTCGTTTAAAATCATGTCCAATTGCGCTTGTTGTAAAACCAATTGAACGCTATCTCTTAATTCATAATAATTTTTGACATTTGGATCTTCAGAGGCATCAGGGAATAGTTGATTTTCCTCTTCGTTTGGTTCTTCTTCTTCGCCAAATACTTTCTCATCTAAAATATTAAGTTCTTCTTCGTCGTAATTGAAATAATCAAATGGACTTTCATTTCCGCGAGCATACCAAATAGAATCTGTCATTTCAGAAATATAATCCATTGTCGGTTCTACGCGAATAAGTAAAGCACTATTTGCTCGAATGATTAGATTATTGAAAAATGATCCGTACACTTTTGTTTTTGCGTCACTCATTTTCTCAATCAAATCGAAGTCATCAAAAACAGTAAATAATTTTTGTTGGTCTTTTATGCCAAAAGAGAATCCTGAAATTTCAGATTTGTAGGCTTTACCGTAAAAAACATTTAGTTTTTGGTCAAAATCCAAACCAGAATCTTTTAAAGTGCTTCCACTTGTTGAACCATCAAAAAGCTCTTGATGCACTTCGTACATAAAGTCATAACTAATTAGTTCATCTAAAGAGATTTTTTGAAATAGGTTGATATTGTTGATACTGAATACAGTAACTGCATCTTTAGGAATTAAGTTTTCAGAGTTTTGAGCTTGAAAACTAAATACACATGACAAAAATACAGTGAATAAGACTTGTTTTTTGAATAACATCTGAGAATGAATATTCTGCGAAATTACGAAAATATTACTAGTTTTTGGTTGAATTCAAATAGATTACATTTTCTAAAATATCTAAATTTTCTTTCAAACTATAAGTATCTGTTTTAATCATGACAGCTTGCTTGTTTTTTGATAAAATAGCAGCTGGATTCGTGAATTTTTCAACTGTACTATCGAAACGAGAAATAGAAGTATATGATCCAGTTTTTAATAAATCAAGATCGCTCTGTTTCATTTCTTTTACCTTTGTTTGCGTGATTGTAGGGGTAGAACGTGTTAGTTTGTTTCCATCCCAGGCAATCCAATTATGGTCTAATTCCGTTGCTTTTTTCTCTTTCGTTAAACTATGAATCGTTTCTTTTAATCCTTCTTGCAGTACTAAAACATTGGTAAAATCGCAGGAAAATTTGAAAATGAAATCGGTGTAATTTTCTTCCACCTTCACATTTGAAATGCCATTTTGTGCATCTAATGTTTTTATGAATTGTTGAATTTTTTCTTTAATATCTTCGATTTTAGGAACTTTTTGTCCGTCTAAACTATCCAATGCTAAAATGGAATTAACCTTTATTTTGTTTGAACTGAGATTGATGTTGTAACGAAAGGTTCCAGATCCGTCAGCGTGAATAGTTAAATCGTCTAAAATTTCGATACAAGAACTTAAACTAAAAATTAGTACGAAGAGAAATAGTATGTTTTTTTTCACAGTTAAGATTTAATTCGATTTGGGTTGTCAATTAAAGTGCCAAAGGTAATAGCTAAATTTAATTGATAAAGTTTCACTAAAAAATTTCTAAGCAATTCTATAATTTAAATTCACTCAAGTTTATAAAAATTAAATCAACGAATTGCACGCTCATTGAATAAAACGTATCCAAAACTCACTTGAAACGATATTGGTTTTAGTTGTTTCGGAAAATAATTTACGGTTGCTCTAACTGGACCAATTGGCGAATGATAAATAAGGGAACTTGAAGCAATTAATGTTTCACCGTTAATTGGAGGAGCATATTCGATAGTGCCGTTACTATTTTTTTGAAGTAAAACAAATGGTTGATAATAATACGCATCTAATCTGAAATCTACATTTTTGTGAAAAGAGAAAATAACATTTAATCCAGCGCCTACAAATTGAGGAGATCGATATTCCGGTAAGAAAAATGTTTCCATATCGGGTAGGATATTGAAAACTGGCATAGCCAAAATACTTGCCGTATAATTTGCGAAAAGTGATTGACTATTGAAAACTCCTTTGCCATGAATTCCCAAATGAAAAACTCTCTTATTAATTATGAACGATTGAAATTCACTTTGTAAACTCAGCCATTCATGTTTTTTCAAAACTTTATCTTTTAAAATGGAGGTTGAACCTGGCGTTGTATTTTCACTGCCCATTACATAGCGTGCTCTAAACGAAAAAAAATGACCTTGATTTGCAAATTGTTTGCGGTTTAAACTGTTTTGAAGAAATTCCCATGTGATGGATGAACCGTTGAAAAGTGTAAAATCCGTTGTGTCTTTATTCGTGAAAATATCTGATTGATAATAGTCATCCTCCAATCTGAAAAAACGGTAATCAAAACTAGATTTTGAATTATTTGCTGTTGGGATTTTCAATTTGAAACCTCCGTACATTTCATTTTGAATTAAAAAAGAAGGTCTTACGTCTTCAAAAAAGGTTGAGAAACTCCTGAAATAATCCCAACGATTCATAGTGAAATAACCAGCTAATGCAATTGGAAATACAGAAGGAACTTCAACGTTGAAGTCAGCTTTTACAGAACCGTAAAATTTACCAAAATAGGATTCTGCATGCAATGCATAAGCGATTTTCCCGACACCTCTGTATGTTAATCCGAGATAGCCTATATTTACTGACCGAGAGGAGAAATGTCCGCCAATATCCACCCTGAAATCTTTTGCTTTTGTCACTACCAAATTCAATTGATGTGTAGAGTCTTTTTTCAAATCTAATGTTGGAAAAATGTATTGTATTTGTTGCGTCGCATACAATCTAAAGTAGCGCTTTGTCAAAGTATTATAATCTAAAATTTCTGATTTTTTCTCTCTTAACAACGAATTCGAAGCATATTTATAATTTATATTTTTCTCCTTATTATTCGTAATGTTTGAAATACGAATTTCTGGGACTTTAGCTCGAAATTCAGCTCTTCTTTTCGTTAGTTCTTCTTTTGTTACTTTGTGAGCAATATATAATTCCAAGGAATCTAAGTAGTTCAATGTGGCAGTATACCCATCTTTTATTGCCTCCTCAACGTTGTTAAATTCAAAAGTCCCTACGTTTGTTTTGGGTTGAATGATGATTCCCTCTGAGCAAGGTAAGCTGTAGTTAGTTGGTGTAGTTAACATTGTGCTTGCTAATCCAAAAAAATCACGTTCGTCAATAGGTCTTGGGTTTGTTGAAACATTACTTCCAATCAAATAATCAGGGTGAAAGTCGTTGTACATCACATCAATCGGAAAGTTGTTGTATAAACCTCCGTCAAACATCACGACACCATCGATTTTAATAGGATTGACATACATTGGATACGTCATTGAAGCGCGAACAGCTTGATTCAAATAGCCTTTGGAGAAAACGACACTTTTTCGCGTAATAACGTCAGCTGCAACACAACGAAAAGGGACGAATAATTTATTAAAATCACCACCAACTGCGGCACTTGTCGCACCCATGATTCGCATCATTTCGTAATCCAAAAAAGCTGGAGTAATCAAATTTATGGGAATTGATTTGCGCAAAATACTGTCTTTGGCAAAAGAGAAATTCAGCAAACTTGGATTTATTTCATCCTGACGGAACAAGAATTTTTTTGATACATCTACTTGCCCTGTGGTCATCAACTGAAATTGCTCGCTCATAACATACGCTTCGATTTCTTCGGGTGAATAACCGCAAGCATACAAACTTCCAACTAAGGAACCAGCAGATGTTCCGGCAATGTAATCAATTGGAATTCCGCGTTCTTCAAGTGCTTTAAGTACACCAATGTGCGCTACACCTGTTGCACCACCACCACTTAAAACTAATCCTACTTTTTGCTGAGCAATTAAAAATGTAGGAAACACAGAAAATAATAACAGAAATAACGTGGAAAAACCTTTCAATTTCGTTCTTTTGCACAAAGTTAGCCGATTATCTCTGAGATGGGGATTTGAAAATGTTAAAACGAGACTATATTTTTTGTCTATCTCTGTTTTAAATTGCTAATGTTAAAATAAGATTATGAAAACGAAAAAGGATATTGAATTAAAAGACAACGAATACTTCATCACGTTAAAGTGTGTATTTGGATTTGAGGAAACGTTGAAAGAGGAACTTGAAGAGCTGGGTTTTCCTGAAGTTGAGTTGTTAAACCGTGCGGTGCGAATTGTTGGTACTTGGAAAGATGTTTACTACTTGAATTTACATGTGCGTTGTGCAAATTCAATTTTAGTTGAAATCGATCACTTTTTCATTCAAACCGAGGAAGATTTATACAAAAGGGCTTCTAAAATTGGTTGGACTAATATTTTTGATGTTAAGAAAACCTTTGCTGTAAAAGGTGCTGTTTTTTCTTCATTATTTACCAATTCTCATTATCCTTTTTTGGTGGTAAAAGACGCGATTGTTGATGCTTTTAGAGATAAGTATAACGAGCGCCCAGATATTGAATTGAAACGACCACATGTTGTTTTTGATTTATACATTAAAGAAAAAGAGGTAACATTATCCATCAACACAAGTGGAGTTCCTTTATTTCAACGTGGTTACCGCGAGGCTGTTGGGGAAGCTCCTTTGAACGAAGTTGTGGCAGCTGGATTAGTGCGAATGTCAGGCTGGGATAGAAAAACAACCTTTATGGATCCATTTTGTGGTTCTGGAACAATTTTGATGGAAGCCGCTTTTTTAGCATCAGGAATTCCTTCAAACATTGAACGTCAGCATTATGCATTTAAAAACCTAAAAGATTTTGACCAAGCAATGTGGGATGAAATTTATGAAGGTGCTTTAAGAAATGTTAGAAGTTTACCTTGTAAAATTATTGGTTCAGATTTATCGGACGAAATGATAATTAAAACCCGTAGAAATCTACGTTCTATGAGTTTTGGTCGTTTTATTCAAACAAGTGTTTTACCCTTTGACGAAGTGAAAAAACCAGACGATGAAAAAGTATTTATTGTAACGAATCCACCTTATGGCGAACGTTTGGAAGCAGATGTTGCAGAACTTTACGACGGAATCGGTAACTGGCTCAAACACGAAATGACTAATTGTGAAGCGTGGATTATCACCTCAAGTGAGGAAGGTTTGAAATCTATTGGCTTGAAACCGTCCAGAAAACAAAAAGTTTTTAACGGCGATTTAGAATGTAGCTTCCGCTCATTTGTGACATACGAAGGCTCTAAGAAAAATAAGGGAGAAGTTCACGAACAAACCGAGGAATTGGAAGAAGCAGAAGAAACAGAAGAAACAGAATAGAAATTTTCAAGCAAATTCAAAATAATTTTGATTTGGAAACTTATTTTTTCCTTAATCAAAATAATGAAATCGGATATAATACTTTCTAATGTAATTGATTTCCAACTAAATGGATAATTTAAAATTTTCTATTTATTACCAAGTTTAAATGTGTATTAATTGCCATTTAAAAAAGGCTTAAATGAGTTGATCGTTAGATTTTGCACAAACTATAATTTGCAATTTAATAAAATTCGTTTGACCTCATTTCACAATAAGGGTTTAATTAATTTGCATATCGGCCTTAGCAAAAGTGAATTCGTGCTTCTAATTTTTCCACACTTTTTATTCGTTTTATTCAAATCGCGTAATTCGTATAATTGT
>Ga0105050_10004402_pt1 | contig 18796 bp, 8 predicted proteins | sample FRY01_FD_78088 | JGI IMG/M metagenome (GOLD analysis project Ga0105050, IMG submission 78088) | Freshwater microbial communities from Lake Fryxell liftoff mats and glacier meltwater in Antarctica - FRY-01 | ecosystem: Environmental > Aquatic > Freshwater > Ice > Glacier meltwater ... | reverse complement strand
TTGCCCTTAGAGTCTCGCTTGACTTGCCCGTCTGAGCGGGATAGGCGCTGTGAGCGCATACCGCCCGCCAGCAGCGGTTGCTCCCTGACCCACCGCTCCAACTCCGCGCCTGTCAGCAGCGGCCTATTTGGGTCCCTTGCCTCATCCGCTTCCATTTCCGCTAGCGATCGTCGAATTCCGGCGGCGGCGGCGGCGGCGAGCTTCTCGATCTCGTCGAACGGGAGGTCACCGGGGAGGTTGTCCCCGTACTTCTCGGGGAGTCCGAGATTTGTCGGGTCGTCCCTGCGCCTCCGCGCCGTCTCCGCTCTCACCCCGGCGCCTCTGCGGGCCTCTTGTTCGGCTGTCAGACCGAGGCTGCCGATTTTACCATCATCCCGTTGGCGCCGTTCGGAGCGACGGCCCTGAATCGATGAGCCATCAATGCGGCGAACCAAACTCGACTGATCCCCAAGCAGCTCCCGCAAGCGGTTCTCGTCGAGGGCCGCGGCCGGATTCCCGGCACGACGCTCCTTTTCGATTTCCATTGAATCGCCGTCAACAAGGGCGGAGACCCGTCGAGCCATATTCTTTGGGACAGTGAACCGTGGGATGATTGGACGTTCCATTCCGGGCACGCCCTCAAATACGATCCCGTCACTGTCCCCATCGACCCGTCCGGTGATGTCAACGAAAGACATTCCTCGCGGTGCGGAACGAAGACCGCCTCCAACTTTTGGTCCAAGCGCTTTGACCTCTGGTTCGAATGGGCTCAGGCTGTATCCGCCGTGATTTAGGAGGGACTCAGATTTTGCTTTGAGTACTTCCTTGACTGTGCGGCGAAGAATCCCTGTTCCGTTCGCCATATTGGAAAGATCGCTACCTAGGTGCGGGTTATTGTCCCTCGACTTGAATCGCATTCCCTTGGTCTCGATTCCGAGACCATCAACCCGAACCTTGGCCATAACCGACGAACGTGCGGTTTCGTTGAGCAGCGAGCGGACCTTGAATTCGACTGCGGTTTGGAAATGCTCGTCAGGGAAGAACGAGAGAGGGACGCCCGACATGTCGAGAATTTTGGTGTTCGCCCGAGTTTTAAATGAAGCCACGTGGACCATGTCATCTCGGTTTGGGAGCCTGACATCGAGATTCCCATCGATCATTTCGGCAAGAAGAGGCTCTTCCGACGCCGACAAGCCTCGGAAGGCGCCGACTTCGATCCCGTATGGGAGTTCGTCTTCGATGCTTTTTGTTTGGATGTCGTTATACGCTTCCGCCCATGCTTCGCCTTTCGCCGAAAGGCCATAACAGGTTTCAGCAACTTCATCTCGAACGACTAAGCCAAACAGCTTTCCCGAAATTTTGTCTTTTACGATTGCGTACTGTTTCACTTTTTACCTCCAAGCGCGATTACAATTTGTTCACGCTGGTTTTGAAGAATATCGATTCTATTTTCTACAATAGTCGAAACAATATTCAGGTGGGTTTTCTCGGCGGTACTCAACGACCCATCCGAATAGAGCCGATTCCGGTATCGCGTGAAACTAAACTTTCGCGCTTTTTCCAAAAGTTGAAATACTTGCTGCTGCATCTGACGTTTTTGCGACTCCTTCAACTCTCTATAATACTTGCTGTACACGCCTTCAATATTGACCGATTGAAACTTTCGTATGCGGGCTTTTGTTCTCTCGCTGATTTTGATTTCATCCAAATCGTAAAGTTCCGACTGAGCAAACAGTGGAACAGCAGTAGCCGTGTCGCCCTTTTTGAGAATGGCGATCGAATTTAGTTTCCGATTGGTAACGTCAGAAAGTAGGTCTGCGACCAGAAGTGCTGCCACTTGGTTCGTGTCAATGTCAGAAAGCGCAATATCTGTTGTCAGTTTGGAGCCATCTACGACCGACTCTGGCGACTCGATCAACAGATTTTTCTTTGCCCCAGTGCCGGTAATCCCGTAGTCGGGTGTATCGATGCCCAAAAACTTCTGCACTTCAGCGGAAAACCCGTGATTAATATGATCGTTGGGACGTGTCGACTTGCGAAGAGCGTAAGACTTTCCTGATGTCGAGGTGTACAGATTCCCTTCTCTCTTGAAGATATTTGCTTCGCGAAGTGCTGCCTGCAGGATCGACGGACTGATTTGCGAAAGAGGCCCACCTTTTTTGATGATTGCAGCAGCTTGGCTTACATCTGTCACATCGTCCGTCGGCGAAGCAGGCTTCTTGGAGGCAGCCGTCTTTGGCTTTTTTGCTTTCTTGAACATGTCCCCGATAGTTTTACCTGTGGGGAGTTTCTCCGTGTAGGACATCCCGTCGCCGGTTTCTTCAACTAGGTATTTTAGTCGCGCTGCCGGGTCTGAACTGTTGTCTGTTTTGATTGCCTTGTTTACTGTTCGACCAAGTTTTCGACGTTCACCAACAGTAAGTTTTCGAACCTTTTTGATTTCGACGACCCCACCGTTGTCCAGGACATACGTCACGTTGGTTACACCAGTATTCGACATCAGGCCAAGTTCTTCCCCACCGAAATTGTCGACCGACTGCAACCGCATGACATAGGTTGCATCCTCCATGTCACGGTTGTCTGGAATTGTTCGTAGAACCGCGCTACTCACAACTGGTTCCAGAACGAAACTGTCTCGTCGGACAAGGCGAACAGCGTCTCCATCAACTTTGCTCATCCCTTTGATGATTTCGCCAACCGCCTTATCGCGGGCGACCGCATTCGTTTTTGGCGAGACCCGAGGAATTTGTGGACGTCGAACCGTCGTTACATTGCCCACGCCCGGGGAGCCAGTGATTGGATCGCCCTCAACGGTGTCGACTTGCATAGCACGCGGACCCCTGAGCGCCCTGCGAATGGCGGAAATTGCCCGACCGAGCGGTCCGGGAAGACCGAACAGTTTTGCTCCACACGTCGACAAACGGTTATCGGTGAAACGGCCACCATACTGGTATCCCTCTGGACATCTGCTTGTTCCGTTGCCGGGAGACCTGCGCCGTCTCCCACCCCCGCCGCCGGGAGTAAGTGCCCGCGCGATTCCGGAGCGAATGGGGCTCCTGTAGGGGGAAATGTTTCCCGGAAGGATTGCTGATCCGACCGACTGGGCGGCCTGTCCGGCCCGGCTACTTGACCCGATGAGCCCAACGCGCTTTACTCGGTAGTTGCCATTGCGGACCGAAAGACCCTTGTACTCGATGACTTCTTCTAGTCGGGCGCCGACTCCACGCAGATACGGCGTGTTGACTTTCGTGTTCAGATCGACCAGTATCACCCTTTTCACGCTGATGGCTGGACACGCCTCGCATCCTGTTTCTTTGTCGTACAAGAATGACTCAACCATCATGCGCACTCTCTGCAGTCGTCGTCTCGCGTGAACTCGTTTACGAGTTTTGTTCCATCAGACATCTCGACCTCAAGTTCCCAGTTATCGTAATCGCGGAGATAGTTGGCAAAGGTTGGCTCCATTGCGACAAAGTCGGTTAGCACAGAAAATGCATGCTTGTAATCCATTTCGGTTACGACAGGTGGAATACCGTCGTCGAATCCAAGGCTTTTCATTTCTTGAAAATCGCTAAAGAAGACATCATCGCTGTCTTCCCAGTATCCTTCGAGAGACTTCTTGCCCTTTTTGAACCGTTTCTTCATCCTGCGATTGAAGTCGCCGTCGCTCCAATTCTTCAGTTTCTTGAGTTTCCCTTTACAGTTCTTCATGGTTGGATGGTGGCAGCCTTCATTCGGCCACAAACCAGTAGTTTCATGATGAAGCCAAGCGCATATTCTGCTCAACGGATACAACTCCGGATGGTTCTTCAGGATTACCCTGCAGCGCGTGAAGCCTCCCGGCTTCCTCATGATTGGGCGCCAGTAGCGAAGAAGTCGCTCTAGGTTGCCGCGTCTTGGTCCACGTCCGCGAAGGACGTCGCCAGTGATACGCTCCTGAGGGAGGTCCAAAAGTATATCTTGAATTGCTTTGATCTCTAGATCAATCATGATACCTACAGTTTAGTTTATTCAGTGCCTTCTTCGGCGTTGGAACCCGAAGTCAACCGCTTGTGCCGCTCTTGTGATGCAATGCGTTCTTCGAGGGATCGAGTTGCTATAAGTTTTTTTGGGCGCTGCGATTTAGGTACATTTAGAAAACCGTACCTGAAACTGTTCCAAATCTGCTCATCTGTCTCGTCCCTGAATAGATTGGTATGAGAAGTGTAAGAAATGTTGTAATCGTTATACATTTCTCGAATCAGAGTTATACGTTTTTCTGTATGCGGATCGCTACCAAACTCAATTTTGCGGAAAGCACCAATAATTTGGTCGCGCGACAAAACCTTTTCGGCCTGCGATCGGGTCACGCCAAGCACTTTTTCCACTTTCTCGTTCCAGTCAATTAACCACTTTGGTTCTGAACCCATAAAATCCTCAATTAATCCTCATGTCGGCGTCCGGGAAAAGCCACTTCTGTACCTTCGCTACCACCGCCAGCTCTTCGTCGTTCAGGCCGCGGGTGCTATCTCCCCACTTAATAAATATTTCGTTGCCAAGAGCGTTCGCTGCCCCAAGTTCAGCAAACAACTCCATGTCATGAAAGTCAAACAATATATCCGCGTCGCGGGCTATGTGCGCAGCCATATAGCTGGCCCATGGACCTTGTGATCCAAGTTTTGCGATCATTCGAACGAGTTCCCGCTCCCGTTCTGTCAGGTCATCGAAACGTTTTGTCCCAGCAAAGAATTGTTCGAGCAATGCGCGTAGCGCTGCTAGGTCGCCTATGCTCATCTTTCCCTGTAGATCACTTAGGATGATCGCCAGATCGTCGTACGCCGCTTTGGTAAGAGCTTCTCGAACGTTGATCGAACCGAGGCTGGAATCCAGAAGTTGCCGAACCGTAATGGCACCATCTGTTCCGGGTACCCGAAGTGGCCTAACGGTGTCAACTTCTCCCCGCTGTTTGGCCATGTCGCCGAGTCGTATCATTGCTTCGACGATTGGCTTTACATCCTCAGCGGTAACAGCTGGCGTATCCTTGGTTTTGGGCAGGCCATGTTCGAGCATCAACGCCAAGTCGGGCACGGGGATTGGGGTCCCGTCCGAGAGTTTTAGGATTGGTGCAACGACCCTGCCATTCCATGGCGTCTTACTCATGTAAGACATTGGGGTTGAAAATAACTCGCTATTTTGACCCACCAGTTTAGCGAAAAACATTTGGTGGATTTGATCCCACGCGATTGGATCGCCAGCCTTCCACGAGTGGCCAGTTGGGTTGGGGAAAACCCGACGACCCAGTGCGTTAAAAAAGTCTGCGATCCCCTGCGACGCTCCAATTTTCTGACCGCTCCCATCGGCTTTCGCGATCGGATTGTTCCAGAGGCCATCGAGGCGGGATTCTCGGAGTCCAACCCGGCCAACAAATGCTGCATAACGGCGTAATCCCCATACTTTCGCACCAATATTTGTTCTCTGAGCGCCCGTTTTACTTCCGTGTCCGACATCGATTTTTCGATATGTTCTTTTACTCTGTTGTGTACGTCTAGAACGGTTAGTCCTTCATCTCGATCGAAGCCCGCAGCAGAAAGAGCGTCATCCATCGACATTGTCATGTGGGCAACGTGCGTCATTTCATGACTGGTGATAGCGCGTTGAGCCATAGCCCGGGCCTCCTGCCATGCTTGCACCGATTCAGCGTCGCCGAAGTCGCCGGGAGTGTCTTCCAGCATGGTGAAAAACATTTTGTTTACTTCCAACTGGAAATTGCCGAAATCATCCAAATTCCCGCGTTTGTCGTAACTCGTCTCCTCTTGATATTTTACCTTAAACATCATCGATGGTGTGTCATCGGGTCCGACCGGGACGAAGTCGAAGCCATTGGTGAATTTCGCGAGCCTCTGCCTTCCCTTATACTCGATCGATCCATCGGCGGTATTGAATCCGGGCTGATTTAGACTATAAGCGGAAATGTCGAATCTCATGTCGTTGAGTCGCTGGTTCCAACTCAATGCCAACATGAAGCCCATCGCGTGCTCGTAATGCGCTGGAAGAAGCTCATTATTGGCTAACTTGTCAGCAAAATAGTCTGCTTTTGAAACTCCGCTAATAAAGTTTGGGTGCGCTTGGTTCATCGCTGAACGAAGGTCTCCGTACGTTTTGATTGGTTTTCCGCCATGGAACATGTCGAGAACGCGCTTCGTATCCTTCTCGTAAATGTTACTGTAATGCTCCTTTGATCGCTGCACCCAACGGTCACTCGGAGTACTAGGCAGATAATTCCGAATAGAGGCCATTCCGGTTACTTGCCGTGCCTCAATACGGTTTTGTGCCCGCCGAAACTTTTTTGCTCGCCTCACCTGACGAGAGGAAACGTCCGCAACCGCACCCGAAACGCGTCGAGCAAACTGTGTTCCCTCCTGCACGAAACCGTCACCGTCCGCATCTCCCGAATCGGGATCGAACGTTGCCCCACGAACGAAACCGCGAACGGCGCCCGTCGCCCGATCACCAATGCGCCCTGCTCCGCGCCTAAGCGCCCGACCGAGGGCTTTCTCGTGATTGCCGCTGGACATCAGCGACTTCAACTCGCTCGCGCGCACTTCCTTTTCTTCGATGATCTCTTCTGCCGATTTCGAGTTTGTCTTGGGAAACTTTAAAATGGTTTCAGTTCCAGCCAGCATGCTGTCGGGGATTGGCTGCACTCGGCTTTCGATGATGTTCCGCCAACGATCATTAGGGGAATCGACACCAGACCACAGGAATTCGTGAAAATCTGACGTCAAGATGCGCTTTACCGGCTTGTGCGCGATGAAGGATAAAAAATTTACGTTATGGGTTTTCCGTTCCTTGTCGACGAGCACACCATCTGACTCTCCATCGATAACAAAATAAAGTGTTCCTACACTGGTTCTACCTACGGGGATCGCTTTCATTCGCCAACCTCACGTAATGCCGCTTCGTACACTGGGCTATGACTATCTAAGGATTTGGAACCACGCATGTTTCGCATCCCCTGTTGAACGATGGGTCGGAGGGTGGCTTGGCGTGCGGAAACTTCATCGTCCAAGCGAACAAGCAGTGCTTCCTCGACGTTACGGACACGACCGATTCGTGCGCCAGAATCCGTTGAGGAGGTGAGGTCTCTTCTACTGAAGAGATCGATGCCATCCGCGTTCGTGTACCTGACGTTTACGCCCGCACGATCAAATCGAATCCGATCGGCATTTGCGGCGCGATGCTGGCGAAGCAGGTTTGCGCTTTTGATGTTTGGTAGGCGACCGTTTGAAAGCGACTCTAACAAGAAGTCGATTTCTGCATCGGACCATCCTGCTCTTTTTAGATTCTGTGCGGTTCCGCTCGCTTGGAAGTCGATATCTCCGCGACGCAATTCGAGCCTCTTCCAGCCAAGGGAATCGATCGGAACATCAATCCGCTCGATGTCCGCAATGTCGAATCCGCCAGCGATTGCTGTTTCCATTGGAATGTCTGCCGAACCAAAACTTCTTGGAAGACGTGTCATCATCCCGTTTTGTTCGACTTCGGGCGGCATGTCACGCATCTGCACGCCACGAAAATCGCCGGTAAGTCCAGCGTGTAAAAGATTTCCCATCCGTAAGGCTGTATCGCCTTCGCCTCGTCTAGAAACTGCCAACTGGGAAGCGTAGCGACGAGGGTCGGTGTCGTTCAGGCGGGTCATCGCGGCGGGATCTCGGAGAATGTCGCCAAGAGCGTATGCCGACCTCATCGACACTTCCGGTCGGAGAACGATGTCTGACTCCCCATACGGGGAAAGAGGTCCATGTGGAGAGTCGCCACTGTGGTCGAAGAAGCCGGAGCGACGCAATGCGGGGAATCCGCCACGTCCGCTTCGCTCTAGGAGGTCGTCGACAATATTATCGTGTACGGCATGGGTGGCGTGTCCAATGAGTGGTCGACTATCGGGTGGCGCACCCGTCGGCCAGCCATTGTTCCGTTCGAATTCGGCCATCATCATTGAACGATCCGCCCGCGTTGGACTTCCTGTTTCAAGCAGGTCATTCAACTCGTCGGAAGAAACGCGGCTGCGAACCCGGCGGTCAACGCCCTCATGCCATTGCTCTGCCGCCTCGGCAACCTTTTTGGTGACAGCGTCGCTTCCTGATCGCTCGATGAAATCGCGAGTTTCCGGCGTCATCGAAAATTCACGACCATCTGCGGTGCGTAGGTTGTCGCTGAGGTCGCCGTCTGCAAGTCTGTCGGCGGTGAGGATCATGCTTGTCGCGGTGGAGCGGTCGAGCGTCTGGTCGCGGGCCGAAAAGTCTGGGTTGAACGGCTCGATGGAGTTGTCCGCAAAGCCTCGATCCATGTCATTGCGACGCTTGATCATTTTTGTGCGGACAGCAGAATCTTGGCTGAAGTGAGACCTGACGTGACGGGGTTGTTCAACCTGCCGACCACGAAGGACTCTTTCTAGGTCAGAGCGTTCACGCATTTCGGCGACGCTTCCCGGATTGCCCCATTCGGACATGTCTCCGAGTAGCCGACCAGCGAAGTCGGAGGATGATTCCTGACGCGAAGGAATCATGGTTTGGACTCCGTCGACGTCTTCGACGACGTCGAACGAGCCGGGGGGCAGGGTGAGTTTAGAATTTTCTCCGTCCTCATTTTCGCGCCACATTCCACGCGATCCCTTCGGCACAACTATTTTTGTGCGGTTTCCGGAATTCGCGTAGTCGATGTTGCTTTCCTCGCGGGAAGAAACTACTTGCAGTTCTACGAAACCTCTGGACCTCTTTGACCGCAGTCCATCGAGTAGGAGTTGGAAACTCCGTCCGTCCTCCGCTTCGATGTAGGTGTCGATCGGGATCAGGTCGTCGCCGTCGTCAAATATGACGTATCCTTCAACAGTTTCAGATACTGGGTTCCGTTCCATCGCATCCAAAACAGGAAGAATGGTTTCGGCAATTTCTTTTGAAGGAGATGGATGTGGGCCAGTGTTGTCCACTTCCTGCCCGCGAACCTCTGCCGCTCGCTTAACCGCATCTTCGAGGTCGGTTCCACCATGAACGTAATTTTTGTTCCGTTCCTTTAGGTCTTTGGTCATTGCGGCTTGTTCGACATTGTTCATGGAGCGCATCGCTTCCATCGACTGCTCCGAACCGTGCCCTGCTGGATCCTCTGTCCACGATTTTGGCGCATCCGGGTAGCGTCCGGGAATGCTTTGTTCGGTTTGGATCATCGCCTGCCGATAGCGGTCATCGTCGTAAATTTCGTCGTCGTCGCCAGCATTCTTTTTGTAAGGCTTCTTCGACTTGCGGAAAATTTTTCCAGAATCGTTCCGTTCAAATTTGCTGGAACGTTCTTGCCTGATTTTATCGCTGGCGTTACGGCGTCGAGCATTCTCGTCGGCGATCTGCGCCATTCCCTTTGACGCCATCCACAGGCGTGCGGTGTCGTCGTCGTCTAATTGCTCTCCGGCGTCAATTCGTTCGAGCAGTTGATCGGCGTCAGTCTGTAAGACCTTAAATCTGCCATCTAGGCCGTCGGCGCCCAACTGACTGTAAGGGACGTCAGGCCATCCCCATGTTCTGGCAATTGATTTGCGTGGAATCTCTTGGTTGCCGCCTCTCTTGTCATCAGGTCGACCGCCGTGGCGGGCAATGAAGTAACGCTCCATGAGATCCCATGGTCCCTGAGTCGAAAGAATTTCTCCCGTTTCCTTATCAACCATCCATGTAATTTCACTTGGAATGATGCTCAGTTCCGTGTCGTCCGGAACGGGTGAGCCCGGAGGGCTGTTCGGTGGATTCGTGGCAGGGATGTTGGGTGGGGTTGGCGGGGGTGTATTTCCCGGAGGTGCAGGCGACCATTTCGGAGGTCCGGATGGAGTTACGGGCGAGTTGATATCCGACTTCCCATTCATCCACTCGATTTGCTGATCAATCAGATCACTGTCGATGACGCCCATTTTCTGAAGAGCACGAAGTTCGGTCATGCCCTCCATGAGCATGACTGCAAGGGTGATCCCTGATTCTTGTCTGAGCGGGCCCTCTCCGTTTTCTCCCCAGAATTCCTTGACTTTGTCTTGGTAGTATTTACCGGACAGGATGTGAAGCATGCTTCCTTCGAAGGCATGGATGCCGACGGGAGGAAAACCCTCCGGCAGGTATTCCGCTGGAAGGAGACCCTGTATGACGCTGTTCAATGCCTCCCCCCACTGCTCGTTACTCCACTGATCAGGTGGATCCGTCAAAGCCACCACCCCATTTTTACCCACCGCATAGGTGACACCACGATTGTTCCAATCGTCAATGACCAGTTTCTGAACAGCGGCGTACTGCTGCAGATGGCCCATTTCGTGGTAACCAATATGTCGCGCCTGCGCTTGGAGCGATCCATGCCGCGCGGCAGAAAGGTCAGACGCGTACCTGTCCTTCCAACGCTCTAGATCGATCTCGCCCTGAAAGAATTCTTGAAGCGCCTGCCATTGCTGACCCTCGCTGCCGGTTCCATCCGTTGAGACGATCCTGATCTTTCCGTCGTCCAGATAGAAGGCTCCATCATCATCGATCATTGGTCGCAGAACTTGGACGAGCGGGTTGACCTCCATGGTCATGCCGAAACCAGTAGTGTTTTGGTAACTAATTGGAGAGAGTTCCGCTTCGGTCAACCAGTAATTTTCGAGATTCCCATTTTCGCGACCGGCATCGTATGGCCTGAAAGTTATTTTTTTGAGGAGGCGCACTGATTCAGGGTCGTCATGGAACTCGTGGAGGATGGACTCAAGAGTCCCTCTGAGTACATCGTGATGTCGATCAACGAGGATCTCCACCATCTTTGCCGCGTCCGCTGGGTCAACTGACGGATCAACGTAGTCGAGGTAATCCTGACGAAGCCTCGCATCCAGATTCTGGAGATTCTCCAAAAGAGTTTTGTTCGGGTCGTAGACGGAATCTCCAAAAATGCCGGAGAACAAGCCTTCGAATTCGACATCCCACATGCCGTTGTTCCTCAGACCCAAAATGGTGTCCCACAAGTCTGCGTTTAGGTCGGTATCACCAGTTGCAGACACCATCTTTCGCAACGTGTCCAGCGCTGCATCTTTTTCCGCAAGCCGTTGATCGAAAACGCTTTTTGGGGCAAGCATCTGCGAGGCCGCTTCCATTGCGCGCCTGTTGGAAGCAAAACGCGGATCATCCGCATCAGCTTCCAGCATCTCCATGTACCGCCCCATCGCTACATGGTTGTTGAACCAACTACCTACACGACCAAGCCGTCGGATGGCGGATACTGGGGCCACGAAACAGTTGGTCCCGAACTCGTCCGTGAACTGGTTTGCTGCCGGAGTTCCGGGAGGACAACGGAATTTTCCTAGTTCGTCGACGATGACACCAATTGCTCTCGCTGAGCGGGAACCGAGACTGCCGCCGGGGACAACTGAGCCGATGCTCCTACCGAGAGCTTTCGTTTCCACTCCGTCAGGAAGAGACTTGACGTTTACCGTTCGCTTCGAATCTTCGATCCTTGCGCCAGTTCTTGGGTCCGCTTCGTATTCGTTGACAATAATTTTCGGCGTCTTTTTTTTGAAGGCAAGCGCCTCCATCATCCCCAATCGCCGCTCGTCTGGTCGAAGTTCCTTGGGGGGAGAAACCCACCCGAAGTTTGGTTCATCGCCCTTGCGGAGCATATCCTTTGCGGTCACATGCAATTTTAGAACATCGCCGGGTTGACGCGTCTTGTTCGGCGCAAACCTTACTTCTGGTATGGTCTCCTTGACACCGGAACCGGCGGTCCTCTTCTGGGACTCCTTGTCGTTCCCGCCGACGGCGTCGCCGATGAGCGCTTTGACGGACCACTCTGCATCAATCTCTGATCTGGTGCTGGAGATTGCAGCGTGAATACGGAACTGTTGGCCTAGCCACTCGTAATCACGACGGTGGGTGCCTAAAACTCGTTCCGAATGTATATATCTGGTGGCTCGGGTTAGGGCCATTGGGACCCACTCTTTCCCGACACTCAGGCGAGACCGTCGACGTCGCCGTCCTCGTTGGTTAGCATTTCGAACTCCGCAATCGACTGCATGAACGCGGCATCAACGTCCGAAAGGACATCTGCCTTCTTTGAGGCCGACCAGTTGGCGGGAAGCATGTCTTCCTTGCCCATTTCACGAGCGCGCTTCATGATGTGCTTCTTCGCCGTCTCCTTGTCGGCTGCGCGACCGTGGGCCATGATGGCGTTACGGAGATCGTCGACGTTGGAGATAGGGAACGAACCGTCAGACATGGCGAGGCCCTCTTTGGCCATCTCCTCACGCTGTTCCTCGTTGAAGGCGCGCTTGAGGGCGATCTCTGCGGCTTCCGCCTCGATTTCTTCTGCCTCGTCCGGCTCGTAAGCGTCGTATCCAAGAACCTCGCCGTCGAGGGCGACGAACACGTCGTACGACTTTCCGTCAATTCCATCAATCTCGACTGCGTAGCAGTCAAAACCTTCGAAGGTGTCTGGTTCGACCGCCATCACTGAACCATCGAGCCCGTCGAGGCTTTTCACTGCGATATCGCATGCCTCGGTGAAGCCGATAAGTTCCGTTTCCTCGTACAAAGACTTCTGCTCGAAAACTGAATCGTCGAGGCGATGGAAGGCGAGAACTTCGCCCGTAGTTCCTTCCATGTAGACCTCGATCGCTCGCCCATCCTTGACTTGAAGATCGACGATGTAGACGTCGCTGCTCTGGGCGTAGCCGGAATCAATAACCGTTCCGTCGAACTCGGCCTCCGCTTTGCCTTCAATCTCGATGAGACCCGGCATCCCCTTCTCCGACATGCACCCGCCCGGGCAGTCGTCGCACATGCCGCTGCTTCCGGAGTAAACCTTGCGATCGATTGCGCAAAGGAATCCGGATTTACCGACGTTTGCTGTTTTCTTGCCCATCGTATTCAGGCGACGCTTGCGGGCATCACCCATCCAGCGCTTGGCGACGGGGGCGTCCTCTTCGTCTTCGTCGTCTTCGTCGTCTTCGTCGTCTACGGCGGTGTCGTCGTCGGTCTCGGGATCTGACTCGACGTCGGTGGCGTCTTCCTCGTCGGCCTCGGGATCAACGTCGGGGGCGTCCTCGTCTTCCTCTTCTTCGTCGTCAATTTCAGAGCCAACGGCGGCGAGTGCCTTTTCCACCAACTCGTCCTCGTCGTCGATTTCTTCCATTTCCTCATCGGAAACTGGAACCATCTTCATGGAAACGGGTATTGCTCCGCACTTTCCACAGACTTTCGCGCCCGCCGTGTATCCGCACTCATCTCCACTGAGACCTTTTGCGCACTTAAGAACACCACCGTCAGCGTCAATCTTGACAACTGCTTTCTCGTCGTAACTCATCGTTGCTGGCTCCTTACAGTGCATGTTCTTGAGTAGACAATCATTTTGAAAATACTACACCTTCACATGGCATCATAGCCTTAAGGCGTGGAGACCACGCAGAAGTATTTGGGGTAATTTTCACTAAGACCGTTTGTCAAATTGTACCCTAGATTGGTGTTGGTTGAGGGGAAAGCCCAAATAATCAATTGTTCGGGATGCTGACAGTCCTTCCTTGAGAGTTTGTCCTCTCCTGTGTCCGGCTAGTTATTTCTTCAGTTGTCCCCGTTATGAATGTTCCCATCGCTGCTTCAGCAAAAATATCAAGGAGCCTCGTGAAAATGTCTACCCTTGATCCGCCTGTTTCCATTTGTCGATCGACCACGACCATGAGGGCGTCCATTATCTGGTCTACCTCGTCTTGGGTGACCGTAACTGTTCCGACGTTCGTCCTGCGGTCACCAAGTTTTCCGGAGTCTTGACGGCCCATAATGCCCTACAAGAGTCTAAGCGCGTCAGATGTTTGTCTGTCGCTGCTTGAGCGTGCTTCTCTAATTTCCTTGTCGAGAGAATCTTCAATCTTTTTGAAGAATGTTGCCTCTTCAATAATCTGGGTGCGACCCTTTTTCTCGGAGCGAAGGCCGCCAACGCTTCTCGAATTCGCATATTCCTGAACAGATTCACTTGGCTTATAGTTGCGCATTGAGCGCATGCCAGCCTCTGAAAGGAAACGCGCAGCCCCCGTTCCGGTATTAGGGATATCGTCTTCATCAATCCCGCCGACCCGGAGGGCAGCGGCCGAGTCGCCCTGCTCGATGGCGCCATTACGTTGGTAGCCGTCGACCATCTCGCCAATAACCGTATTCAACGATCGTGCCGCTTGCATACTCGCAGACTCTTTTGCTGTGAGTTCCCTGCCTTGGAACTGCTCCATGTATTCATCGAGCGTGGCTTGCATTGATTCGAGCATCGTCATCGTGACCTCGTCGCCCTCGTTGGTAAGATCAGAAAGAGCATCCCAAACCTCTTGATGATCCTCTGATGCATCACCGTCAGCAACGGCGTCGGCGAGACGTGTTTGGTTCCCTGAGACACGTTTGTCAACTTTAGATAGATCCCGTTTGCGTTGTTCCGTCCATTGGGCCGGGGAGATTTCTGGCGACTGTTCCTCTGGAACTGCGTCTCCAGTGGGCTGTTCGGGTGGAGCGGATGGACTTGGTGCTGGCGGAGTATTGGCCAATTCCTGAGTGATTTGACGTCGCCGAGACTGGCGTTCTTCCCTGCGCTCCTGCTCCTCTATCTTCTTGCCTATTTCTGTGGAAAGGCGCCGGAAATCGACTTCCTTCATGCCGCTCTTCTTGGGAGAATAAAAAGCATAGAGTTCGTCAAACTGCTGATCTGGGGGTAGTTCATCCCATCCTTCGGGTTTGATTTCTTCCCACTTTTTGCCCACATTTTGGCTGTTTGCAATTCTGGTACCCATTGGGCGCCCGGGCCGGTTGGCTGTTTCTGCTACAGCCGACGAACGCTCCTCCGGGCCGGGTCGCTTACTGGAACGGAGACCGCTTCCGCGCGCCGACTGCGCTCCGTCAAGAATTGACCACCCCTTGGGGGAGATGTCGTCAACTTCTAGACCAGCAAACCGATCCCTGATGGGCGGCTCGGATTCAGACTGGCCCCATTCCAGAAGGCTGGACATGTTGCGCTTTGTCATGCCGGGAGGTGTTGGTCTTTTACCAGCAAAACCACCGCCCTTCTTGAGATTGGGTGATTCGTATGTCCCATTTGGCGACAGGGCGGCAAAGTCGATTATGTCTTTTGCCGCACGCATGGGGGCTGGGACTTCGCTGGACTCGTTCCGCTTTGCGTACTCGTTGAACCCTGACTGAATTCTTTGAGCCAAATCTTGAGGCATCTTTTCAGAGTTGCCTTGGAGCCATTTGTCGAGTTCGGAAAACGCTGTAATTCCCTGAGCATTTTTCTGCTCCCGTTCCAATGAGCGACGAATGTCGCCGCGCTCATCAGCGTTGAGTTTCAGGGAGACGCCGTTTTCTGGAATCCGAGAGTTGCTCCGGGGTCCCATGGAGTTCATTTTCTGACGGTCCGGGTCGAGATTGCCGTCAACCCATTTTCCGTTCCTTGCTCCACCCTTCATCCGTGAAAGAAAGTCCGACAGTTCAAGGATGGAACCCGAATCATCGTCGCCAATGCGAGAGTTCAGGGTGTCGATAGCAATCTGCAAATTTGAACGATCAATTATCGACGGTCCTGTTTTGGGGTCGATCTGAGATGCGAGCGATCGCAGCGTATCTGCTACCGGTCGGTCAAGTGATGCGTTGTCGACAAAATCCTGAAGCGTCTCAGCGTAGGAGATACGATCACGTGCAGGCGCCGCCAATTCGATCTGATCGCTGTTCTTCCGCGACCTCATTCCACGTCCACGATTTTTCCGAGTAAACCACTCTGCCGCCTCGTTCACTCCGTCGCGAAGTTTTTTGCTTTTATCTCTAGTGCTGTAAGGGCTATTGTTTGCGGCGCCGGTCAAGGTTGGTTGTTGGACGAATTCTCTCGCCTCGTCAGCCGACGGGATTCTTTCATTGATCCAACTGATGTCCTCTTCAAGAATGGACCGCTCGACTCGATTGTCATCAAGATCGTTGATCGCCTCAAGCGTCTGATCCATGTAGTAGGCGTAGTCGCCCTCTTCGATCACGTCGGCGTCGAAGTTGTCTTTTAGCCACTTTTCTGCCGCCGCCTCCGGATTACTTGAGTTGCGGATCTCATCAAGTTCATATTTGTTCATTGACAGAGAGCGAGTAGCGGAACGCAGTTGATCGCGCATATCGCTTTCGTCTTTATTCAGATCACTGAGTTTCTCCTCGACCTGCTCTGCGTAATCAGCCAAGTCGTCAACGTGATTGCTGATTGAAGAAATTCGATCTTCGGATTCCCCAAGTTCGGACAAGTCGTCTAGGAACCATGATTCGTAATTATCTGAAAGGCGTTGAGCGTCTTCTGGGGTGAACTTGTCTGCTCCACCCAATCGATTTGCCAATATGGCTGTCGCCAGTTCCGTATTGGAACGACCTTGTTCTGTTTCAAGAATAGACATTGCCCATAAGTCGTCGTACGACTTTCCGGCACGCTTCTTCATGGCTTCGACTTGTGAAGAAACGATCTCTTTAGCTTCGTCAAGCTCGTCCTTGATTTCGGCGAAATCCATTTTTTCAAGACGATTCTTATATGTGTTTTTACGCATAGACCGAAGACCTTCATCTCCGGTTCCAGTGTTTGCGGATGGCGCCTGCGGAAGGTTCGGTAACTTTGGTGTTGACGGCGTGGCTGGGCGCTCAAAGGGCGAGCCCTCCTGAACCAAGCCATCGTTGTCGCCGTCTATTGCGTTTGGATCGAACCGTTGCGTTACGGCCCGCAGGGACCTAAGTGCTTTTTTTGAACCACCCCCAAAGATGTTCTTGCTGGCATTATAGATTGCCTGCATGAACTCTTCGGTTGTCCCTGAGAGCACTTTGATTCCGTGCTCGGTCACCTCGACTTCGGTTTTGTGATACTCGAAGATTGGATCGAGGGCTTCTTTGACCCTGAAAACCTGCGAGGGGTCGCACTCAATGATGACGTTTTGCTGTTCCTCATTGAAACCCGACATTTCTGACATGTATTCGAGTGACTTCTCGTCGTCGTCGTGATGCTTCTCTCGCTGACGGAAAATGTCGGCCATCGTCGGCTCGGGCGTTTCCTGAGCGTAAGCCCTACTCGTGGAATGATTCGGCTTTGTCCGCATAGAGATCGCTGGCATCCGGGGAGGGACAACGGCACTCATGGGCTGGAAGGTCATCTGAGGAACGACCCTTTCCGGCTTTCCGAACATGTACTGCTGCGTTTCCCGGTCCCAATGATACGGAAGGCGGTAGTACTTCTTCATTCCTTCTTTCATCTTCGCAAAGACGACGAGGTTCCCGGTTGCGGTCATCAATTGGATTGGAGCCTGAACCCGTGAAGCGATCTCTATTTCAAGAGAATTTCGCTTTTCTGGGCTAAGAGGCTGAGCCGCTCCGTCGGAGAAGATGTCACGATTCGGTTCCGGCTTCCTTGCCGAAATCATCTGCATCATCATGTGATTCTTCTCGGAGACATCCGTGATCTCGTCATCAAAATCGATTTCGTCGCCCCAGACGCTCTTCACTTGCTCAAGTACGTGATCGAGAGCAATTTCCTCAAACTCTTCCTCGAAAAATGATTCGTAATCAGAGAAATCGAACTCTTGTTTCCATTCAGCATCTTTTTTCTTTGAGCTTTCGTAGCGCTCAAGGAGTCGGCGACCCTTTGCGGCAAGTTTTGCGGCATCGCTACGGTCCTGAGGGGATGGTTCTCCCCATGCTGCAGCAGAAAGCGCTAGTCGGGTCGGCTTGCCGTCCGGTTTCTTCATTGGGCCCGAAGGATTCGTGAAGAATCGCGTCAAGAAAGAGCCCTTCCTGCACATCTTCTGCGGCGTGTTTGCGGCTCCGCGAACTCCCGGCTTCAGGTTTGCGCCATCCGTCTGAGCGAAGTGACTGCGCCCCTCGGCGGTCAGACCACCCTCAGGGTCTTTGAGTTTGGCTTGCTTGATTGAGATCGTTCCAGTCAACTGGTTCGCTCCGTGGAGAACCGGGCTGACCTCGTAAAGTTCGACTTCCTTTAGGACGTTCGCCTGCTTTGAAGGGTCGAAAACTGCGTCGAGCGTTTTGTATCCAATTGACCATTCCTGCTCAAGGCCGAAGAATTGGACATTGGAAAACGCCTCGCGACCTTTTTCTGAGTTCAGGTTGAACTGAACCTTCGCGTACAGTCCGCCAATTCCTGCCCTTTTCATCTTTTCTGGGAGACGAGGGTCGGAGGCTGGAACCTCATAAATCTCAAGGATTTTCCCGATTGGGTCGTTCCAGTTGTGTCCCCATACGACGCGCGGCTTCCTGCGCTTCAGGCTTCCGTCGAACACTCCGGGTGCGCAAATATCACCGACGGAGTCCTTGTTGCCGATTCCGGCGACGAAACACTCCACGATGCCCTTGGCATCATTTACGGAAACTTGACCGGCGGGTGCCGCTTTGAACTCGATATCATCGAATTGTGAATCAGGCATGGTTTCTCTCCCTTTGATCATTATCAATGATAAACGACTGGAGAGTAGGCTGATGCAACTACGGCATTGTAATTATTCTGTTTACGGAAACAGGGGTGCTATTTACGTAAACGCCATGCCCGTCGTGCCTCGGCTTCAGCGACCTTGGAAGGAGAATTAGCCAGAAGATTTACAAAATGGCTAGTGACGGATGCTTTTACAACCGTATTCCTGATCTCGGGAGAAGAAATTCCGTACGAGGAACGAATTTCCATTGTCAATTCTTCTCGCGACTGATCGACGATTGACCTGATTCGACCAAGAGCGGCATTCGCTGCCACGACCATTTCTTCGCTGAAGTTGACAGACTTGCCTTCCATATTTTCCTTCATG
>Ga0105050_10004393_pt1 | contig 18808 bp, 17 predicted proteins | sample FRY01_FD_78088 | JGI IMG/M metagenome (GOLD analysis project Ga0105050, IMG submission 78088) | Freshwater microbial communities from Lake Fryxell liftoff mats and glacier meltwater in Antarctica - FRY-01 | ecosystem: Environmental > Aquatic > Freshwater > Ice > Glacier meltwater ... | reverse complement strand
TTGGTTAAGCAGGATAAAAATGCTTGGCCAAGCGGATTTCGCTCTGCACAATTTATACCTGCAGTAGAATATATTCAGGCAAACCGAGCAAGAGCCTTATTGATTGACCAGTTGAACCAGAAAATGAAGGATATTGATCTATTTGTTGCTCCTGCTTTTGGGATAAATTTGCGTGCGAGCAATTTAAGCGGTCATCCCTGTGTAGTTTTACCAAATGGGTTTAGAAACGGTCTTCCCGGTAGCATTACCTTTACCGGACAGTTATTTGGTGAAGGAAAATTATTGAAGGTGGCTCAATCTTATCAAAAAGCTACCCTCTTTAATCAAAATCATCCGACGTTAAATTTTTAGGAATTCCTAAATCTCTATTTGAACATCGTTTATATGCAAAAAAGTATTATCAAAATTTTTGAACTGCAAAAGCTTCATAGCATCAGTTTACGCAATACGGGTTCCAAAGAGCGAAAGGAAAAGCTGAAAAAGCTGAAGTTGTTGATTCAGGAAAATGAAGGGCTAATATTTGAGGCACTTCAAAAAGATCTTCGAAAATCTGAGTTTGAGGCGGCATTGACTGAGGTGTATTTTGTTTATGCTGAAATAGATTTTGCAATAAAAAATCTATCGTCGTGGATTAGCCCGCGCAGGGTTTCGGCTGGATTGAGTAGTTTTTTCACAAAAAACAGAATATTTTATGAGCCGAAGGGTGTTTCTTTGATCATTGCCCCCTGGAATTACCCATTTCAATTGCTGATCGCACCGCTTGTTTCTGCGATTTCTGCTGGTAATTGTGCTATGCTTAAACCTTCTGAATTAAGTCCCGCAACTACCTTAGTTGTTTTAAAATTGATTAATGATAATTTTGATCCAAAGGAAATAGCTTGTTTTGAAGGCGGAGTTGAGGTGTCAGAAGCTTTGCTGGAATTACCTTTTGATCATATTTTCTTCACAGGAAGTCCGAAAATTGGAAAAGTTATTATGGCCGCCGCTGCCCGGCACCTAAGTTCTGTAACCCTTGAGCTTGGGGGTAAATCGCCGGCAATCATTACTGAAGATGCAGATTTACAAAAGGCAGCTGAAAAGATTGTATGGGGCAAGTTTATGAATTCTGGACAAACCTGTATCGCTCCTGATTATGTTTTGATTCATTCGAGTAAGGAGCAGGAGTTTCTCCGGCTAGCTTCATTAATGATTCAGAAGCTGTTCTATAACAATAATGTACTTGATAAAAACAGTTATGGTAAGATCATCAGCTCTAATCATTATCAGCGTTTGAAGGTGCTTCGTGATAGCGCAATAGAAGACGGAGCCTTGATTATAAAAGGTGGTAATGATAGTGATGAAGACCAGACAATCGAACCTGTTTTGCTAAGTAAGGTCTCAGAATCTTCTACCATTATGCAAGAAGAAATATTCGGCCCTTTGCTTCCCGTGATGAGCTATGAATCTATTGATAAGGCCATAAATTTTATTAACCAGAAGCCAAAACCGCTCGCATTATATATTTTTTCGGGTTCAGATGATATTATTGAGAATATGATTAGGCAGACCTCAGCTGGCGGTACCTGCGTGAATGATGTGGTCATTCATATTTCGAATCCTAACTTACCCTTTGGAGGGATTGGAAACAGCGGTTCCGGCAGTTGTCATGGTTTCTTTGGTTTTAAAGCATTTTCACATGAACGTGCGGTAATGTTTCAGTCAAAAATAGATTTCAGTAAGATTGCATATCCACCCTATCCTGAAAAGAAGAATCTCCTAAAATGGCTTAAAAAGATTATGTAATGATTGATGTTTTGCATTTATTTCCTGCACTCAATTCTTCCCTAATCGAGGTATTGTCGGGACTTGATCGGCAGCAATGGAATAATGATACGATATGCAGGCAATGGAAAGTAAGGGATATTGCCGCTCATTTACTGGATATAAACTTAAGACGTCTTTCTATAGGCAGGGATGCTTCTAAGTCAGAGTCTCCGAATTTCCAAACTTATCAGGAACTTCTTGATTTTTTGAACAGCCAAAATGCCGATTGGGTGAAGGCTTACCGAAGAGTTAGTCCGGAAATCATAATAGAACAATTAACTATAACTCAGGAACAACTTTACCAATACCTTATTACCCTTGATATGGATGAAAAAGCCCTTTTTCCTGTTTCATGGGCCGGTGAAGATGTTTCTACAAACCGTTTTGATATCGCACGAGAGTATACTGAAAGATGGCATCATCAGCAGCAAATCAGGCAGGCAGTAGGGTCAAAATCCATTCTTGACAGGGAATTATATCATCCATTTCTGCAGATCTGCCTGCAGGCATTACCATATCATTATAGAAGCTTCGAATACCCTGAAGGTACTTTGTTAAGGGTTGAGATTGTAGGAGATGCAGGCGGAGCATGGTCAATTGTTCGCAAAGGCAATAAATGGGAATTCAGCAATCAGCACGGTGAAGTCACTTCACAAATATATATTGATCAGAACATAGCCTGGATGCTCTTCTCAAAAGGTATTGAGATCAATGAGGCTAAACAGTACTGGCAGGTAATTGGGGATCAAGATTTAGGCAGACATGCCTTATCCATGCATTCGTTTATTGTTTAATTTCAAATTATTTATATGAGCAGTCATTTAGAAAAGCTAAGATTTCCAATTGGGAAATATAAAATGGAGCCTGTAGCAGTGCAGGACTATCCTATGCTAATTGATCAGTTGGAGGCATTGCCCGATAGGATTAGGGCTGAGATTTCCGGACTAACTGATGAACAGCTAGACACTCCTTACCGTGAAGGAGGATGGACATTGAGGCAAGTGGTTCATCATCTGCCTGATAGTCATTTAAATGCCTATATGCGTTTTAAGCTAGCTATAACTGAAGATAATCCAGTTATAAAACCCTATGAGGAGGCTCTTTGGGCCGAATGTAGAGAAGCAAAACATGGGGCAGTGAATGATTCTTTAGATCTGCTAGATAGTTTGCACAGAAGATGGGTGTCGTTTTTAAAAACCCTGAACCCAGAAGATTTTAACCGAAAATATTTTCATCCCACGCAGGGAAAAAATTATGTCTTAAGTACTGTCTTAAGTTTGTATGTATGGCATGGGAAACATCACCTTGCCCATATTACTGAAACGAAGAAAGCTAGAGGCTGGTAACAAAAAGGCCTCATCAGCAAATGCTGATGAGGCCTTTTCTATTTATTTTCTTTTTATTGTGCGCTTGACTTTGCTTCCTGTTTCATGGTCTCGTTAGCAACGATCACAATTTCAACACGACGATTTTGGGCTTTGCCATCTTCAGTTGTGTTATCAGCTATTGGCTCACTTTCGCCTCTGCCTTCTACTGATAATCGGCTTGAACTGATGCCCTGACCCAAAGCATAGTCTTTAACAGCCTTAGCGCGTCTTTCGGATAAACGTCTGTTATACTCATCTGAACCAGAAGCATCGGTATGTCCAACAACTAAGATTGTTGTTTCCGGATTGTTTTTCAAAGAGACAGCTAGGTTTTCAATGTTAGTACGTGCTGCTGATTTAACTGCATACTGATTAACATCAAATAAAATACCGGAATCAAATTTCACGATAATACCTTCACCCTCACGTATTACCTCTGCATTTGGCACCGATTGTTTGATTTCTTCAGCCTGACGATCCATTTTACGTCCAATTATAGCACCGGCAGTACCGCCAATTGCTCCACCAAGTACAGCACCGACCGCAGTATTGCCAGCTTTTTTGCCAATAATTGCACCAAGTGTGCCACCTGCTGCTGCACCAATGACAGTGCCTTTTTGTGTTTTTGTGGCGGTAGCACAACTTTGAAATAGAATTGTTGAAGCAACAATTGCCAATCCAAGTGTTGCTATTTTAATCTTTGTATTTTTCATGATTACTTTTTTAGTTTCTACCCAAATAACTTCAAACAAAGTGCCAAAAGCATTTTTAATTTTGAAGGGTGTACTTTTGTATTAAATACATATGAAAAATAAGAACAGAATAAGTTTATTGGGATGTGGCTGGCTTGGCTTTCCATTGGCTCTTGACCTAATTTTACTAGGTTTTAAAGTAAAAGGAAGCACGACCAGCCCAGAAAAAGTTACGCTATTAAAAGCGTCAGGGATTGACCCATTTTTAGTACAATTTGATCATTCCCTCCCTGAGCCAAGTTTGACCCAGCTTTTAGATACTGATATTCTGATTGTCTCTATTCCACCCGGAAGAAAATCTGTTGAGGGTCCGGAGAATTACCGCAAAATGGGTGAGACTTTGATTAGACAGATACCCAAAAGTAGTGTTACCAAAATAATTTTTATCAGTTCAACAACGGTTTATTCCGACAGTAATAAAGCAGTAAGCGAAAGTTCGGAGATATCACCTGAAACTACGTCCGGAAAAGTAATTGCTGAAATCGAAAAAAGTTTGTTAGCGCTTCCAATACAGGTATTGGTATTAAGGCTTTCCGGACTATTTGGGCCTGGGAGATCTCCTGCAAGATTTTTTGCCGGGAAAATCAATATTCCCAATGGTCTTGCACCTGTTAATATGATTCATTTGGATGAAGTAAAATCTCTGATTATTACACTAATTGATTCCGAAAGTGCTAATGGTGTTTATATCGGATGTACTCCATCTCATCCTACTAAGGAAGAATTTTATAGCCTTGCTGCCCGACTTGCTAAGCAACCAGAACCGAGATTTATTAAAGAGAAGCTAAGTTGGAAAATTGTTAATAGCGAACGAGTAGAAAAGGAACTGGGTTTTTCCTTTAAAATCCCTAACCTGTTGGAGAGGCTTATTCAATCCTAAGGCTTGAATGAAATTTGAATTAAATAATTAGGCCGGTTAATAAGCTTTAGATATAAATGGATATGGTATTTGATTTATTACCCATTTTTCAGATTCTTTGTTTAAATTTATACATTAGCCATTATTAAGGAATAATAGGAGATTTGATTTCTCCTCCTTATTTTCATTTCGTTTAATTTATGAAGAAGCTTTTTTCTTTTCTTAGTCTTATTTTGTTTGTTTCTGCATATTCTGAGGGAGCTCAACCTGATTCTTCTATAATTAAGCGCGTAAAGGAATTATCAGGCATCATACAAAAAAAGTATGCTCCCGATAGCAGAGTTGAATATTACCAGCTTAAACAGCAAACTGCAGTTCCATTGACTTATAAACTTGAGGTAAGCAGAGCTGAAGCAGCAGCAGAATTAAAGACTTTACTTAGTTCCGAAAATTTAGCTGTTCTGATTAATGAAGAGGTCCTTCCTTCGAAAGACCTTGGAGAAAAAGTTTATGGCGTTGCAAATTTATCAGTTATAAACACAAGATATGAACCTAATCATGCCGCAGAAATGGCCACTCAGGCGGGTTTGGGAACGCCTCTGAAAGTCTTAAAAAAGCAAAGTGGACACTACCTTATCCGCACACCGGATAATTACCTTTCATGGACGGAGTCTGCCGGAGTAGCCCTGATGACTAAAACAGAATTTGAAAATTGGCAAAGAACAGAAAAAATTATTTATACTGATTTGTATGGACAGGCCTATTCAGAACCAACAGAATCATCCCTGCCGGTTTCTGATCTTGTTGCAGGCAATACTATGCAGCTACTCAGTAAATCTGCTGGATTTTATAAAATTTCCTTTCCTGACAAAAGAATCGCTTATATTTCAGTCAGTAAGGCTAGGTCATTTGATCAGTGGAAGGAACTTCCTGATCCGGGTGCAGAACAGATTCTGAGGACTGCTCGAAATTTTCTGGGCATTCCTTATCTATGGGGTGGTACTTCGATAAAAGGTATGGACTGCAGCGGTTTTACAAAAACAAGTTATTTTCTGAATGGTATTATACTTCCAAGGGATGCCTCTCAACAGGCATTGGTTGGTGATAAAGTTGACATCAATGAGGGTGATTCTGTGAGTATTGCTAAATCATTAAAATCTCTAAATCCTGGTGATCTTTTGTTTTTCGCTGCCAACAAGCAAACAAAGCGAGTGACGCATACCGCTATCTATATAGGCAATGGTGAGTTTATACAGGCCGCAGGGCTAGTGCGGATTAACAGTATGATCAAAGGCTCCAAAAATTATGACGATTTTCAATCAAGAACGATGGTTGGTGCCCGCAGAATGCTGACAGCAATCGGTGAGCCCGAAGTTATACGTGTAAATAAAAATCCTTATTATCAAAAGTTAATTAACCAAGAATTATAAACTAATCAATTAAAAGCATATGAATATTTTCGTTGGAGGACTTCCTTTTAAAGTAGATGAAAGAGAGCTTAAAGAAATTTTTGAAAAATACGGAGAATTAACTTCCGTAAAACTGATCATTGATAAACAAAGCGGCCGGAGCAAAGGTTTTGGTTTTGTTGAGATGGCAGATGATGAGGCAGGTCAGCAGGCTATTGATGCCCTCGATGGTACTGAGTTATATGGTCGTACAATTGGCGTCAGGGTTTCTGAGGACAAAAAACCTGATAAGAGGTATTAAACATTAAAGGCAAAAAAGCCTTTGATTAATTAGATTAAAATTGTGGAACGGAAATTGTGTTTGTTAGCACAGGTTTGAATTATGTTATGCTCTAATGTGTCAGTTTAGAATCTAAATGGTCTTATTTAAAGTAACATTTGAATAACAATTAGCAATATATCAAACACAAACCATGTAATTTATTAATTTTGTATTAATAGACTTTTGATTCCTATAAATTGATCGAGAGTTCTGTTTCATTGATGAATAAATAAAATAAAAAATTTAACTAGTATGAAAAAATTAATCATTCTTTGCAGCATTGTATTTTTATTTACATCCATTACAGCATTTAATGTTGTCGAAAAGGCTGAATTTAAATTCGAGAAAGAAACGCATGATTTTGGTAAAATCCCTCAGGGTAAGCCGGTAAGTGTTGATTTCAAATTTACAAATACAGGTGATGAGCCTTTGATTATAAGCAACATAGAAAGCGTTTGTGGCTGTACCGTACCTAAATATACCAATACTCCGGTGATGAAGGGAGAATCAGGAACAATTACTGTTACCTATAATGCTGCAGCAATTGCTCCATTTAGTAAAGGCTTGACCATCAGGTCGAATGCCAAGACTCCAATCAAAGTAATTTATATCAAGGGTGAAGTTATAGCTGCATCTGCAGAATAATTTCATTAAGGCAACACAAAAAGGCCCGGATTTTCCGGGCTTTTTTGTTTCTCATATTTAACAGAGTTCTTTAGATACCCTTCACTTTCATCTTCAACGTATAAACTGCTTTACTGGCAGTGATGAACAGGATATCTCTGTTCTTCCCACCAAAACAAACATTTGCAGTTGATGCCGGTATTGAAATATGCTCAATTTTCTTACCCTCAGGATTGAAAACTGTTACACCACCTCTGCCAGTCAGATAAAGATTGCCCCGATTGTCAAGTGTCATACCGTCTGATCCCATATCGGTAAACAGGCGACGGTTGGATAATTTCCCCTTCTTCCCGATATCATATTTATAAGTCTTTTTATCACCGATATCAGCAACAAATAGGTTTTTTCCATCGGCAGAGCCAATAATCCCATTTGGTCTTACAAAATTGCTATCTACAACAAAAGCGGCTTTCGAACCTTTTGGAAAGTAGTAAACATGCTGTCCACTTAATTCTGATTTTTTTCTTTCCCAATACGGGCGTTGGTAATACGGGTCAGTAAAAAATATTCCTCCTTTGGCGTCAATCCAGAGATCATTTGGGCCGTTAAAGCGTTTTCCCTCAAAATTATCAAGTAATACCTTTACTTTTTTATTGGGACTAATCTGCCAGATTTCATTTTTTTCATCTGCTGCAGTAATTAGATTTCCCTTTTTATCGAAATACATTCCATCAGAATGCCCTGTTTTATCTAGAAAAAGGCTTAACTCGCCTTCTGTACTATATTTCCAGATTTTTCCTTCAACGATATCTGTGAAAAAAATATCCCCGTTTTTATTTACAGCCGGTCCCTCAGTAAATTTGAATTGATCTGAAATCAGAACAGGTTTTGCATTTTCTGCAATGATATCTGAATCTCCTTCCTGAACGTATTTTACAGTTAAAGTGCCCAAATTCCAGATTGTAAGCGGAAGGAGCATAGTTAAAATTATGGATTTCATAATGCTAATAATTTTAAATACTATAATGAAGGTGTTTTGCCACCATCTACGGGTAAATTGATACCATTGATATACGATGCGGCCGGGCTTGCTAAAAAGGCAATGGCTGCTGCCACTTCATACGAATCCCCTATCCTACCTGCAGGTATTGTATTGATCATATCCTTTATTACCTCTTCTCTACTTTTATTTTCACGCTCTCCAATGGTAGAGATAATAGATTCAAGTCTGCCTGTCATGGTGAATCCGGGTAAAATATTATTCACAGTTATACCAAATGGGCCAAGCTCAAGTGCCAAAGTTTTAGCCCAGCTGGCCACGGCTCCGCGGATAGTATTGGATACTCCCAATCCCTTTAAGGGTGTTTTAACCGAAGTTGATATAATATTGATGATACGTCCGAAATTATTCTTCTTCATACCCGCCGAAACTGCTTGTACCAATATCTGGTTACAGATCAGATGCATATTAAAGGCATTGATAAATTCATCGGTTTGTGCATCAATGGCTTGCCCACCCGCTGGGCCACCGGTATTATTGATTAATATATCTATTTGATTATTGATTACATATTCATTGATGGTATGTTTCAATTTAGTTTGATCAGTGAAATCGGCCACTAAATAATGATGCTTTTGATTAAGTTTCGTTGATAAACCTTTAAGTACTTCCTTAAGTTTATCCTCATTTCTAGCCATTAGTGTTATATCTGCACCAAGAAAGGCAAGTTCTGTTGCACTTGATTTGCCAATTCCTTGAGTGCTCCCGCAAACTAATGCTCTTTTACCAGTCAAATTTAAGTTCATTGATATATGGCTTCAAAAATGTTTAAGATAATACAGAAAAATACTGTTCCAATTCCTGCAGTGTATTTGAATTGGTAGCAATATCCTTAATGATCTTTCCTTTTTCCATCAATAAAATACGCTCACAGACATCGGTAATATGATTCAGGTCGTGGCTGGAAATAATTGTAGTAATGTGCTTATCCCTACTGATATCCTTCACCATATTCTTTAATCGGATCTGAGTACTTGGATCGATATTGGCAAATGGCTCATCCAACATCAGTATTTGTGTGTTCTGAATCAGGCAGGCTGCAACCCCAACCTTGGTCTGATTACCTTTAGATAGATCCCGAATATATTTGCCTTTCTTTAGGATCTCTCCATTAAAAAATTCTGAAAATGAAGGAAGTTCTGAGTCAACCTGAGCTTTATTTTTATTATGGAGTCCACCTATAAAATGAAAATATTCTTCAGGTGTCAGGTAATCTATTAGAAAACCTTCATCAAGGTATGAGGCTGTATAATCTTTCCAAGACTCACTTTTTGCTACATTTTTTTCATCTGAAAGTACCTCTCCAGATTCTGGTCTGATCAGATCGAGCATCATACGGAAGAGGGTGGTTTTGCCCGCACCATTATTTCCTACTAGTCCGATTGTTTCTCCTCTCTTAATAATTAGTTCTGGAATATCAACAACCGTTACTCCGTTATATTTCTTTTTTAAATTACTTATCCTTATCATATTATTTATTTCTAAATCCTTCTGCTATTAAATATCTTTTTTCTTGAAATCTCTGTACAAGTTTATTCAGCCAAAACTCCCTGCTTATTATAAATATTAGACCAATTACTGCAATTGATGCTAGGCCTGCTTCCGGATAACCCAATAGATTAAGCGGGAAATAAATTGCAAACGGAGCCAGCAAAAGAGGTATACTTAATATCCATTGGGATGCTCCAACACCCTCCCAATTAAAGGTGGCACCCTTGCTAAGGTCAATTCTGCGGTAGTTTTGGTTTGCAAAATAAAGCACTATTAATGTGTTTACACCAAGATTCCAGATAAACATGATGAAATGTACAATCAGAACCTTCCAGCCAAAATATACGTATGGAATGGTTAGTACAAAACATAAGGATGAAAAGAATGTGAATAGCAGAAATTTTGATCTGAAAAAATCTATTGCACTTACCTTGCTCACCAAAATTCCATCGAAATGCGCACTTTGCCAGCTGAACATGAACTGCCCATAATTGATAATGAAAATACCCGTCATAAACATCCCACAGAAAACGATTCCTGTGTATCCCGAAAATGTTGGGTTGGTATAAAAAATAAGTCCGTAAAACATAAACAACAGACTCATTGTAATAACTGAACGTGGACGTTTGTTTCTGAGAATTAATTTTAACTCATTGGCTACCAAATCTCCGGCTTTACCAAATCGGCTCAAGTACGGAATTTCAGTGCTTGATTTATGTGAATTATCTGCTGCATGCAGTTCTTCCAGATATAGGTTTGATTTAAGATAGTTGTAATTAACAAGGTAAATCAACAAAGCCACAAATAGGAAAATGAGACAATACAAAGGATTAGCTAGTATAAAATTGAACAATCCTGCTGATAAAGCTGAAATTGAAAAAAGTTTAAAATAAAAATCCAGAGAAACGAAAAGAACTAGTGTGCCGAAGAAGATCAACATCCAAATGGCATTCAGATTCACCTTTCTTTTAATCCACAGACTAAAAAAGTGATTAGAAAGTGTAAGCCCGACTATAGATACCAATAAACTCCAGAATTGAGCAAGCCCCTGTTCCGGTAATACTACTTTTATAAGCAGGGGTAAACACAATAAAATCGGGGTCAGGTTGAAGGTAGTCCCGAGTGAGGTCAGTGAAAGATAATTAATAATCTGATTCTTTTTTATTCTGAGATGCAGATAGGGTCTTACACTCAAGGTTGGTAACTCCTGCATTTGAAAACGAAGGAGCAGATCCATTAAGAAATAGTACAGGATATAGCTATTGAAAGAGTACAGGATATCCTGCCCTGGGTTAGTCTTTTTCAGTATCCTGTCAAGAAAAAAAGCAACTACAAGTACATTCAGCAGGATATATAATATGAGTATAGCCATCACCACTCTTAAGGCAACACTTTTCCCCGTATTTTTTGACCGCCAAAATGCTTTTATTTGCTGAATCAGAAATGTTAATGTCATGTTTGAAATTAAAAAAATAATGTGAATCTAATATTTATACTTTTCTTTCCAAAGGGATCTTAAACGTTCCCGAAGTTTGTCTTCAGCAGCATTCTTGCCCGGATCATATAATAAAGTTCCACTGAGATTTTCGGGAAGGTATTCCTGGGCAGAAAAATTGTCTTTATAGGAATGTGAATATTCGTATTCCTTGCCATAACCAATATTTTTCATGAGTTTGGTTGGCGCATTTCGTAAGTGCAGTGGCACCGACTGGTCACCGGTTCTGGCCACTAGCTCCTGAGCCTTACTGATTGCCTCGTAACTGGCATTGCTTTTTGGTGAAGAGGCCAAGTATGTGACGGTTTGTGAGAGAATAATTCTTGATTCCGGCCAGCCGATTACATTAACGGCCTGAAAGCAATTATTAGCCAACAGCAGCGCATTCGGATTGGCATTTCCGATATCTTCTGATGCCAGAATCAGCAAACGGCGGGCAATAAATGAAGGATCCTCACCCCCGGCTATCATACGTGCCAGCCAGTAAACTGCCGCATTAGGGTCGCTTCCACGAATAGATTTGATAAATGCAGAAATAATGTCATAATGCTGTTCTCCAGCTTTATCATAAATAGCCATATTTTGCTGGACGTATTTCAACACCATTTCATTGGTGATATTCACATCTTTCTTATTCACTGCATTGACCACAAGTTCAAGCACGTTGAGTAGCTTCCTTGCATCACCACCAGAAAGGCGGATCAGGGCTTCATGCTCTTTGATACTGATTTTTTTATCTTTGAGATAGTTTTCTTCTTTAATTGCTTTATTAAGTAATTCAAGTAGATCTTCCTCCGACAGATTTTGCAGGATATAAACTTGGGTTCTAGATAAGAGTGCTGAAATAACCTCAAATGAGGGGTTTTCGGTTGTTGCACCAATTAAAGTGACTAGGCCTCGTTCAACAGCACCGAGTAATGAATCTTGCTGGGATTTTGAAAAACGGTGAATCTCATCAATGAAAAGAATGGGCAGATTCTCATTTTCATCTTTCAGGCGAGATGCCTGCTCTATCACATCCCGAATATCTTTTACACCCGAATTTATTGCACTCAGGCTAAAAAACGGACGATCTAACTGCTTTGAAATAATTAAAGCCAGCGTTGTTTTCCCAACACCAGGAGGCCCCCAAAGAATTAGTGAAGGCAGCATTCCGCTTTCGATGGCAAGGCGCAAAATCGAATCCCGGCCAACAAGGTGCTTTTGCCCCACATAGTCGTCAAGTGTTGTTGGGCGCATTCGTTCTGCCAGAGGAGGTATGGTTGCCATCAATTCAAAATATTAGGTCAATCTGTTCAATAAAGATAGGTCTAAAGGCCGATCTCTTCATCCTGAAAATTCTGAACCAACTCCACCGCATTGGTAACCGAATCGCCGATTATTGTCAGAAAAGAACCTGGCTGGATATGCTTTAACGCATAATCAAGTGCTTCTTTGCCTTTATTAATGATCTGAATATCAATTTCGGGCTTTATATCTTTTAGGCCTTCTATTATCAATTTAATTATTTCTTCTCTGCTGCGGCCTCTCATGTACTTCTCCTGGCAAATGATCACATTGTCGAACATTTGTGCAGAAATTCTTCCAATTTCCCGAAGATCCTCATCCCGTCTGTCGCCGGTTCCTGAAATAATTCCTGTACTCCATTTAATATCCAGGGTAGACAGAAAGTCCCTGATACCCCTCAATCCGTCAGGATTATGGGCAAAGTCAACCATGATTTTATATTCCTTCAGTTCGAAAATATTCATCCTGCCCGGAGTCTGTGCTACCGAAGGAATGAATGTTTCAAGAGACAGACGGATATCTTCAATCTTAAAACCCCATGCGAATGCTGCGAGGCTGGCTGCCAGCACATTCTGTGTCATGAAACTTACAGTTCCGTTAAAAGTGATAGGAATATGTGTCACCTTCTCTATCCTTATTTTCCAGTCGCCTTTTTTGATAGTAATGAAGCCGTTTTCATAAATTGCGGCTATACCACCTTTGCGGCAATGATCTTTTACAACCTGATTTTTTTCATCCATCGAAAAATAGGCCACATTACATCGTACATCTTTTGCTAGTTTAACACAATGCTTGTTGTCAGCATTTATAATTACCCAGCCATCATTTTTTACCGAGTTTATTACTACGGCTTTTACACGGGCAAGGTCATCGAGCGTATGAATATCTGATATACCAAGATGATCCTCCTGAATATTGGTGATAACAGCAATGTCACAATGCCCAAAGCCAAGGCCTGATCTTAGAATTCCTCCCCTAGCAGTTTCCAGAACTGCAAATTCGACAGTTGGATCTTTCAATACAAATTCAGCACTTATTGGGCCTGTTGTATCACCCTTTAACAACATGGAATTTTGAATATACACACCGTCGGAAGTGGTAAAACCTACCCTGAAGCCATTATTTTTTACAATATGTGCGATAAGCCTAGTAGTGGTTGTTTTACCATTTGTACCGGTAACGGCAATGATTGGAATTCTTGCTGACTTGCCCGGTGGATAAAGCATGTCTATTACCGGCGCAGCAACATTCCTAGGAAGGCCTTCGCTTGGAGCAAGGTGCATCCTGAAACCCGGAGCGGCATTCACCTCTAGTACAACTCCCCCGTTTTCAGTAAGGAGTTCAGTTAAATTATTGGCCATGATGTCAATTCCGCAAATATCTAGGCCAATAACTCGGGCTATTCGTTCACACATAAATACATTTTGGGGGTGTACCATGTCTGTAACATCAATGGAAGTGCCTCCTGTACTCAGATTAGCTGTAGATTTTAAGTAAACGATCTCTGATTTTTGGGGGATAGTTTCTAAAGTATAACCTTTTTTATCCAGCAGATCCAGGGTATCGCGGTCAATTCCAATTTCAGTCAGTACATTCTCATGTCCGTATCCGCGGCGCGGATCATTATTTTCAATCTCAATTAATTTATTTACGGTATTGATTCCATCTCCAATAATATGAGCCGGAACGCGCTGGGCAGCAGCAACCATACGGTTATCGATCACTAATACCCTGAAATCATGACCGCTAATAAATCGTTCAACAATTACACGGTATGAATATTTTTGAGCGTAAGTAAATGCTGCTACAGCCTCTTCCCTGGTTTTTACATTGATAGTTGCTCCTTTTCCATGATTTCCGTTCAAAGGTTTAAATACCAGTGGGAATCCGATTTTATCGAGGGCAATTTCCAGATCCTCATCAGTAGATATAGTTAAACCCTTGGCGACGGGAATTGCCTGTTCCTGTAAAATGCGTTTAGTTTCATCTTTGTTTCCTGCGAGGTCAACAGCGATACTGCTTGTTTTATCGGTCATGGTAGCACGGAATCGTACCTGATTTACACCGTATCCCAGCTGTACAAGCGAACTTTTATTAAGACGAATAAAAGGGATCTTCCTAGCAACAGCTTCCTCAACAATAGAAGCGGTGCTTGGCCCAAAACGCTCCCGTTCCCGCATTTTTTTCATCGTCATGATATCGTTTTCGACATCATATTCTTCGCCAGTTATTAAATTTTCTGCAATGCGGACGGATGCTTCAGCAGCATATATTCCAACGGTTTCTTCAATATAACTGAACACTACATTATAAATTCCCGAAGTTCTTGTCTCACGAGTACGTCCAAATCCTGTCTCCATTCCTGCTAATGATTGCAGCTCAAGAGCAATATGCTCAATTACATGGCCCATCCATGTACCTTCCTCCATACGCTCAAAAAATCCTCCCTCATACCCGGGTGAACAGCGATGAGTATATAAACTCGGCATCAATTTTTCAATTCTTTCCTTGAATCCATCAATTTTATTCGTCGGCCTCTGTTCCATGTCCTCAAGATCAAGACGCATCTGGATTAATTTCTTACGACTAGTTGACCAGAGATTTGGCCCCTTTAAAACCTGTATGCCTAATATTTTCATTAGTATATAATTTATTTTTTATGTCGCATGTGCGGGATAGAAACGTTGAAGATTGTAAGCGGCTCGTGAAAACACCAACCTCAGAAAAATCATTATACTGTGTATTTAATGTTTATTTTAATCATGTCGGGTTCAAAGATTATTATTAAGTTTTAATACTTTGTTATACCCAGAAATAACCGTTCTTCTAGGTTTACTCGAATTTGCAATCTTCAATTTATGCCAAACACTTTCGGCATATATACACAGGTTTCTTTGAGGTGTTTTTTCAATCTACTGAAGCATCTGCATGAAACAGATAAACAAATTTTTATTACAGGGTAAAAGCCGGTTTTAAAATGGGTAATCAGAATGTTTAATATTTTAAAGCATGATAGCAATTCTAATTGGAATACTTTTTAGGCTTAATTCAAATTAAGCCACTAACAAGATAAAAAGTTTTGCTAAAATATTAAATTTTAAGCCGATAATTTCAGGAAGATTGTTTAAGCAGTAGATACTTTATTATCCCTTAAACAATCCGATATGTTGAAAAGTTTAGTAAGTAATCTTTAAACTTATAATATTGGTAATATATATTTGATTTTGAAGTAACGAAAATTTAATATTTACTATGGTTCCAAAGGGCAAACTCCTTATAATTGGCGGTGCAGTTGATCTGGGAAGTTCACTAAATTATAATGAAAATGTAAGCCACCCGCAATACGTAAAATTCTTTGAATTGGGGATTCTTAAGCGTATCATCAGCGAATCGGCAAAAGCTGAAAATTCTCTTGTTGAAGTAATTACAACTGCCTCGAAAATACCCGAAATAGTTGGTAAAGAGTACATTAATTCATTTAAACAATTGCAGGTAAATAATGTCAATGTGATGGATATCAGGTCAAGAACCGATGCCATGAACCCTGAATATCTGGAACGTATAGCAAAAGCAGATGTGGTGATGTTTACCGGTGGTTATCAACTGCGCTTGAGCTCGATATTTGGAGGTACGCCATTACTACACTTATTGAAAAAGCGTTATCATGCAGATAATTTTCTTATCGCCGGTACATCTGCAGGGGCCGCCGCTGCTTCTACAAACATGATCTATCGCGGCAGCAGCAGTGAGGCTCTGATTAAGGGAGAAGTTCAGATTACAGCTGGTTTAGGTTTTATTGACTCGGTGATTGTAGACACTCATTTTGTTCAACGTGGCAGAATAGGCCGTTTATTTTATGCTGTAGCCAGTAATCCTGGGATGTTAGGTATCGGACTCGGAGAAGATGCCGGATTATTAATCACTGAAGGAAATTGGATGGAAGCTATTGGCTCTGGCCTAACTATATTGGTAGACGGGCGTTTTATTACAGAAACAAGCATTTATGAAGTGGAAATTGGTTCTCCGGTATCTATTAGTGGACTAAAGGTCCATGTGATGTCAATATTCGATAAGTATGATCTTGAAAAGCACGAACTTAGCATTCAAAAAGCAATAAAGGTGGAAGAGGGCGTTTTCCTGAGCGTTAAAAGTGAAGATAATTAATGGATCATAAATTAATTATTCATGGCGGTTTTTTTAGCGAATCTCATACAAATCTGGAAGTTAAACTGGCTAAACAGGAAGCTCTTTCTGAAATTGTAAAGCGGTCATATACGTATTTAAATTCTCATTCTGCATTGGAAACTTCCGTTTTTGCAGTTTCGCTTTTAGAAGATTGTGAGCTTTTTAATGCAGGTATTGGTTCACAGATCCAAAGTGACGGAAAGATTAGACTTAGTGCCGGTTTAATGGATGGGAGCAGCGGGAAATTTTCGGGAGTAATAAATATTGAGGATATCAGAAATCCAATATTAATTGCCGAAAAGTTAATGTCATTTGATGACCGGGTTTTGAGCGGTAGCGGTGCACTTGATTTTGCCCATAGCAATGGCTTCGAATATTTTAATACTGAAACTCAGCAACGCAGGGAAGAATATGATGGGAAATTAAAAGCATCTAAAGGTCTTGGTACCGTCGGTTGTGTAGCTCTGGATAAAGCCGGGCATATTGCGGCTGCAACCTCAACCGGAGGTAAAGGCTTTGAAATTCCAGGTCGTGTTAGTGACTCAGCCACCTCATCAGGAAATTTTGCTAACGAGTTTGCAGGTATATCCTGTACAGGTGTTGGTGAAGATATTGTAAGCGCCGGCCTTGCAGTTAAAATTGTAACGCGTGTAAGTGATGGTATGAGTTTGGCAGCAGCTTCGCAAAAATCATTTCAGGAACTTAATGTTCATAATGGTTTCGCGGGAATAATAGGCATTTCAGCAAATGGAGAACTATTTCATTGTGATTCACATCCGTATATGGTATGGGCGGCATTTGATGGCGAACTTTCGGTTTTTGCCTGATCTTTTTGTTAGCATGTAATTTTAAAAATCTTTATTCGTTTGAGCTTGATAACCAAAACAATATGTCCGAAATTTGAGAGTCTTATTTTCTCAAATCCATATTAGGCAATTATAAATGAACCTTAGGTCAGTTTTAGTTTCACTCCTGTTATTGATTATTTCCGTAAAAAGAGGAATCGCAGAATCTGTTAAATGGGAAGAAGGAGCCACTATTTCATCTCAGTGGAGTATAATTCCCAACAGTTCAAGGTCTGATTCCCTAAAGCTTATTAAACAATCGTCTTCCTCAGGTATTGGAGAAGTAAAAGATTACCTACACACGCTTCAGTTTCGAGAGCAGTTGAAGGCCTCTGATAATATTCCTTTTGTTTTTCCAACATCAGCAGGGGTTTATAATGGAAGTCTGAAGTCGGATTCTTTAAGCGCATATGATCAGCTCCTTTTTTTAACAAGAAATCTGGGAGACCGAAATGCCGAAGCCGGGGTACTGAACTCCTATGCAGTAAGCCATGCGCTTAATGGGAAGATGGATGATGCGGTTCGTTTATTAAACGAAGCAATTCTTTTGAATTTGGAAGTAAATAATATGGTTTCTGTAAGAAATAATTATTTAACACTCCAAAGGATTAACAGGTTCAGAGGAAATCTAAATGAAGCCTTAAAGTACAATCAGGCTATTTTAATGATTGACTTGAATACAAAAAACAAAAAATTTCTTGCAGATACTTATATGGATCACGCCGAGATCCTGACCAGTCAGAAAAATTTTACAGATGCTGAAACCCTGATACTAGGAAAGGCTCTGCCACTTTACTATTATGGTCTGAAAGATAAGACCGGAACAATCCGCTGTTATGATCAGCTTGCAGACACCTATCATCAGCAGAAAAAATTTACACAGGCGAAGTGGTTTTACATTCAATCGAATATGTTAGCCAGAAAAATATCTAGCTCTTCAGGAATTGTAAATTCACTCATTAACCTTGCTCATGTCAAAATGTCAATAGGTGATTATCAGCTTGCTCTGATAGATTTTAAAGAAGCAGAACAATTGTCGGTAAAAAATAAATATAAATATAAGTTGATTGAAATAAAAAGCGACTTGGCTGATGTTTATAACAAACTTGGTAATTCTGGTGCGGCAAGCTCTGCTTTTTCAGAGTTTAAAGTCATGAGAGAGACATTTTTAAGAACAATTCAATAATGAGTATGCGGCATTTATTGCCTTAGATTCCATTTTTTAGGTATATTGAGACCCGATATTAAACAAAACATAAACATGTTACATGGTTAAACCTTTAATTAGAGGGTTTCCATAATTATATTT
>Ga0105050_10004391_pt1 | contig 18819 bp, 16 predicted proteins | sample FRY01_FD_78088 | JGI IMG/M metagenome (GOLD analysis project Ga0105050, IMG submission 78088) | Freshwater microbial communities from Lake Fryxell liftoff mats and glacier meltwater in Antarctica - FRY-01 | ecosystem: Environmental > Aquatic > Freshwater > Ice > Glacier meltwater ... | reverse complement strand
TGGTGGTGCAGGAAGCTGCGCGCGGCGGCCTCGATGACGACGCGCTCGCCCTCGCGCGCCACGTCCAGCCGTTCCAGCGTGCGCCACGGCGACTTCGCCTGGCAGGAGGTGGCGCGGAAGGATGTGAAGTCGTGGTGGCCTAGCAGCGACTGCGCCGCCACGTTCATCGCAGCCACGTCGAGCGGAAGATGCACGTGCCAGACCTGTCCGGCCTCCAGCGCCGGGCGGGCGCGGCGGTTGAGGATGACATAGCGATAGGCGCGGCCGATGGCGGAAAAGCGCGGGTTCCAGCCCTCCGGTGCCCGCGCGGCGCGCAGCACCGCCACGGCATGTGGTTGCATGTGGAAGTTCAGCGCGTCGCGCAGCTTGTCGGGCGCGATGTCGCGGTCGAGATCGATGCTCACGACCTGGCCGATGGCATGTACCCCGGCATCGGTGCGCCCGGCGGTGATGCTGACGACCGGCGCGCCGTGGACCAGGTGAGACGCCGCCGCCTCCAGCACCTGCTGCACCGACAGCCCGACAGCCTGGCGCTGCCAGCCGACGAAGCCGGTGCCGTCGTATTCCAGCACCAGGGCGTAGCGCGGCATCAGCCCAGGCGGGTGCCCGCGGGCACCTTGCGGCCACGCAGGAAGGCATCGGCCGGAAGCGCGGCACGGCCCGGGGCCTGGATGCGCGCCAGGCGCAGCGCGCCGCATCCGGTGGCGACCACCAGCAGCGCCTCGTCCAGCACCGTGCCGGGCGGGCCCTGGCCGGCCTCCGGCGTGGCAGCCAAAATCTTCAACACCTCGCCGTCGAGTATCGCGAAGGTGCCGGGCCAGGGGTTCAGCGCCCGCACCTGGCGGTCGAGCGCGGCCGCCTCGCGGGACCAGTCGATGCGCCCGTCGTCGCGGGTGAGCTTGGGGGCGTAGGTGGCGCCCTCCTGCGGCTGCGCCACGGCGGGCGGGGCCTCGTCCAGTGTGCGCAGGATCAGCCGCGCGCCCATGGCGGCCAGCGCGTCGTGCAGGTCGCTGGCCGTCGTCGCGGGCGTGATCGGCACCGCGTCGCGCAACAACATGGCGCCGGTGTCGAGCCCGGCGTCCATCTGCATGATGGTGATGCCGGTCTCGGTGTCGCCGGCCAGGATCGCCGCCTGGATCGGCGCCGCCCCGCGCCAGCGCGGCAGCAGGCTGGCATGGATGTTCAGGCAGCCGCGGTGCGGGGCGTCCAGCATCGCCTGCGGCAGGATCAAGCCATAGGCGGCGACCACCGCCACGTCGAGGTTCAGCGCGCGGAACGCGGCGTGCTCGGCTTCGTCGCGCTTCAGGCGGGCGGGGGAGCGCACCGGCAGGCCCATCCCCTCGGCCGCCGCATGCACCGGGCAGGGCCGCACCGCCTGGCCGCGGCCGGCCGGGCGCGGCGGCTGGCAATACACGGCCGCGATGTCGTGGCCGGCTTCGTGCAGCGCGCGCAGGGCGGGCACGGCGAAATCGGGGCTGCCCATGAAGGCGAGCCGCAGCCGCGCCACCGTCAGCGCACCTTCGCCTTCAGGTCCTTGGCGAGCTTGCGCAGGATCATGTTGCGCTTCAGCGCCGAGAGGTGGTCGATGAACAACACGCCGTCGAGGTGGTCGATTTCGTGCTGCAGGCAGGCGGCGAGCAGGCCATCGCCCTGCATCTCGCGGCGCACGCCCTGCAGGTCGAGGTAGCGGATCTTCACCTGGGCCGGGCGGATGACGTCGGCGTACATGTTCGGCAGCGACAGGCAGCCCTCCTCACGCGTGGCAAGTTCCTTGCTGGCGACGACGATCTCCGGGTTCACCAGCACGTGCGGCTGGCGCTTGTCGTCCGGGGCGAGGTCGATCACCGCCACGCGCAGCGCGATACCCACCTGGGGGGCGGCGAGGCCGATGCCCGGGGCGTCGTACATGGCGGCGAACATGCGCCCCACCAGGTCGCGCACCGCGGCGTCGTCGGCCGGGCCGACCGGGCGGCAGCGCAGCTTCAGCGTGGCGTGCGGGGCGACCAGGATCGGCAGCAACGTGGCCGTCGCGGCGGGGTCGTTCACGGGTGCGGTCGTCTCCACCGCGGGGCTTTGAGGGTTCATGGCAGGGTTTGGGCGTTCATGGCAGGGATGTAGCGGTGCCGCCTGCCCCGATCAACGGCACCGGGCCTCTTGCAACGGTGCTCTCCCCTGCCAAAATACACCGCCGACGGGTCGCCGCACATGGGGCCCGCCAACCGCTTCGCTCGCAGGAGGAGGCCCGCTTGACCACACGCGTCTTTACATCCCCGCTATTCCTCGGCTTCGACCACCTCGAGCAGATGCTCGAGCGGGCGTCCAAGAACTCGTCGGACGGCTACCCACCCTACAACATCGAGCAGACCGGGCCGACCGGGCTGCGCATCACCCTGGCCGTCGCCGGCTTCACCATGGACGACCTTCAAATCACGCAGGAGGACAACCAGCTGGTGATCCGCGGCCGTCAGACCGATGACGGGCAGGGCCGGGTGTTCATCCACCGCGGCATCGCCGCCCGGCAATTCCAGCGCGCCTTCGTGATGGCCGAGGGGATCGAGGTGACGGGTGCGTGGCTGGACAACGGCCTGCTGCACATCGATCTCGCCCGCCCGCAGCCGGAAGCCCGGGTAAAGACCATCCGCATTGGTAAGCACATCGGTGCGCCCGGAACCGCCCCCGTGGTGGACGGTTCTACCGATGGAACGGACGATTGAACGGGGCCGCGGCCCCCGCGCGGCATTTCGGCCGCATGCGCCCGCAGCCATGACGACGCCGGCACAGCCCAGGAGACCAGCCATGTCCCGCCCCGAAACCCCAACCCCCGTGATCCTGAATATCCGCACCCTCTCGCCGGCCGCTCTCGGGCGGCTGGGGCTGGAGCAGGTGGCCTACGTGAAGCCCGTGATCCTGAACGGCGCGCGCGCCTTCGCCATCCACGCCGCCGACGGCACCCCGATGGCGGTGGCGCAGGATCACGGCCTCGCCGTCGCCGCGATCGTGCAGAACGAGATGGTGCCGGCCCAGCTGCACTGACCGGCACACCCAAGCACCGGCACACTCAAGCACCGGGGCACCCCAGCCCCGGCGCTCATCCTGTCGGATGAGCCTCGGCGGTCGTCCGGCCGGATGGTTCGATCCGGCCGGACTCTGCTCTACGCCGCCGCGTTCGGGTCGATCCAGCCGATATGGCCGTCGCTGCGGCGGTACACAACGTTGAGCACGCTGGTGGCGCTGTTGCGGAACATCATCACCGGCTGGTCGGCAAGGTCCATGCGCATCACCGCCTCGCCCACCGTCAGCGTCGAGATCTCGGTGGGGGTCTCAGCCACCACGGTGGCATAGGTGGAAGCCTTCACCTCCCCGTTCCCCTGCGCCTCCTCCTCCTCCTGGCGCAGCACGTATTGTCGGGCGGCCTGCGGGCGCTCGCGGTGGGCCAGGTCGCGGGCATGCTCGTTCACACGGCGTCGGTAGCGGCGCAGGCGCTTGGCAATGTGCTCGGCCGCATCGTCGAAGGCGGAGTGGGCATCCGCTGCCTCGCCCTCGCCGCGCAGCGTCAGCCCGGGCCCGGCATGAACATTGATGTCGCAGGTGAAGAAGCTGCGCGCCCGGCTGAAGGTGACGTGCGCTTCGAGGGCATGGTCGAAATACTTGCCGGCGATCGTGTCGAGCGCCTGGGAGACGCGCGTGCGCAGGGCGTCCGACAGTTCGACCTGCTTGCCCGAGACCGTGATCTGCATAGCCTTTCCTCGTGCCCGTTCGTTCGGGACCGCCTGCCGGACCGCCGGATGAGCACCGGTTTCAGTCAGGCCGGCACGGCCTTCTCCCGTTTGCGCTGCACCGAGCTTGGGATCCGCAGCGCTTCTCGATATTTGGCCACGGTCCGGCGCGCAATGTCCACGCCTTCGCGTCGGAGCATCGCCACGATCGCGTCATCCGACAGGATTTCGTCGGCCCGCTCTGCATCAATCATGGTCTTGATACGGAACCTTATCGACTCGGCGCTGTGGCTTTCGCCGCCCTCGGTGGCGCCGATCGCCGTGGTGAAGAAATACTTGAGCTCGTAGGTGCCGCGCGGCGTGGCTATGTACTTGCTGCTGGTCACCCGGCTGATGGTGCTTTCATGCAGCTCCGTCGCCTCGGCCACGTCGCGCAGGATCAGCGGGCGCAGGTGGGACACGCCGTGGCGGAAGAACCCGTCCTGCCGACGCACGATCTCGCTGGACACCTTTAGGATGGTCTGGGCGCGCTGTTGCAGCGACTTCACCAGCCAAGTCGCGGTTTGCAGCTTGTCGGCCACGAAGGCGCGGTCGTTCTTGCTGGCAGTGGCCAACACCCGGGTGGAAAAGCTCTGGTTGACCAGCACGCGCGGCATCGTCTCGGGGTTCAGTTCCAGCACCCAGCCGCCATCGGGCGCGCGGCGCATCAGGATGTCGGGCACCACCGCCGGCGGCGGCGTGGCGTCCCAGGTGGCGCCGGGCTTGGGGTTGAGTGCGCGGATTTCGGCGATCATCTCGGCGAGGTCGGCGCCATCCACGCCGCACGCCGCCATCAGCTTCCTGTGGTCGTGCCGGGCCAGCAGCTCCAGGTTGTCGAGCAGCGCCTGCATCGCGGGGTCCAGCCGGTTCTTCTCGGCCAGCTGCACCGCCAGGCACTCTGCCAGCGAGGTCGCGAACATGCCGGTCGGGTCGAAGCGCATCATCCGCGCGCGCACCGCCTCCACGCGGTCCAGTCTGGCGCCCATCGCATCGGCCAGGGCCTGGGGCTGGGTGGACAGCCGGCCCGAGGGCTCCAGCAGCGCGATCAGGTAGGCGCCGATCAGCCGGTCGGCCGGGTCGTGGAAGGTCAGGCGCATCTGCTCGCCGAGATGCTCGCGCAGGGTGGGGCCGGCATTGGCCAGGTCGTCGAGCCCGCGCTCGTCGTCGTCAAAGGCGGTGTTGCCGCCGCTGCCGGTGCGCACGCCATCACCGGCGCCGCCGGGGTCGTAGCTGTTGCTGTCGTCGATCTCCAGCGGCGCCGCATCGGGCGAAGGCAGTTCGCCGGATCCGGCCGCCGTGGCGGAATCGGCCGGGCCGGGGCCGGCGATGGCAAGCTGGTCGGGGGCGGGGCGCTCGATGCCCGGGATCTCCGGGCTGTCGTCGCGCTCCAGCAGCGGGTTGCGCTCCAGCTCCTCCTCAACGAAGGCGGCGGCCTCGAGGTTGGAGAACTGCAACAGCTGGATCGCCTGCCGCAGCTGCGGCGTCATCACCAGCGTCTGCGACTGGCGCAGATCGAGGCGAGGCCCGATCGCCATCAGGCCGCAACCCGCATGCAGACGGATCGGATCAGCGCGAAACCGGCGCGCCGGCGTGCAACCGCCCCGGAAGGCAGTGGCGGCGCAGACGCAAAGCAAGAAGCATGCTCGGCAAGGGGCATGCCACGATACTAGAGCGAAAACCTTTCACCCAGGTAGACGCGCCGCACGTCCTCGTGCGCCACCACTTCCTGCGGATCGCCCTCCATCAGCACCTGCCCGTCATGCATGATGTAAGCGCGATCAATGATTTCAAGGGTTTCTCGCACATTGTGGTCGGTGATCAAAACGCCGATACCACGGTGCTTGAGGTGGGAGACCAGATCGCGAATCTCGCCGACCGCAATCGGGTCGATGCCGGCCAGCGGCTCATCCAACAACACATAGCTGGGTTGCGTCGCAAGCGCCCGGGCGATCTCCACCCGGCGCCGTTCGCCGCCCGACAATGCCAGCGCCGGGGTGCGGCGCAGGTGGCCGAGGCCGAACTCGGCCAGAAGCTCCTCCAGCATGTGCTCCCGCCGGTCGCGGTCCGGCTCCACCACCTCCAGCACCGCCATCACGTTCTGCTCGACATTGAGGCCGCGGAACACGCTCGCCTCCTGCGGCAGATAGCCGATGCCCAGTCGGGCGCGGCGATACATCGGCAGGGTGGTGATGTCGTGGCCGTCCAGGCTGATCGTGCCGGTATCCGGCTGCACCAGCCCCACGATCATGTAGAAGGTCGTGGTCTTGCCGGCACCGTTCGGGCCGAGCAGCCCCACCGCCTCGCCCCGCCGCAGGCTCAGCGAGACGTTCCGCACCACCGGGCGCTTGCGGTACACCTTCCCCACCCCGACCACCGCCAGCCCCGTGTTGCCCGGCAGCACGGCGGGGCCGGGGGCCGGGTGGGCGCCGGCATCGCGCGCAACCACGCGCAGCGGCGCGGGCGGCATCACTGGCGCTTCCCGGACGGCGGCGCTATTTGGCCGGCGCCCGAAGCGGCCGCCCCTGGGATCGCCGCCCCTGGGATAGCCGCCCCTAAACCCGCCCCCGGGGTGCTGTTCGGCACGATCACCCCCTGCACCCGCCCGCCGGGATCGGCCAACATCCGCGCCACCCCGGTGCGCATGTTTACCTCGGCGGCCGGGCCGTTGATCTGGTTCTGGCCGCTGGTCACCCGCACATTGCCGATCACCCGGGCCAGCCCGGTATCGGGCGTGTACAGCGCACGGTCGCCGCGGATCACGTCGGTCGCGGTGCGCGCCTCGACATTGCCGTAGGCCTCCAGCCGCTTCAGCTTGCCGCCCGCCCCGGGGGGCTCGGCACCTGATGCCAGGGGGCGAGGGGGGGCGCCCTCCTCCTCGAGGTAGGCCACCAGCGTATCGGCGGCCAGCCGTCGCGCGTCGGTCGTGACCACCACGGCATTGCCGCGCCCCACCGCCATGCGCTTCTGCGACCAGTATTCCAGGCTATCGCGCGCCGTCATGACCTGCGTTGGCGTGGTCAGGCGCAAAGCGCGCCCGGTCATCACCATCACCGCCTGGTCGATGTCGTACACCGCCCGGTCGCCCACCGCCTCGTCGGTGGGGGTGAAGATGCGCACATTGCCCTCCGCTTCCAGCCGGTAGATCTCGTTGCCGCCGCTATCGCCGCCCAGGCTGGGCACGCCCGACGAGGCGGCCGGCGCGGTCCCGGCCTTCTTGCGGTAGCGGGCGATCAGCCGGTCGGCGATGACGGTGACATTGTCGCGCACCGCCCGCGCGTCCCCGGTGGCGATCACCACCTGCTCGGCATCGCGCCATTCGAACCCGTCGCGCGCGGTGATGGCCACCGGCCCGCCGCTCGACAGATCGATCTGCTGCGCCCCGGCGGCGGTTGGCGCCCCGAGCACGAGGAGAAGAGCGCACATGCGAAGAACAGCGGGGGGGGTCATCGCGACGTTCCGTTCAGGACGATGCGGGCCGGGCCGGTGAACTGGATCACCGCCCCGCGGTCGAGCACGGTGAAGCCCTGGGCGTCCAGCACGCCGAACGGCCCTTCGGCGTGAACCATCTCGTTGCCGGCGGCCACATTGGCGCGCAGATCCAGGCTCGCCGCCTCGGTCGTCAGCACGGTGCCGTCATCGCGGTACAGCGTCACCTCGCCCGACAAATCCAGCCGGTTGGCCTTCTGCTCGAACACGCCGCGCTTGGCCTGCACCAGCATCCATTCGCCGGACTGCAGCTGCATGTCGGCCTTCGGCGCCTCCAGGTCGGTGCGCTCCGGCCCCACCTGCCGCACCTTCTTGGCGGTGACGGTATAGGGTCGGCCGGCGGCATCCACGCCCTGGTAGTGCGCCTCGGTCAGTTGCCCGCCCTCCGGCGTCACGTCGATGCTGCGATAGCTGATGCGGCTGCGGTCGCCGTTGCCATTCAGTTCCGGCCAGAACGCCACCAGCAGCAGCAGCGCCAGCCCCAGCAGCGGCAGCAACCGCTTGGCCAGCCCCACCAGCCAGCGCCGCCCCGGGCGCTCGCTGCGCGGCAGGCGCGGGCCGTCGCGGAAGCTGCTCGCCCCGATCGGCCGCGCGGGCCGGTAAGCCGGGCGCGACGCGGTGGGCAGGGGCGTGACGCTCATCGGACGGTCGTCGCCATGGCTACACCACCCCCGCGCGCAGCAGGTCGTGGATATGCAGGATACCCAGCGGTCGCTGCCCGGCATCCACCACGAACAGCGCGGTGATCGGCCGCTCTGGCGCGTTCATCAGGTGCAGCGCCTCGGCCGCCAGCATCTCCGGCCCGACGGTGCGCGGGGCGGCGGTCATCACCTCGCCCAGGCGCCGGGTGAGCAGCGTGGGTCCCATGGCACGACGCAAATCGCCGTCGGTGAGAATGCCGCACAGCCGCCCGTGCCCGTCCACCACGCCCAGGCAGCCAAACCGCTTGCCGGTCATCAGCACCAGGGCGGCATCCATCACGGTTTCGGGTCCGGCCAGCGGCAGCGCCTCGCCGCCATGCATGATCTCGCGCACCCGCCGCAGCCGTGCGTCGAGCTTGCCGCCCGGGTGGAACTGGCGGAAATCGGCCGCACCGAAGCCGCGCCGCGTCAGCAGCGCCACCGCCAGCGCATCGCCCAGCGCCATCTGCATGGTGGTCGAGGTGGTCGGCGCCAGCCCCATCGGGCAGGCCTCGCGCGCCGCCGGCAACAGCAGCGCAACATCAGCCGCGGTGGCCAGCGTGCTGCCGGCACGCGCGGTAATCGCCACCAGCGGCAGGCCGAAGCGCCGCGAATGCGCCACCAGGTCGGCCAGTTCCGCCGTCTCGCCGGAATTGGACAGCGCCAGCACCGCATCCCCGGGCACGATCATGCCCAAATCGCCATGGCTGGCCTCCGCCGGATGCACGAACAGCGCCGGCGCCCCGGTGGAGGCCAGGGTGGCCGCGATCTTGCGTGCCACATGGCCGGATTTGCCCATGCCGGAGACCACGATCCGCCCGGTGGCCGAGGCCAGCAGCGCCACCGCCCGCCCGAATCCCGCATCCAGGCCCGCGGCAAGCGCCTGCAACCCCGCTGCCTCGGCGGCGAGCACATCGCGGGCGACATCGAGGTCGCTCGCCAGGGTTGCGAGGGCGGCAGTCATGGTCGGTGCATTTCCAGTCAGTGCGCGGTCCAGCCAAGGTCGACGGCAGGATATGGCACCGCGCAGCATCACGGTAAGAGGGGAGGTACGGTGCCCGCCACCCGCCGGTCAAGCAAGCCGGCCGGTGCCCCGGCCGTACAAGCGCGTCAGGGTTGCGCCTGTCAGTGGGCAAAGATGTCGGGCGCGTCCCAGCCGAGCACGTCCAGCTGCCCGCGCGCCGGCAGGAAGGCGAAGCAGGCCTCGGCCAATTCCCGCCGCCCCTCGCGCTCCAGCAGCCCCTCCAGCTTCGCCCACAGCGCATGCAGGTGCAGCACGTCCGACGCCGCATAGGCCAGCTGTTCCGGCGACAGCTCCGCCGCCCCCCAGTCGGAGGTCTGCTGCTGCTTGGACAGGTCCACGCCCAGCAGGTCGCGGCACAGATCCTTCAGCCCATGCCGGTCGGTATAGGTGCGCACCAGCTTGGCCGCGATCTTGGTGCAGCGCACCGGCGCCACCCTGATGCCCAGCGCATGCTGCAACAGCGCCACGTCGAACCGGGCGAAATGCATCAGCTTCACGATCGCGGGGTCGGCCAGCACGCGCTTGAGGTTCGGGCAATCCGCACCACGTCCGCCCAAGGCCGGCGGCACGATCTGCACCAGGTGCACCACGCCGTCGCCCGACGACATCTGCACCAGGCACAGCCGGTCGCGCCGCGAATCGAGCCCCATCGCCTCGGTGTCCACGGCCAGGACGGCGCCGAGCGTCAGCCCCTCGGGCAGGTCGTGCTTATGGAGGTGGATCGTGGCATTGGCCATGAACTGGATGCTGTCCGCCATGAGGGGGTTCACCCTTGGCGGACAGGCCGCCGCAATCCGATTGGTGCCCAGGAGAAGACTCGAACTTCCACGACCTTACGGCCACAGGTACCTGAAACCTGCGCGTCTACCAATTCCGCCACCTGGGCAACTCGGCATCGTCCGCGGTGCGGGGCGGACAATGGGGGGGCGATGTAACCCCCGCCCGCCGCCGCGTCAACTGCCCTCCTGCAAACAAATCGCGCAAAGAAATCGCACGCGCGCAGGTCCAGGCCCTGCTTGAGGCCGCTTCACGGCACACCTATCAAGGGAACGAGTTTTCGGGAGACGACCCATGGACGAGGGCAACCAGCTCCACCAGCACACAGCCGGGGGCGACATCGCCACGGTCTTCGGCGGAACCGGCTTCATCGGCCGCCACGTGGTCAAGCGCCTGGTCGATACCGGCCACATCGTCCGCGTGGCGGTGCGCGACACCGAGGCGACGATGGTGCTGAAGCCTCTGGGCGTGCCCGGGCAGGTGGTGCCGCTATACGCCCCGCTCTCCGACGCGGCCTCCGTAGGGCGATCGGTGGAAGGCGCGCGCCACGTGGTGAACCTGGTCGGCATCCTGGCCGAGGGCCGCCCCGGCGATTTCGACCGCGTCCACCACCAGGGTGCCGCCACCATCGCCCGGGCTGCCGCTTCGGCCGGGGTGGCGCGGCTGGTCCACGTCTCCGCACTCGGGGCCGACGACGCCAGCCCCAGCCTCTATGCCCGCAGCAAGGCAGCCGGCGAGGTTGCGGTCCGCGCAGCCTTCCCCGGCGCCGTCATCCTGCGCCCATCGATCGTGTTCGGCGCAGAGGACCGGTTCTTCAACCGCTTCGCCCAGCTGGCCCGCCTGCTGCCGGTGATGCCGGTGTTCGAGGGCGCGACGAAGTTCCAGCCGGTGCATGTCGGCGATGTCGCCGATGCAATAATTGCAGGGCTGACCCGCGACGATGTGCAGGGCCGCTCCTTCGAACTGGGCGGCCCGAAGGTCTGGACGATGCGCCAGCTACTCGCCTGGATCCTGGACGAGACCGGCCGCCGCCGCCCGCTGGTCGACGTGCCTCGCCCGGTGGCGCAGCTCCAGGCCCGGGTGATGGAATGCCTGCCCGGCAAGCCACTCACTCGCGACCAGCTCGCATTGCTGCGTCGCGACAACGTGGTAGCGCCCGGCGCTGCGGGCCTGGCCGAACTCGGCATCGCGCCGCTGGCCGTAGAACAGGTGGTACCGGAATATTTGGCCCGTTATCGCCCCAGCGGTATCCGCCGCCCCAGGACCTGACCGATATTAGGCCCATATCGGAACTTTTTGAAAGGCAACAGGCACCCACCATCAGGCGCGCCACCGGCCCACCCGGAATAAAAGGCACCATTGCTGCCATATTCGGACTCGCCAGACCGCACCGGCTTGTGTAGGGCGCTATCGGTATTGGTTCGCTCCGGAGATGTCCGATGCCCGACCGCATGCTGCAGTTCGTCGACATCCCCCAGCAGACCCCCGTCAAGCGCGCGGCGGAGCTGCGGCAGCAGGATTTCGACGAAATCTACGCCGAATACGTCCCCGCCCAGGCCGCCGCCCAGGCCAGCCGCTGCAGCCAATGCGGCGTGCCGTTCTGCCAGATCCATTGCCCGCTCGCGAACAACATCCCCGATTGGCTGAAGCTCGCCGCCGAGAACCGGCTGGAGGAGGCCTACGAGCTCTCCTCCGCCACCAACAACTTCCCCGAGATCTGCGGCCGCATCTGCCCGCAGGACCGGCTCTGCGAGGGCAACTGCGTCATCGAGAAGGGCTTCGACAGTGTCACCATCGGCGCCGTCGAACGCTTCATCACCGACACCGCCTTCGAGAACGGCTGGGTCAAGCCCGCCAGGCCGCGCCGCGAGCGCGCCCAATCCGTCGGCATCATCGGCGCCGGCCCCGGCGGCCTCGCCGCGGCCGAGCAGCTTCGCAAACTCGGCTACCAAGTCCATGTCTACGACCGCTACGACCGCGTCGGCGGCCTGATGATCTACGGCATCCCCGGCTTCAAGCTCGAAAAACCGGTGGTGCTGCGCCGCTGGCAGTTGCTGGAGGAAGGCGGCGTGGTCTTCCACCTCAACTGCGCCGTCGGAACCGACATCACCCTCCACGACCTGCGCACCCGCCACGATGCGGTGCTGATCGCCACCGGCGTCTACCAGCCGCGCGACATCGGCGGCCCCGGCGCGGGCCTGGCCGGCATCGTCCCGGCGCTGGATTACCTCACCGCCGCCAACCGCCACGGCCTGGGCGACGCCGTGCCCGCCTTCGCCGACGGCACGCTCGATGCGCGCGCCAGGCGCGTGGTGGTGGTCGGCGGCGGCGACACCGCCATGGACTGCGTCCGCACCGCGGTGCGCCAAGGCGCCGCCTCCGTCACCTGCCTCTACCGCCGCGACCGCGCCAACATGCCCGGCAGCCTGCGCGAGGTGAAGAACGCGGTGGAGGAAGGCGTGCAGTTCCAATGGCTTTCCGTCCCCGAGGCCTTCCTCGGCGACGCCACGGTGTCCGGCGTGCGCGCCACCCGCATGCATCTCGGCCTGCCCGACGCCTCCGGCCGCCAGGCGGTGGAACCGGTGCCCGGCAGCCACTTCACCCTGAAGGCCGACCTGGTGATCAAGGCCCTGGGCTTCGACCCCGAGAACCTGCCCACCGTCTTCGGCGACCCGGCGCTGAAGGTCTCGCGCGCCGGCACGCTCAGCATCGACCGCCACAGCTTCATGACCAGCCTGCCCGGCGTGTTCGCCGCCGGCGACATCGTGCGCGGCGCCTCCCTGGTCGTCTGGGCGATCCGCGACGGGCGCGATGCGGCGGCGGCCATGCATGCCCACATGCAGCTCGCCGCCCGGGAAGCCGCCTAGGATGCGCGCCCTGTTCGCCGGCCTCGTCGTGGGCGCGCTGGCCGGCGCCGCCCTCGCCCAGGGCACCCGCCAGCTCCCCCAGCCCGGCATCGAGGACAACCGGCGCGAGGTGCGCCAGATGATCGAGATGCTCGACATCCAACGCCACGCCGAAGCCCTGCTGACCCAGATGCGCACCGAAATGGTCCGCGCCACCGTCCGCGCCAGCGCCATGTCCGAGGAAGACGCCGCCCGGGTGGTCGACGACATCCTGATGCCGAACTTCAACGCCCGCAGCGCCGAGCTGGTAGCATTGGTGATCGAACCCTATGCGGTGAACTTCACCATTTCCGACCTGAAGGCTTTGCGCGCCTTCTTCGCCTCCCAGCTCGGCCAGAAATGGCTGCGCAGCCAGAAACTGGCGCGCGCCCAGGGCGAAGAGGCGGGGCTGGCGTGGGGACAGCGAGTGTTCCAAGATTCGGTGGACCGCCACGTGGATGAGCTGCGTGCCCGGGGGCTCAAATTCTGAAGGGGCTATGACATGACAATCACCATTCGGATTGCGGCCGGCACACTGGTGCTGGCCGGCGCGCTCGCCACCGGAACGGCGTGGGGCCAGGCCGCCGCACCCCAGCCATCCACCGCCGCACCCCAGGCCGCCGCACAAGCGGCACCGGCGCCCGTCGTCACCGAGGCCAGCCGCCGTGAGGCCCGCGCACTGGGCGAGAAGCTCGGCTGGGAGGCGCAGGTGCGCGGCATCATCAACACCCTGCGCACCGCCATCATCGTCAACCTGGCGCAGACCAACGGCAAGGCGCCGCAGGACATGCTCAGCGTCGTCGACGATTTGATGATCCCCGATTTCGTCGGCGACGAGCGCACCCTGCACGGCCTGATCGTCGAGGCATGGGCCGGCGCCTTCACCGATGTCGAACTGCGCAACCTGCGCACCTTCTACAACACCCCGCTGGGCGAGAAGCTGCTGCGCACCATCCCGCAGCTGAACACCATCATCAACCAGGCCGGCCAAGCCTGGGCCCAGAAGGTCTACCAGCAGTCCCAGGCGAAGCACACCGATGAGTTCACCAAGCGCGGGCTGAAGTTCGCCCCCTGATCGCGCCCACCCCAGGAGCCGGAGCCATGCCCGAAGCACCCCTCTCGTCCGGCGATGCCTTCGTGCGCGACTGGCATGAGAACGCCCGGCGCTTGTCCGCCACCTACGACGCGTCGCAGGAACACGATGCCTGCGGCGTGGGGCTGGTGGCGGCGCTGGACGGGCGGGCGCGACGGGACGTGGTGCAGGCGGCCATCGACGCGCTGAAGGCCGTCTGGCACCGCGGCGCCGTCGATGCCGACGGCAAAACCGGCGACGGTGCGGGCATCCATGTCGAAATCCCGCAGGATTTCTTCGCCGACGCCGTCCGCCGCGGCGGCGGACCGCGGCACCCGGGCCCGATCGCCGTCGGACAGGTGTTCCTGCCCAAGACCGACCTCGGCGCCCAGGAACGCTGCCGCCAGATCGTGGAATCGGAGATCATCGCCTTCGGCTACGCCATCTACGGCTGGCGCCAGGTGCCGATCAACACGCAATGCATCGGCGAGAAGGCCAACGCCACCCGGCCGGAAATCGAGCAGATCATGATCTGGTCCCCCGGTTTCTCGTCATCCAAGGGTGCCACCACCGACATCGCCGCCTTCGAACGCGACCTCTACATCATCCGCCGCCGCATCGAAAAGCAGGCGATCGCCGCCCAGATCCAGGAGCTCTACTTCTGCTCCCTGTCCTGCCGCTCGATTATCTACAAGGGCATGTTCCTGGCCGAAAGCCTGTCCGAATTCTACCCCGACCTGCTCGACGAACGCTTCGTCTCCCGCTTCGCCATCTACCACCAGCGCTATTCCACCAACACCTTCCCCACCTGGCGCCTCGCCCAGCCCTTCCGCGCGCTCGCCCACAACGGCGAGATCAACACCCTCTCGGGCAACGTCAACTGGATGAAAAGCCACGAGACGCGCCTGTCCGCCCCGCAGCTCGACCCGTTCATGGACGACATCAAGCCGGTCATCCAGGCCGGCGGGTCCGACACGGCCACGCTCGACAACGTCTTCGAGGTCCTGCTGCGCGCCGGCCGCGACGCGCCGATGGCCAAGGCGCTGATGATCCCCGCCAGCATCGGCAACGACGCCACCATGAAGCAGGCGTACAAGGACATGTTCCTGTACTGCAATAGCGTCATGGAGCCATGGGATGGCCCCGCGGCCCTCGCCGCCACCGACGGCCGATGGGTCATAGCCGGGCTCGACCGCAACGGCCTGCGCCCGCTGCGCTACGCCATCGCCCGCAACGCCCTGCTCATCGTCGGCTCCGAGGCCGGCATGGTGAAGCTCGACGAAAGCGAGATCGTGGAAAAGGGCCGCGTCGGCCCCGGCCAAACCATCGGCGTCGACCTCGACACCGCCACCTTCTACGGCGACGAGGCGATGAAAGACATGCTCGCCGCCCGCCAGCCCTTCGGCGAATGGGCCAAGCGCATCCGCCAGATCGACCACATCGTCAAAACCGACGCGCCGGAACCCGTGCTGTTCGAACGCGAGGAGCTCCGCCGCCGCCAGCTCGCCGTCGGCACCACCCTCGAAGAACTCGAAATGATCCTCCACCCCATGGTCGAGGAGGCCCAGGAAGCCGTCGGCTCCATGGGCGACGACACCCCGCTCGCCGTGCTGTCGGAAAAATACCGCGGCCTGCATCATTATTTCCGCCAGGGTTTCAGCCAGGTCACCAACCCGCCAATCGACAGCCTGCGCGAAACCCGCGTCATGACCCTCAAGACCCGCCTGGGCAACCTCGGCAACGTCATGGACGAGGACAGCAGCCAGTTCGACCTGCTCCAGCTTGAATCCCCCGTCCTCTCCTCCGCCGAATTCGCCGCCATGCGCCAAACCATGGGCCGCAGCGCCTGTGTCGTGGACTGCACCTTCCCCGTCGCCGAAGGCGAAACCGGCCTGCGCGCCGCCCTCGAACGCATCCGCCGCGAGGCCGAGGAAGGTGTGCGCGCCGGCTCCACCCACGTCATCCTCACCGACGAGGCAATGGGCCCCGAGCGCGCCGCCATCCCGATGATCCTGGCCACCGGCGGCGTGCACACCCACCTCGTGCGCTCCAGCCTGCGCACCTTCACCAGCCTCAACGTCCGCGCCGCCGAGTGCCTCGATGTCCACACCTTCGCCGTCCTCATCGGCGTGGGGGCCACCACCATCAACGCCTACCTCGCCCAGGAAGGCATCGCCGACCGCCAGCGACGTGGTTTGTTCGGCACCATCTCCTTGAAGGAGGCCGTCCAGCGCTTCAAGAAGGCCGTCGACAAGGGCCTGCTGAAGATCATGTCCAAGATGGGCATCTCGGTCATCTCCTCCTACCGCGGCGGCTATAACTTCGAAGCCATCGGCCTCTCCCGCCAGCTCGTCGGCGAGTTCTTCCCCGGCATGCAAAGCCGCATCTCCGGCATCGGCCTGTCCGGCATCGCCCGCAAGATCCTCGCGCTGCACGACGACGCCTGGAACGCCGAAACCGCCACCCTGCCCGTCGGCGGCCTCTACAAACTGCGCCTGCGCGGCGAAACCCACGCCTTCGACGGCGGCCTGATCCACATGCTCCAGGAAGCCGTCGCCACCGACAGCTTCCGCCTCTACCGCCGCTATGCCGAAGCCGTCCGCCGCATGCCGCCCGTCGCCCTGCGCGACCTCCTCGACTTCCGCAGCAACGGCCGCACCCCGATCCCGGTCGACGAAGTCGAAAGCATCACCGAAATCCGCAAGCGCCTGCTCGCCCCCGGCATCTCGCTGGGCGCCCTCAGCCCGGAGGCGCACGAAACCCTCTCCATCGCCATGAACCGCATCGGCGCCCGCTCCGATTCCGGCGAAGGCGGCGAAGACCCCGCCCGCGCCAAGCCGCGCCCCAACGGCGACAACGCCAACTCCGCCATCAAGCAGATCGCCTCCGGCCGCTTCGGCGTCACCGCCGAATACCTCAACAACTGCCGCGAGATCGAAATCAAGATCGCCCAGGGCGCCAAGCCCGGCGAAGGCGGCCAGCTCCCCGGCTTCAAGGTCACCGGCCTCATCGCCAAGCTGCGCCACTCCACCCCCGGCGTCATGCTCATCTCCCCGCCTCCACACCACGACATCTACTCCATCGAGGATCTCGCCCAGCTCATCTACGACCTCAAGCAGATCAACCCCGACGCCACCGTCTGCGTGAAACTTGTCGCCCGCTCCGGCATCGGCACCATTGCCGCCGGCGTCGCCAAAGCCAAAGCCGACGCCATCCTCATCTCCGGCCACTCCGGCGGCACCGGCGCCAGCCCGCAAACCTCGGTGAAATACGCCGGCCTACCCTGGGAAATGGGCCTGTCCGAAACCCACCAGGTCCTGATGCTCAACCGCCTGCGCCACCGCGTGAAGCTGCGCACCGATGGCGGCATCAAAACCGGCCGAGACGTCGTCATCGCCGCCATGCTCGGCGCCGAGGAATTCGGCATCGGCACCGCCAGCCTCGTCGCCATGGGCTGCATCATGGTGCGCCAGTGCCACTCCAACACCTGCCCGGTCGGCGTCTGCTCCCAGGACGAAAAACTGCGCGCCAAGTTCGAAGGCACCCCCGAAAAGGTCATCAACCTCTTCAGCTTCATCGCCGACGACGTCCGCCACATCCTGGCCAGCCTCGGCGCCCGCACCCTCGCCGAAGTCATCGGCCGCACCGACTTCCTCCACCAGGTCAGCCGCGGCTCCGAAATGCTCGACGACCTCGACCTCAACCCGCTGCTGGTCCAGGCCGACCCCGGCCCCCACGCCCGCTACTGCACGCTGGAAGGCCGCAACGAAGTCCCCGACACGCTGGACGCCCAGATGATCGCCGACGCCCGCGCCTTCTTCGAGCACGGCGAGAAAATGCAGCTCGAATACAACATCCGCAACGTCCAGCGTGCCATCGGCACCAGATTCAGCAGCCGCATCGTCCGCAAGTTCGGCATGTCCGGCCTCCAGCCCGGCCACGTCACCGTCCGCCTGCGCGGCTCCGCCGGCCAGTCCCTCGGCGCCTTCGCCGTCCAGGGCCTCAAGCTCGAAGTCTTCGGCGACGCCAACGACTACGTCGGCAAGGGCCTCTCCGGCGCCACCATCGTCGTCCGCCCCGCCCCCTCCTCCACCCTGCAAAGCCACCTCAACACCATCATCGGCAACACCATCCTCTACGGCGCCACCGCCGGCCACCTCTACGCCGCCGGCCAAGCGGGCGAGCGCTTCGCCGTGCGCAACTCCGGCGCCACCGCCGTCGTCGAAGGCATCGGCTCCAACGGCTGCGAATACATGACCGGCGGAACCGTCGCCATCCTCGGCCCCATCGGCGACAATTTCGGCGCTGGCTTCACCGGCGGCATGGCCTTCGTCTACGACCCCGAAAACCTCTTCCGCCTGCGCGTGAACCCCGAATCCCTGCTCTGGCAACGCGTCGCCACCTCCCACTGGTCCGCCATCCTGCGCGACCTCGTCGCCACCCACGCCCGCGAAACCAACAGCAGCTACGCCACCCGCCTCCTCCACGACTGGGACCGCGTCCTGCCCCAGTTCTGGCAAGTCGTCCCGCGCGACTACGTCCGCTACCTCGACCAGCCGCTGGGCGAGGCGACAGAAGCACTCAGCGCGTAGAAAGAACGTTCTTTTTTGAAAAAAAGAACCAAAAAACTTTTTGTCTATTAATGCTTTGCCCCGCACGTCGGGGCACAAACGGATAAAAATCTTTTTGCTTCTTTTTCTCCAGAAAAAGAAGATTTTTATACCAATCGGCCTAATGATTGACCTATAAGAGAAGGCAAGGCCAGGGCTTCGCCGTCGCGGCGCGAAGCCGCGCCACGGATGACCCACCAAAGGCCGACGGCCTTTGGAAACCCATTTATTATCATATATTTAAGGTCCAGGGGCTTGGCACGTCGCGCGAAGGCGCGCTCGGGACCTGGTGGGTCCAGGGCGAAGCCTTGGCCTTGCCTAACGAAGGGTTATTCTTTATAGCGTTTGGTATTACTTATCTTCCTCGAATCACACCAGCCAAGCCGCCCCCCATCTGGCCCCGCCGCCAAGTGCGCGCCATCATGGCCGCATGGCCCTCTCGTACGCCGCCTTCGCCCCCGTTCTGCTCGGCATCGCCAGCGCCCAGGTCGCCCAGGGCCTGCTCGGCCCGCTGATTCCGCTGTTGCTCA
>Ga0105050_10004389_pt1 | contig 18821 bp, 10 predicted proteins | sample FRY01_FD_78088 | JGI IMG/M metagenome (GOLD analysis project Ga0105050, IMG submission 78088) | Freshwater microbial communities from Lake Fryxell liftoff mats and glacier meltwater in Antarctica - FRY-01 | ecosystem: Environmental > Aquatic > Freshwater > Ice > Glacier meltwater ... | reverse complement strand
CCGCGCCGGTGCTCCGCCAAAATCACGCCACGTTCCTCACCGTTGAGGTGCTTGTATCGTTTGTCCATCGCAACATCCTATGCCTTGCGGGCGCTGGGTGTTGCACTTGAAACTTGAGCCTAAGATGTTCGGTCCGACCGCCCGAGGGCTGCGCGACGCACGCACGCTCCGGTCGAAAAATCTGGCCAAGGGAGGCTTGGACTTTCTGCACTGAGGTTCAGAAAGAAATGTTGCTGTGATATCAAAATCATTATTGCACTTCATGAATGACTAGCCTATATCATCCGTATGAGCAATTCATCCATCGGGCGAGGCACGAGCATGAGCAAGACCAATCACATTCCCTACACCTGGAAGGAGATCGAAGATCAGGTGCGCGAAGCGATCCTGTGCCAGTTGTCGATCCTTCAGCACTTCGGCCCGCACGCCGACAAGTTGGCTGAACTGTATCTCGGCATCGACCCGGACTTGCTGGAGTTGGGCGACGAAGATCGGACGCCTGCAGAACACGCACGCTTGCTGCGGACGATCCCGCTGGAACGCCATCACCTTCATCACCTCGCACAGAAGGCATACGCATATGCCTACCAGCTGGAAGGCTCGGAAAGAGCCATGCCAGACGATTACTACGAGATCGCCTGTGGTGTCATGAATGGCTATCCGAAGTCCGACATGCACGGAGATCCGTCGCCACTTTGTAGCATGAACGACTTTCCGCTGCGTCGGATGTTCGACACATTTATCGCGCGCTGGCAGCTTTATGACGAAGGGATAACGACGGGTCTTTCGGTGCGAGAACTGGCGTTGCTGTCGAACATGACCGTTCCGGCGGTGCGGACCTCGCTCAGCAAAGAGGGCTTCAAGCTCGACGTGAATCTAAACCGCACGAACAAAGGTCGTGAAGACGACAAGAGCGCCACGCTAAACATCAACGACGCGCACCTCTGGCTGTCGCGGCGCCGGAGCTTCACCCAGAACGGCAGCCGGAAGGGTGAAGAGCCTGACGCGGTCATCGCAAGGATCTTTGGCAACGCCGAATACACCTTCGACCATGCGCTTCGTCAGGCCATCATCGCCCTGCGCACCGACCCGGCTTCGCTGGCTGCCGAGGTCAACGCGCCGGTCGGCTGGATCGACGGTCTCGCGAAAGGTGAGGCGGTTGAGATCGACATCACGGCCCTTCGCGCGCTGGCGCGGCACCTTAAGCTGCAGGAGCCGGAGTTCGTGGGCAGAGCGGTGCAGCAACTCATTCGGATCGAAGAGGCTTCACCGGTTTAGTTCTGAAGTCTGGCTCGACGGTCAATTTTCAGTCTTAGGTGAGTTTTTGATGCAAGGCATTCAAGAATTTCAACGAAATAGCAGAAGGTTAGTGTGCAAAAGTGAAACGCGAAATTCATCAAGACAGAGATCGGAATTTTGAAACTGCGCTCTGCGGCTCTACCAAACCCGCTGGCTACCACCGACCGAGGGAGGGACTGCCGTAGCTCGAAAAATTTCATTTTTTCCAAATTTCACCATCAGAAACACATAAGACTTCCACAAAGGAACTCATCATGAAAAGCAATGCTAAACTTAACTCCGTCCTGTCAACCAGCCATGAAGATCTTAAATCTTTGAATGATGCGCCGTGCCCTCACACAGAGAATGATGAAACCGAAAAGTCATATTTTCTCAGCTTTATGGATACTCCGATTGCCGAACGCATCGCCTTCAATCATGTAAAAAGCGGTCCTGTGAATGAAGAAGTCTTTTTCACCCCTCGGGAATACTTGACTGGGGGAGGGCAGTGGGGCGATATCGGTGAGGCAACCTTTGAATGGACCAAAAATATCCTTAATCATGATACCCCGATGGAGGCACTGACGAATCTGAGGGACGACCTGCACGACCATCTGGAAAAGTTGAATACTGTAATTCGGCTGTTTGGATACTACACGGCGGCGAATCCGGAGTTTTAAGGTCTACAGAAGGCTGACTCAGTTCGAAGCTCGGACCAATCACGGGCTTCGAACTCTTCCTTGGTGTGCTTTCGATCGGTCGGGATGAGCTTCTGGCGCTGGCACCTCCGACAGGAATCGGCACCGGGCTTGTCACATCTGGTGGTGTGGAAAGCTGGAAGCAGGAGGTCGGTGCGAAAAATCGAAAGCAATTGCTGCTTGGTCGCCTTTCCTCGTTCGTCCGGCTAACGATGGTATTCATCATCAGTGGTCGGCCCACGGTAACCCAGCTTCTCTTCGACCGCCGCGATCAATGCCGACATCGGAAGACCGAGTCCAACGCTGACGGCACCGATTGTGCTTAGGGAAGGCTGCCGGCGGCCAGTTTCCAAAAACGAGATGAAACGGGCCGAAACATCCGCCCTCGCAGCAAGGTCCTCTTGCGTCATTCCCAGCCGTTCGCGCTCTTCGCGCAGGGTCTCCGAAAAGGCGGCGACGAGGTGTTTGTTGCTGCGGTCCATGGACCGAGCCATCTCGCAGAGCTTGACATCAGGCCACGAACAGTTGTTCTAGTTGCAGTGCAACCACCGCCTAAGCTGTTTAGAACTAACCACTAATACAAAGTGACAGGAAAATATTCATGCCTGATTGATGCAAGGCAAAGCCGTGGCGCCGGCAGTGTCAGCGTGGCCCACAATTCATCCGAAACCATCCAAACGTCCCCGTTGCGCGCGAGCGATTTGGACAGAATCAGGCAGTCATGAGCTATAGTTCCCGGACCATCGGCACCGTCATTGACGACGTGAACCGAAGCTATCTTCTGCCTGCCATCCAGCGCCCCTACGTCTGGTCCTCGGACCAGGTGGTAGCCCTTTTCGACTCGCTGTTGAAAAGCTATCCCATCAGCAGTTTCATGTTCTGGGCGGTGGGTGAAGAGACCAAAGCTGAACTCAGATGCTACAAGTTCATCGAGAATTACCGGCCCGACATGATGAACGAGCCGACAAGTGCAGAAGGGCGAAAGCTCATCTTGGTGATCGACGGCCAGCAACGTCTGACATCGCTTTTGATCGGGCTGCGGGGCACCTTCTCCGAGAAGGCCAAGGGCGCGCGCAGTGCCAATTCCGCCGCTTGGTCCGCGAAAACGCTGTTCATCGACCTGCTGAAAGATCCTGATCCGCGCACTATCGAAGACGACAGCGAGAATGCGTTCGGCATCACCTACGGTCTCGCATTCCATGAGCGACGCCCGGCGAACAGCAACCGCCGCCACTGGTTCAAGGTCGGCTCGATGCTGGATTATGCCGGCGACGATCGACTGGAGGGTCTAATCGCCAAGGTGATGACTGAACTGCACACAGGTGTTTCTGCTTGGGAGCGCGAACTGGTTGAGGTGACATTGCGCCGGTTGCATCGCGTGATCTGGCAGGACGAGGCGATCAACTTTTTCACCGAGCATGATCAATCAGCCGACCGTGTGCTCGACATCTTCGTGCGGGCCAACGACGGGGGCAGCAAGCTGTCGAAGGCTGATCTGCTGATGTCCATGATCACCTCAAAATGGTCCAGCGGGTCAGCCCGCGAAGAGGTCAACGGTTTCGTCGACTACATCAACAAGGGGCTCGGGGCGCCAAACAAGGTCACGCGCGATCTGGTGCTGAAAGCCAGCCTCGTCGTTTGTGACTATGATGTCGTCTACAACGTGAAGAATTTCACAACCGAGGCCGTCGCCGAGATCGAACGCAACTGGGCGGGCATCAAGCGGGCGGTGGAAAACACTTTTCGGTTGTTGAACCGGCACGGGCTGACCGGCGACAACCTCGGCTCACTGAACGCGGTGTTGCCGCTGGTATACTACATCTACAACACGCCAGATTTCGATTTTCGCGGTTCGAGCGAGTTCGAAAGGGTGAATGCCGCAGCAATGCACCAATGGCTGTTGAACAGCCTGCTGGTCAGTGCGTTCGTCGGCCACTCTGACCAAACAATAGCAACCGCCCGCACTACGATCCAAAACAACCTGCGGGTCGCGCGCGATTTCCCGACCCAGAAACTCTTCGACGCCTTGGCCAAGGGTGGACGACTGTCCCAGGTGGACGAGCGCGCGGTCGACGAATTGTTGGAGATGCGATACGGAAAACCCCGCACGTTCGTGGCGCTGTCGCTGCTTTACCCAGGCATCGATTGGAACGGATCGGCGTGGCACGTGGATCACATCATCCCGCAGGCGGACGCACAGAAGAACATCCTCAAGGGCCGCAACTTGCCCGAACATCGAATTCAGGAAATCCTCGGTGCCGTGAACAGCCTCGGAAACCTTCAACTGCTGCGCAGCGACGAGAACATTGAAAAGGGTGCCATCCCCTTTCGATCATGGATCACTGGCCGCCGTGTCGATTTCCATGACCAGCACATGATCCCTGAACGGTTAGAACTATGCGATGTCACATGGCTGCCCGAATTCGTCCGAGAGCGCGAGAAGCTGATCCGTAAACGTATTTTGGAGTTAATCGCGCATGCGCCTTCTTGAGCTATGCCATCACGTCAAGTAACGCGTTGAAGGCGGCCTGCTTGTCGCTGCTGGACACAGCTGCCGCCGAACACCCCGCCGGTCACCAGGGTAAACTTGCGGCGCGCTATGTTTTGCGATCCCGGAGCGACGAGCGCATCGGGCTGATGTTCGAGAAGAGCGAGAAGACAAAGGCCTTACTTTGGGTCGGAAACGTTCATGCCCGCAATTTGCTCGAGGCCGACATCGAGTTTCGGGTTTATCTGGCGTCGTCGCTGTATCAGGAGACGGAGCCGGGAGGCAAACGTCCCTATGGTCGGCACGCTGCGCTCAAGTCCATGCGTGATCTCGCCAACGCCGATCTCGTGCGCTTTACCATTGAGCGGTTCACGCAGATGCAGTTTATTGTCGGCACGCTGAAAGAAATGTGAGGCGGTATTGAACGCGCCATCGTGGGCCACCGGTCGATGTCATCTTCTCCGGACGGCGATGTTGGATTCGTCGGGGCGAGGAACGGCTTGATCTTGGGACCTGCCGACATCGGCAGTCACGGCATAAGGATGATTGGGCGTGGGCCGAGATGGCGATACCTGTCCAGATCAGGGATGTCAGAACGGCCCCTGAAGAGTGCGAACCTAGACGGCGGACCATAACGCGCGCGCAGAGTCCAAGAGCGCACCTGTAAGAGTGCCCGACCGGTTTTCCCAACCGACCCGGCCTGAAAAACCACACACACAGGTGACTCTGTCCGAGGCGCTGGTGCAGGACCTTATTGGGCTTGTCGATCTTTCCGTCGCTTCATCCCGGTTCCTGCGGGGCTAGGAATGGCTTGATCTTGGGACCTGCGGACACGGGCGGGCAAGGTAAAGGCATGACTGGGCCGCGCACGCAAAGGCGGTATGCAACCAGATCTAGGCAAAATAGCGGCTGAACGCGGCTGACCTCAATTTGAGGCTTTTATCTATCCGCCGATAAAGGTCGGTCCGCCCATCGCGCTATTTGACCTGCCTCGCGTCTTCTCCTGAAGCGTGGCCTCGTCCCTTGGTCTGAATCATGAGAAGAAAGAGAGTCCTCCAGCTGACAACAAGTTTCGGTCCAGAAAGGAATTGAAGCTCTCGCAACTTGTTTCGGGCAGGAACGCGCAGCTGTGGCAGGCTGCGTGGTTCCCACTTCCACTAACGCTGGCAAGTCCCTCACTACAAAGGGGATCGGCTGAACACAGTTGCTGATCGGCAAGCGCCTGAAGAAACAGGGTTTCGAACCGTTTCGGACGGGCCTGTCGGGACAGTCCGCCCATGGTCCCGTCGGCTGAAGGCGTTGAGGTATAGATCAAAAGTCCAGCCATTTCTGGACCGACATACAGACGTTCGCGCAGTGAGCTGGATGAATATCCGCTATCCAATGACAACCTTGCCATCAAAGCATGTGCTAAAGTATGGACAAGGATATAGCGGGCGCTGAGCCGTTCCGGCGCACTATCCGGCTCGTCACCATCGATGCGGCGAGCCTCGAACCAAGCTTGAATCAGGCCTTGGATATGTCTGGAAACCTCGGGGCGTGCTTCCCAGGTTTTTATCGCGTCATTGTCGAGGGCGAGGAACATCCCTTCTCCATGGACCTCGACACCGGGCAACCAATCCTTCGGTTCCCGACAAAGAGGTGACGCATCCGGAAACCCACCGATCTGGGCTCGTAACCGGGTGAAACCGGTCAATGCGCGGACCTCGCGTAGCCGTTCCACCGCCGACAGCCAAAAGACCCAAGCCATAAGGCGTGCTGGAACGGCTTGACGAATGTTCAACAGGTGCCGCGTTTCGGCTCCGGCCGCAGTTGTGTCCGTGGAAAGCATGTTGAACTCTGGGCGCCGGAGATCGGCGTCCTGGCCGTCTTCCGCCGTTTTCCTGATTTCCAAAATCAAGTGAACGATATCCGTGGGGGTTTCCGGCCCTTCCCAAGTCGGCATTATCTTCTTGGTGGCATACTGGAGAAGAAATGCCTCATCATCGAAGCCATCCAGCGTATGCCAATGTGCCCCCAGCCGATCCATGAAATGGCTATGCCAGTCCGGTAGTGAGATCGCACTTTCTTCTATTGGGAAATAGACATTGCTGGCACCGCGTTGCGTTATCCGTGGCGGTGCAGGACACCCGACTTCAAAGTCTTGGAGCCAAGGGCGTCCGCCTTGACAAGAATTTCCCGGGATGCCTTTGGGGGAAAACGCTTCTCCCATCGAACGCGACGAACCGCATCCCATACATTCTACCATCAATCCCGATATACCGGCCCCTTTTGTGACAAGCCGCAATAGCGGGCGTTCACATTGTGCGCGATGTGACAACCAACGCCGCCACGGAAAATCGTTGAGGTGTCCGTTTGGGCAGATTGTGACAAAGCGGACAGGCAGCACAGCGGGTTTGCCTGTGCATGAACCGCAATGAAGGCTGTCCCCTGATTTGGAAGGAGCCCAGCGCCCGGCGGGTTGGATGACGTGGCATTCAGGGCAGGACTGCCAGTCGGGAAAACGCCGGATTGGCAGGACACGATCACGCTTTTCGTTCTGGACCTTGTCTTGGCCGATGGGAGGCGGGCGGAAGCCCTTTACACCAAGCTTGCTTTCCAGACGTGGCTCCCGGATGAGCTGCGGATCCGAGATTCCCCTGTTGCGAGGAAGCGCGTAGCCGTCCCAGGCATCGAGTCCCTGCATCACCCCTGACAGCAAGGCGCCCGACGGCAACCGAAAATCCGTGATCGCACCTGGGCCGAACGTCGTGACAACCTGGCTGCGCCGAATGCTTCCCACATTTTTCATTCGACAGTCTCTCCAGCTTCTTTTTCGGTAATGACAAACTTTGTCGACGGTTCGACCGCGCGGAGTGTGTTGGGCGTCGCACGTGCCAGACCAGCGCTGAGGCCTGATGCTCTGGATTCTGCAGCTGTTTCGGCCGAGATCAGCAGGGCCTCATCCGACCAATTGTCCCAGTATTTGTTCAATGTTCCTCGGCGAAGCCATACCTCGAAAAATTCTGTCAGCTCCTGCCGGGCAGTATCTGCTTCATCAGCATCCACTCGGGATATGCGCTTATGAATGATAGAAATGATATTCCGAATCTCGACCTCGTGCCCCGCGGCGGCGGCAGGCGTGTCGGCCATACCGGGAACGAGATGGCGAACCATGGCAACGAATGGGGCATGAAGCGCCTTGTCCCTTGCGCGCGCTGCGAAAGGGGTCACTCCGGTCGCCTCAACATCTCGATAGAGCGCGCGGTGCCATGTTGAAAAGCTCTCATACCGGCTTCGGTCGCGCATCTTGTTGGCATTGTATAGCGTGACGACCAACCCGGGCGTGCGGCCACGGCCCACACGGCTGGTGGCCTGTATATACTCTGCGATCGTCTTGGGCTGGCCGCTGACCAACATTAGCCCGAGCCTCGGGATATCCATTCCGACCGAGATCATGTTCGAGGCAAGAACCACATCCGCAGCCGCCCCGCTGGACCTCGGAAGTTCCAGCTCGCGCAGCCTGTCCCTGATCTGATCCGACGGCACGCGGCTTGTGAGTTCGAGCGGAGGTTGAAGGTGACGCGCGGTTTCACCGCGCCAAGCCGAGATAAGGCCCATTGTATGCGTAACGTCATCCTGCATGATGATGGATGCGCTGCCAAGTTCTCTCAACGCATTGAAATACCCAACCATCGTCCAGTAGTGATCCTGCTCGTCCGGGGACAGCGACCCGTCGCTGGCTGACTGCAGCAAGGATGACGCGATCGCCTGATAGATATAGCTTGCCGTTCTTCCGACCGAAGTGACACCCACATACAGTCGGCCGGGCTTACCGCTTTCTGCTACCGAAAAACCGGAATTGCCATGGTTTAATCCTGGAGGGGGAAACTGGAAGGAATCCCGGTCGAAGAGTGCGTTGATCTGCTCAGGCGCGCGCCGGATTGTCGCGGTGGACCCAATGATCTTGGGGCGCCGCCCGCCGCGGGAACACAACTCATCGATCGCGGTTTCAAAGAGGCCGGCCATGGATCCCAGTGGCCCTGAAATGAGGTGTAATTCGTCTTGGATGATGAGGTCAGGTGGTTGCCTGTCGGCATCACCGAGACCGAACAGTCTGCCAGTCTCCTTTTTGGAAACGATCTGGACGAATTTGTCCGCCGTGCCGATCAACAACGATGGAAGCTCACGGTAGACATCCTCGTCCACGGTCCAAAACGGCAAATGCCCCGCCGCCCCATTCACAATGCAGTCGGGTGTGAGGCATCGTGCCAGCACTTTCAGTCCTTGTTCGTCCACGTTCCAGTCAAGCTCACCCCCGCAATCAGGGCAGACCGCGACCTGCGCCGGTGAGGATTTCACCCCTACGTCCTTGATCCTGTTGGGTGTCGTGTCCTGCCCGACCCAGAGTCCGATGGAGATGGTTGCCTCTTTCGAAAAATGAGAGGGGACTCCTGCTCCTGGACAGACATGATCACCACGGCGGATCATGTCACATGCCAAGATCATTGCGGCGGCGCGCTGGAATTGCTGGGCCGTCAGCAATCGCAGTGTATAGCGCATAAACACTGTTACACCGGCGGCATCAGTCGCTCCCTTTGCCCGGAGACGACGCAGAAATATGCTGACTGCTGTGAGCAGCAGGTAGGCTTCGGTCTTGCCCCCGCCAGTAGGAAACCAAAGCAAGTCCATGACCTTGCGTGCCGGATCATCCGGATCTGTTGTTGATTGCAAGCACAGCAGGCCAAATGCCAGCTGGAACGGGCGCCATATCAATGTGCCGATATCTGGATCGTGTTTGCGCTTCCATTCATTCTGCAGCCACAGTGCCCGATTTGCCAATCTGAAGGCAAGTAGGGCCTGCGGATCCGTCCCGAGGAAATCTGTGCCTTCCCGCATCCGCATTGCCGCAGTCCGGCAGGTCGACATATGCGCCATTGCAGCTTCCCGATGTTTCTCGGGCAGTTCGGCAATCTCCGCTTCCCGAGCCTCGATCCAAGCGCAATAACAGCTGCAAAGCTCGCCCAGTCCCGTCAGGAGGTCGGTGTCTGATGCGATGGACAGCCACTCGGCCCCAAGAACAAAATCCGCTCCCGGTTTTACGACTTTCGCAAAAAACTCCTCGTCTCCATTGGGACTTGCCGAAGGCACTTCCACGCTCGGCAGCCAATCCGTTCTCAGAATGACGTTGCCTTCAGAATCAATTGCCCAAGTGGCCGAGCTGGTATGTCCAACAGCAAATTCTGCTGCATCGTTATACAGAAGCTCGGCAGACTGGCGCTCCTTATCCGGGTTGTCTGCGCCGATAGACGGCTTGGGAACAACTGTCCCAAACCCGGGATAGGCTTCGATCGTCAGATAGACCTGATGGAAATTGCCGAGATCACGCATCCCCTGTCCAGGCGCTTCAACGCGCTGGTTCTGGTTTACAAGCATTATGGTGACGAGGAGTAGATCGCCGTAGCGCCGCCAACGCAGCCAGAACCCCAAGCCATCAATGCCCGGAACCAGTTCAATGCTGGAAATTGGATGCCCGGGTAGTTCAATATCCCATGTCTTGGTTACAGGTCTGCGACGCCACTCAAATTTTGGACGTCCTTCTCCGGAATGCGCAGTTTCGACATCATACTGTGCGAGCGCCACCGTTGCACGGAGCAGTGCGGCATCTCCTTCCACTGGCTTGATCGCGAATGAGAGCCCCAATGAGCTGGGTCGGAATCCATTCTGCGGCGAAAGGGGTGCGGCCTCATCGTCATCGTCACCAGATTGCGGACTGTCGACAGGTTCATCGCCGGAATGGGTGCTCTTTTGGGCATAAAGGATACCCGACATATACACCTCGGACGGGCTATCGGTCAGGATCTCTTCGGCCGAATGCGGACCGATCAAGTCCTGTCGCAGGCGATCGAACACCACGTGCCTTGCGCGATCTTTCATGATGGTCATTGAATTTGCTCCTTCGCCCGGTGGCCGTTCAATACGCCCTGCAAAACCGGCAGCAGGGTGACACCCGAGATACGGCCATCTGGGCGGCGGAGCGGCACCGATGTCGCTCCCACCACCCGTAGCTTGCCGAAAGGAAGGCTGGTGTGATCAGACGCCAAGTAGTCGAGTGCCCCGGCAAGCGCATTGTCAACACCGGCAAGGATCCGACCGTTTTCCAGAACCATCTGCCAGCTTCCTGTTTTGCCTTCACGGGCGAAACTGCAAAGCGGATGACTGAAGGCGGCTGTCCAGACTTCACGGGCGAATTCGCCGTCGGAGAACGGTGCCAGACCTTCCGTGCCGAACAGAGAAAGACCGCCGCCCTGAAGCCAGCGCGTCCCATCAGAACGCTCTGTCACATATGCGGACCGCGCATGCCCGATATGGAGATGTCTGCATGCACGGGTAGCGGCCACGAAAAGCACCCGTGCCTCTTCGATCCAATCCACATCGCCACCGCCGGGCATGGGCGGAAGCATCAGCAGGACTTCATCTGCCTCTTGCCCCTTTGCCCCATGTATGGAGCCAAGCAATGGACCGGCGGTGCCAATATGGTCCCTGACCGCCCAGAGGGGCTGAGCTTCAAGACCTTGGGCAACTTTGGATACGACCGGTTGTGCCCGGCCGCTGCCTGCTACCTGCCGCAATGCAGAATGTGCTTGATCCGGATCAACTCCAACTGGAATCGGGTCAAGAAGATCGTATCGCGCTTTGACCTGATCAAGACTAATCGACATCCCAGTCGTCAGACCTGCGCAAAGTGCCCCTATCAGAGGATCTGCTACCAATGTCCTACCCGAGAGCTTAAGGCGATGCGGTCGTCCCGCCGCTACGAGCCGAGAGGAACCGGCCTCGGCTGCGGCTCGGCCGCGAAACAGAACAAGATTGCCGTCGCGCCATGGAAGGACGGGACCAAGAAGATCAATAGAAGGATTGGTTGCGGCCTCCTCGATCATAGCCCGCATCTGGACGTAGCAATCTTTCGGGTCTCGTCGATCATCTGATAGAAGCGCACGGGCTTCGATGAACATCCGCCGCAGCGCTGGCGATTGGGTCCGATGGTTAAGTGACAGTCTCATTTTTTGCCAACCCGCGGCGCTGTGCAAAGCCAAGTGCAGGTTTGCTTTCGATGGCGGTGCCATCGATTTCCCATCCGCCCAGCTGCCATATATGGCCTGCGCCCAGTCACCAAAAACGGTCACACCGGTTTGCTCGGACAGGGCACCAAGTAGGGTGCGGCACAGTTCGAGTCGTTCCCCAACGATATCTTGAGCTTCATCGATCACAAGGTGGTTGATCCGGGCAAGCCAGTCCCGCACCAGTTCATCGGGGGACTGCAAGAGCTTTGTGGCGATCCGGATCGTATCCCGGTGACTGGTGCTTTTCGCCTCCGATACGGAAGCCATGAAATGCCATGCAAAGGAATCCAGAGTTCCACATTGCACCCCGGCCCCGTAGGCCAAGTCCTGAATTGCATCGGTGATGCGCTGCCGGGCGGTCTCGGCCGCGACACGTGTGAACGTGACGAGAAGGATGCCTGCCGGATCCACTCCCTGCTGAACGAGGTGGGCAATCCTAGCACTTGCTGTATGAGTTTTGCCGCTGCCCGGTCCTGCCGTCACCAAGGCCTTCGTCGATGGCGGCAGTTCGACAACTTCTTGTTGGCCGCTGTCCAGTCCCTCGTAATCCCGGAGCTGGAAAGATGGATACAAATCAAGCAGTTTTTCGGCAATATCGTCGGATATTTTGGTGTCGTCCCCAAGTCCAAGACAGAACAGCACATGCATCAGTCCGGGTGGATCCGTCTCTTTGGGTTCCCAGCGCCGTGTTTCAAGCAAACGTCGCAGTGTCTTCTCACCCTCGATGTCCAACGGAACCACCACACCCGCAAGATTCGGAGCGGTAGGGTCATCACCGTCGCAGATGCGGATAAGGCCATGGGCCTCTCCGTCCTCAGGGTCTCCCCCGAAAAGGATCGCCCGATAAGCATCGAGCATGATGGCCCGCCTGCTCCGTTTGAGCAGCATAGCCTCTCCAAACGAGATACCGGTTGCGATATCGCCGCAAAGTGAGGCTGCATCGACGACCCGCTTGGCCATGGTGTTTGCGGCTTTTTCCTGAACCCCGTTCATTGCGGCCCAGTCCGCCAATCCCCGTTCCGCCCGGGATCGGGGTATCGCCCCGAGTTCATGGAGGTCGTGCCTCAGGATCCGGGCCAGACTGGCCAATGTCACACCAGAGGTTTCGTCGCTCCGTGCTTTTGCAAGATCTGCCATGCCCACGCGCTCCCGAATAGCTTCCATCCGAACTTAACTGTTGAAAAGACGAACAATCCATCCCAAAGTTATGGAATACGGAATTGCGGCCTGCAGGGGCGGAAAAATAACGACATGTCGCAACTGAGAGATTTTGAAAAACGTCTTTCCGAGCATTTTGCACAGATTTCCGGTTCCCGTGAAAACGGGAAAACCTTTCTGATCGAACACGGCTTGGAGAGTGAAGATCTGCAGGCGCTTCTGTTCGCAATCGGCGAGCGTGGCGGCCAGTTTGGCTTCCATAGAAAGCTGTGGGATGAATTTCCGTTTGCGCTCTGTGTCGCACTTACCGAGTTTGGCTACAGCTATTCGGGCAACGATTTCTGGCCTACTGCCGAACGTGGCCTGAAGGCCGAGATCCGGATCGACGATCGTGCTGAAATAACCGAGCAGTTCCGCCACCTGCACGCACGCATTGGAATCGCACCTCCATTGGATGACAGCTGGTCAGAGGCGTTTAATCACATTGCATGGCCGATCAGGAATGCGATGGTTCCGAGGGAGTTGCATGCTCCTGTTGCTCGGATACTTCGAGAGACCTTGCGCCATACACAGACACTGCGACTGGATGCCCAGTTTCTGGGTCTAGTGAAAAGCCTCGCAGGCGGAATGAATTCGCGCCGCCTAGATGCTTGGCTTGCTGACGAGGCCTTGGCGTTGATGATTGTTCGGTCGCTATTGTCGGACGACTTTACAGCAATGGGCGTGGAAAGGTTCTTCCTTGCCCGTTTGGGCAAGGATTTACGGGAGAACAGCGAGTTTCGGAAGCTTTCGCTTGCGGTCCGGGCGCGCACTGTGCTGGGAAAGCCCAGGCTTACCCACCTTCCGGGCGCTCGGCTCCAGCTGTTGCTTCGAGATGTAGAACCGCTTGGTATTGCGGTGCGTGGGCCAAAGCTCGGCCCAGGCGAAAAGCTGAGGGTTCGTGATGAACTGAGCGTATCCCCTGCAACAGTGCGCATCTTGTTCGGGGCAAAGTCCACTTCGCTCGAGGCATTTCTTGGTGGTGAAATGCTCTTCCTTGGGAAACCAGTTTCAGTTCCGGAACCGGAACTGAAGGGTCTAAAAGATGTTCCGCCGGCCATAGCCGCAGCTGTGTCTCCTCCTACAAGCCTGCTTTTCCACGACAATGGTGATGATGGATTCCAGCCCCAGTTCGATCGACATACAGTTTTGGAGTCTGGAAACGGTTTCTATGAACTGCGGCTGGAAGGCGCTTCTCAGCATAACTGGGCTGAGCAATTGCACCATTTTGTCTCTGGCCAGCCGGAAGGGGACAAACGCTTGGCCGCGCACGGCATGCGGGTTGCCGACAAACCCCTGCTGCGATTTTACGGCGGCATGACTCTGACGAAGGGAGCAGAGCTTCTGCAACAGAATGCCGGACGCATTCTCCGGGTCCAAGCGACCAGTCCCGGGACCACCGTGGAAATCAAATGTCTTGACACAGACCGTGATCGATCCTTGACAGTGCCGACGGACAGTTGGGTTCGTTTTCCAGCGACAGAGGGAACTTGGCGCATTGACGCTCGCAACCGCGAGCAAGAAGAAACTTTGGTTGTCGAATTCCGAGCGGTGTCGCCTCCGGATCCAGTGCGGGTTCAGTTGCAGCCGGAGGGGCTGGGGTTGCAGGATATCGCTGGGGGAGGAGCCTCCGTCTCTTTGTGGGCGCCCGTCGCACTGCATGATTCCCAACTTGAGATCGCAATCAGCGCAGCTACCGGTGAAACCGTTCAGATCAAGGTGCAGGTCCCGCTAGCACCTTGCGTATTCGCATTCGACGCCGCGCCTTTTGCCCCGATCCGGGACGCTGCCCGGCGGTGGGCACGCTCCGGCGCTCCGGCGCAATTGCAGGTTGCGGCTATTGGTCTTGATCAACACGTCTGGATCCTGCCTTCCCAAATTCCAAAGTGGCGGGTTGAAGCAGGGGTCAACCAATGGCTGGATGAAGACGGGTTCAGGGTTCCCGGTCTGATCTCAGATCCCACAGAGAACCCTGCGGTTTTCAAGAATGTCACTGATGCCATGCCGGGGCGGACGGTGCTGGCAATACCGGCAACGGACGCCGAAGCACGCGTATTCAGCGGTATTATGAGGGGCGCTGTCGATCAAATTCGGCTTGGTGATTTTGACTTGCCCAAACGGTTGTCACTGGGACGAGCGCCCCACGATGCCGCTGGGACGATCGGGCTGATCGGCTCGACAGAGGCACTGATTGCATGGCGCACGGCTTTTGCACCGACTGCAGTAACCGAAGCGCTCCGCGCACGAAGTGCGCAGCTGGTCGAAGACAGCCTTGTGGCAACAATATGCGGCGAGGATTGGTTGGAAACTGAGAGGCGGTCACGCGGCATGTCTGGCGGTTTCCATCGGAGGCTTGCCTTGCTGGCGTGTGAGCGCAAACTTGCGAAGGGGAATGATGAGTGCTTTTCTCCGTTGCCCCCCCAGCACGAACCAGCCCTCGTTGCGTTCCTTGAGTCGGCTTTCCGTCAGGCACTGCCAGAGGTGGAAATCATCACGGTCCCTGACGACGAATATTGGCCAGAACTGGACGATGCCGTGAACAAGGCTTGGGAGGGCTTGATGGAATCCGTTCAGCCTGAAATCGCGGGCCTGCTTTGGAGTGATGCGAAGTGCCCGGATAGGGCATGGCATAGCGCTGTTCAAGATGCCAGTGCGATGACCGCGCTACCGCAACTTGCGAAATGGATTCTACCCGGCAGCCGCCGCGATGCCCTTGCGACATTTGATTATGAAGCAACGTCATTTCCTGATCTCGTTGCGGAAATTGAACTCTGCCATCACGATCTGACCCGGACCGGTGGGCGTTGGATCACACCAGCCGACATGAGGGCACTTTTGCTCCTTTTCCTCGCGCCGGCTCAACTTGCAGGAGAGCCTGAATGGCGGGGCAGGATCGCTCGATTTGGGTCCGACCGCTTTTCAGCACGGGCCATCCGCTATGCGGCTCTTCGAAAGGCTGCGTTGCGTCAAGGATGTTTTGAATGAAACCCTACCACGTTCTTCAATCCGGGATCCGGGCCATGGAGAGGATCACACAGGCTGAGTCGTGGGAACTGCTTGGCGCGCTTGGGGTGGCGGCAGATCCCTATTCACACCAGATATCCAACGTTCGACGCATACTCGAGGCGACTGAGATCCGCCACCTGATTGCAGACGAGGTTGGCCTCGGCAAGACCGTGCAGGCGTTTATGATCCTCAATGCTCTCCGCAGGCGCGACCCTTCACTTCGTGTTGCGATCATCGCACCAGAGCGAATCTGCTACCAATGGCAGGCTGAACTTTCGGCCCGTGGTCATGTTTCCGCCGCCATATGGAACGAGGAGGGGATGGCGGAACACCCTTCGGGCGAAGGATTCGTCCACATTATCAGATCAGAGATGATCCGGGCAGAACCTGCTCTGCCATCCCCCTTGGCCTACGACATGCTGATGGTTGATGAGCCCCATGTGCTCAGCCTTAGACAGATGACATTACTTTCCAGTCTGTGCCGAAATGGCATGGAAGGATCGCGTTTTCGCCACGTGCTTCTGCTTACTGCGACCCCCAGACTTGGGAATGCCGAATGGGCAAGGGCCATGTTCGGAATTATCGAACCTGACCGCAGCGAGATCGCGGTTATGCTCGGCCGGGAACCCCAAGAATACATGCTCGAAGCCTCTCTTGCGCCGAATGGCGATACAGGGGGCGGCACGGTTTCTGAAGCCACATCGCCATACCGTCGGATACTCCGGCAGACACGGGAGAGCTGGCCAGATGTGGCCCCTAGCCGCCGTCTGGTGACCAGCATTGCTACGCCCAACGAATCTGAACTCGCACGCATCGAGCTTGCGACCGAATGCCTGCGCCTTCAGAAAGGTGGCGAGGCTCCGCGTTTGGATGGTGCCCCTTGGCAACAGATCCGGCAGCTCTTCTGGGCGCGCGAAACTGTTCGTGAGGCGTTGCGGCACCGGGCCTTTTCGGCGTTGCCCGAACTTGTAAACGAGTGCCAGATAGCGTTGGGACGTTCCCCCGGGGACTCCCTCATCGAAGAGCTTTCCGATGCCCTGATTCGGATCTGGGATGACGACGGCCAGCGTCGGGTGATAATTGTGGCCGGGGACACTCCCACGGTGGACATGCTGGAACAGCGTCTGTCGCGGCTATTTCCCGAGTTGGCGAATGACAATCTGATCGCAACGATGCGTGGGAGGAATAACACAGACCTGGTGGATGTCGTAGGCGCCGTCCACGGTGGTGCGAAAGTCCTGATAATGGAGGAGTGGGTTGAAGCTGGCTTGAACCTCCACCATTTTGCTGACGATCTCATATTCTATGGCCTTCCTTGGAGCATGAACCGGATTGATCAGCTGATCGGTCGTCTTGATCGTCTGCGTCCGCATGGTTTCCGAAAGTCACTTTCAGGAAAATCTGTCGGAAACATCTCCATCACACGCCTTGTTATGCGCGGCAGTTCCGATGAGCGGGTTCTTGAAGCCTTGGACGGGATAGGTGTGTTTGCAGCTCCCATGCCATTTCTCGACGATGCGCTGGTCGCCAGAATGGAAGCCGTAGTTGCATTAGCCGCTACCGGCGCGCCCGGGTTTCTCAAGAAAGCTGATGGGTTGGCATTGGAAATGGCTGCGGGCATCGAGGCTGTTCCGGTTGCCAGAGCTACGGATGTTCCAGCAGAAGCATCTGCCGGGAAACTATTTTCCAAGGTCCTAGCTGCGGAGAATTCGGCGGAGGACTGGTTGCGTATCCTTGGTGTAAGCGGCGCGTTCAAGATCGGTTGGCCAAAGTCTATGGAGGGTGAGCGCGTCGGAATCGTCAGCCTCCCACGCCTTCCAGAAGATTGCCCTTATAGCATCGGCGCTATGACTACGGGAGAGGGTGAAGTAGTTCGCCTTAAACGTGGGCGCTTGGGGCAGCCTCCGACCAAGGACGTTCGGCTTCCGGGTGATATTGTCGGACGCAGGGCGCGCTTCTTCTCTACTGGAGATCAGCTGCACGATGACCTGGTCCACCAATCCCTTCAGGTCGCCCAGCATCATGTTATGACGCCAGGTGCCCGACCGATTCCGATCAGCTTTCCTGTCGACCATCCGGCCACTGAACTTGTCGGATCAACCCTCGTGATCTCGGCCATTGCATGGCGCCCGACGACCAATTCCCATTCTCCAAAAGTGCTGATCCAACGACACGACGATTGGTTATGCGACGGCATTCAGGGGTTGCGCATGTTGCATGAAGGGTTGCTGACTGGCATCGAGGCGGATCTGCGTTGGCTTGACCTTCGTTTTCCCAGTTCATTCATGCTCGTCGGCACAAGGATAATGGACGGTGGGGAGAGAGCGGATATTCCTACCAAGACGCTCCAAGCCGTTATGTCATCAGAAGCCCGATACAGGGACAACCGTATCGTGCAGGCCACAATACCAGTGTGCAGGGAAGCGCCAAGCGTTTTCCGGGATCACGATTTGCAAGCCCGTCAACGTGAATTAGAACGCATGTTCAAACTGAGACAAGTCGCCCTCGAAAACATGGCGCAGCGGTTCGAATGCATCATGGAGGAAGCGACAACCTATACGCGGGCAAGGCAGGCCAACATTGAGCGGCTCGAAGGACACAACATCACGGACCCCCGCCAGCGCCAGATGCAAGAAGGTCAAGTTGCCACGGAGCGCCGAAGAATGGCAGCAAGACAACAAGGAGCGATCATCAGAGCAAGGACGCTTGAAGAAATGGTTGGCCGGCTAGGAAGCATGGCAGCACCCACAGCTATCAGGCTCCAGGTAAGGATCGTTCCGGTCGCAGGCGGGTCTTGAATGGTTCAAAGCCCAGTTTAGATGCACCTTGCGGTTCGACGCCAAGTTGCGTGGTCTTCTGACTATCTGTGACGCGTCACGCCTACTTTCTGGCAAGCCCGGCGGCTAGATTAAAAAACGTTAACGAACGGGTATACCGCCTCTACTCCAAAACCCGAAAGTTCTCGTGGGTTATGACGCGGAAGTTGTCTGACACCTTGTCGCGGAATTTCTTCCATTCCTGCGGGATGGTTTCTCGCATGAACGCAAGAAT
>Ga0105050_10004388_pt1 | contig 18824 bp, 10 predicted proteins | sample FRY01_FD_78088 | JGI IMG/M metagenome (GOLD analysis project Ga0105050, IMG submission 78088) | Freshwater microbial communities from Lake Fryxell liftoff mats and glacier meltwater in Antarctica - FRY-01 | ecosystem: Environmental > Aquatic > Freshwater > Ice > Glacier meltwater ... | reverse complement strand
GAGATCTGTTCCACAAGCACATCACTAAAGCCCGGGGTCTCCTCCATCTTGAACAGCTTGTGGATCGACGGACGACGCATATCGCCATCTACCAGCAAGACTCGTTTGCCTGATTGGGCAATGGTGATCGCTAGGTTGGTCGCCAAGGTCGACTTACCATCACCCGGCGTTGGGCTTGTGACCTGGATCACTTGATGACGTTGTCCTTGGGTGCTGAAATAGATCGCTGTTCTCACCGCTCGGAATGCTTCGGACGCTTGGGCCTTGGGTTTGTGGAACGTGCAGAGCACCGGATGCATTTGACTCTCAGTATCCCGAGGTTTTCCACCGCGAATCACAGGAATGTGTCCAATCAAAGCCAAGTTCAAAGTCTTGATAATCTCGTGGGGAGAGCGGAAGGTCTTATCCGCCAAATCGACAAGATAAGCGATCCCGAATCCCAGCAGTGAACCCAAAATGGCGGACAACCCGAAAACGATCAGGGGGCTTGGTTCGACTTGAACCCCTTCAACAGCGCGATTTAGGATCTCGAACTTGTATCCGTCGTCTTTTTCAGCGACTTTCATTTCTTCCAAACTTTGCGTGGCCCGGCGAAGCAATTCATAATCGCGTTCTTTCTGGGCCAGCAATTCTTGCTCTTCAATCATTATCTGGGCATACTTTTCGGCATCCATTTGGTATTCCGACAACCTCCTGCTCAAGTTGTCCACGCGTGCCTGTTGGCTTTGCTGTTCAGCAACTAGTTTGGTAAGCACCAAATTCAAACGGTCTGACGCAGGAATATCGACTGCGCTGTTGGACTGGGCTAATCTTTCCGCGATCAACGACTGCAAGGATTTGATTTGTTGTTCGACAATTTCGACTTGAGGATGTTTGTCGCCAAACTTTCGCTTTAAGGCATCACGTTGAATGATCACATTCATCAGCTCGGCACGCGGCTTTTCAATCAGATCACGAATCGTAATCATCTCTTCGTAATTACTGCCTTTGTCTTCCTCGTTTAAAAGGACGTCCAAGATAACTGACGCACCGTTGCCCATTTCCTTAAAGACTTCAACCTGTTTGAGTAGCTGATTTTTCTCATTCAGTAACTCGACCGCTTCTTGGTACTGCGGAAACAATGTGTCAACCATTTTTCTGGCAACAGTGTTCCCAGCCTGATCCAATTTCGGAATCGGATTCACCCTGCGAAACTCCTTGATCTGCTCATCAAGCGTTTTTGATTTCTGCTGAAACGTGGCATTCACTTCACTAAGTTTTTCAACAGCAGCAGTGATTTCCGCTTGATAACCCGAGGTCAGGCTTTGCCTATAAACGTCAACCAGGCTATTTAAGAATCTACCCGAATCTTCCTTGAACTTGCTGCGGAATGACAATTCGTACATGTACTCATCATCTTTATCCTGATCGATATGCAAGTTGCCACTGATGTAATCGACAACGCTTTGGCTAATTTCGTTTGGCTGAGCAGGGTTTGCAATCTCCGAAAACGTTTGGCTCTTAATCAAGCCTTGATCTACTAGCACTTGAGCCAGAACTCGACTGCTTAACATCGAATTTGGGTGACTCGCAGAAAGCGGGTCTCGATAATTGCTGTCGCCAAATTGATTTTGACCAAAGTTCACAGAAACAGGTTTTTCGGGAATGATTTGAACCCGGGTTGTGCTCTCAAACTTGGGGGTTGCATTGAATAGGTACAGCACACCTAAGCCAATGGTGGTCACCAAAAAGAACGCAATTAGGAAGAAGCGTCGTCGCAGAACACCCCAAAAATCCAAGCTTCCGCCCTCTTCTAAATGATTCATTTCGCCGCCCATCTGCGTAATTGCGGGCGGGTGTTGTTGAAAAGAACCGTTTTGGCTTTGAAAAGCTCCGGTTTCCATTGCGATCCTCGTATCAGTTGAAAAAACAATCAATGTAAACAGGATTTGCCCATCCCGCTGGGCGAAACTTGCGTTTGTTTAATGAGACTTAAGTATAGCCGGAGTAGAGGTTCAAACAATGGTTTCTGTTTTTATTAGCAAACAATTAATGTCGACCAAGTCCAGCAATTCCTCGTAATGGTTAAACTCCGCAGCTTGTGCTTATTCCGCCTTTCCGAAACAGATAGCCTTTATTTTCGGCATCATCATCGCAGGTGGTACGCTGGAATCACGCCAGTTGTTGGGTTACTAAACGGCCAAAACGAGCGGCGTTTCGGTTTAGTGGCAGTGAAGCGACCTTAATCCCCGCTGGTTAGCAGCGTAATTTTCCCCTAGCGGTCTTTGTTTACCGCGATTAAATAAAACGACTAAGTCCTTGACAGTTTGCTTTTGCTGCGGAAAACAGTAGGCATGAGCAAAACCCCAATGATGATCCAGTATGAAGAGGCGAAGGCAGCTTGCGGCGATGCCGTGTTGCTTTTTCGGATGGGCGACTTTTATGAACTGTTCAATGACGACGCTAAGACGGCGTCGCAGGTCCTAGGTTTGACACTCACAAGTCGCGATAAGAGCAGCAATCCCACTCCAATGGCGGGGTTTCCTTATCATCAGCTTGATGGCTACTTGGCTAAGCTGATTAAGGCCGGCTACCGAGTGGCCGTTTGCGATCAAGTGGAGAACCCCGCAACCGCCAAAGGCTTGGTTCGCCGCGAGGTTACTCGGGTGGTCACGCCGGGTACTGCCATCGAAGACGACATCATTGATCCCAGGCAGCCCAATTATTTGGCTGCGATCAAGCGTGGGAAAAAAGGTGATCGGCACAATCGGGACTTGGTCGGTTTGTCATGGATTGATCTCTCCACGGGCTTGTTCTTTTCGACAACTTGTCCTGAACAAAGTGTCCGAACTGAAATCGCGAGGATCTCGCCGAAAGAAATTTTAGTCGCTGAAAGTGAGGCCGGCGAGTTGGGTGGGTTTGATCCTGACATCATGTTCACCACTCGTCCTCAGTGGACCTTTACGTTAGCCAATGCCAGGACTGTGCTGTCGGATCACTTTCAAGTGGCCACGATGGAAGGGTTTGGTTTTCCGGTCGAGGATCCGTTGCCTTTGCAAGCGGCTGGAGGAGTGCTGGCGTATTTGCGAGAGACCCAGAAGTATTCATTGGCACATATCGATCGCCTGGTACCTTATCAGCGTGGCAACTGTTTGGAAATTGATAACGCGACTCGCCGTAGTTTGGAGCTTGTGACCACAATCCGTTCAGGAAGCCGTGTCGGTTCTTTGTTGTCGGTAATGGATCAATGTGTCACGACCATGGGGTCGCGAGTCATGGTGGATTGGTTGGCAAATCCGTTGACAGATTTGGAAGCGATTGATGAACGACTAGAAGCGGTCGAGACCTTTACCAAGAATACTCGAGTCACCAAGGAACTTGGCGAGTCACTTAAAGAAGTTCATGATCTGGAGCGGATGGTAGCCAAGGTTACCGCTTCACGGGCAACGCCACGGGACCTGGCAAATATTGCATCAACTTTGACTCGGTTGCCGAAGATTAAGGCCAAGTTGGAAGGTTATGGATCCACGTTAATTGGTCATTTGCATGGGAAGATCAGTCTGTTCCAAGAATTGCGTCAGCAGTTGACGACGGCTTTGTCAGATGAGTGCCCTGTGGTTATGAAAGACGGCGGTTTCATCCGTAATGGTTACGATCAGCGATTAGATGAGCTGCGAACCTTGGCCGCCGGGGGCAAAGATTGGATCGCAAGTTATCAGGCGACAATCATTAAAAATAGCGGTATTTCTAGCTTAAGAGTGGGGTATAACCGGGTTTTCGGCTACTACTTAGAGGTGACTAATACCCATCGAGACAAGATCCCTGAAAATTTTATTCGCAAACAAACGTTGAAGAATGCCGAGCGGTATATCACACCCGAACTTAAGGAGTATGAAGAGAAGATCCTGACCGCAGACGAAGAGGCTGCTAAGCTGGAGATCGAGCTGTTTGAAAAGTTGCGATTACAAGTGACTGCTCAAGGAATTGCCTTAAGGCAGACGGCTCGGGTGATCGCGCAAGTAGATGCCTTGCGATCCTTTGCCGTGTCGGCAACGCGTTATGGTTACTGTCGACCCAAGTTAACGCATGAGCGTAAGTTGGAGATTGACGCAGGGCGCCACCCGGTTCTTGATGCCAATAGTAAAGATGTCGCTTTCGTTGCTAACGATACTCGACTGTCCGAAGAGGAAGGATTTATTGCCTTAATCACCGGGCCTAACATGGCTGGTAAAAGCACTTACATTCGGCAAGTCGCCTTGATTACCTTGATGGCACAAATGGGATCGTTCGTCCCGGCAAAGCAGGCGACCATCGGAATTGCCGATCGTATTTATGCTCGGGTGGGAGCAAGTGATGAACTATCCAGAGGGCAAAGTACTTTTATGGTCGAGATGACCGAGACCGCTCACATTCTCAATACGGCTTCGGAGCGAAGTTTAGTGATTTTGGATGAAATTGGTCGGGGGACCAGCACTTATGACGGAGTCTCGTTGGCCTGGGCTATCGTTGAACATCTTCACGACAAGATTGGTGCCCGCACTTTGTTTGCCACGCACTATCACGAGCTGACGGACTTGGCCAACGAACTGACGCACGTTAAAAATTTGACGGTACTGGTTCGGGAATGGGACGAAAAGATTGTCTTTTTGCATCAAATCGTCGCCGGTGCTACCGACAAAAGCTACGGAATTCAAGTCGCTCGCTTGGCTGGTGTTCCAATATCGGTGAATGAACGAGCCAAAGAAGTCTTGGCCCATTTGGAGTCAGATTTTCTGACCACTGTCAATCGACCCAAACTATCGACTCGGGATAGGAAGTCTCAGCCCATCCAATTAACGCTCTTCGGGCCCGCCAATCATCCGCTATTGGACACCATAAAAGACCTGGATCCGAATTCACTCAGTCCGATGGAATGTTTGAATCTGATCAGTCAATGGCGTACTCGGTTGCTTGAAGAAGCGACTTAGTTTTAAAGGAGGGCGGACCCGTTTGAAACTTATTTCTATTGGATTACAAAAGCGTGACAAAGGACGGTTTGCGGTCTCTTGTATCATTCCAATCGTTTTTGACCTTATTTATCAACCTGCTGAAAACAATCTTCTTCTAGATACCGCCATAGAATTGATCTCGCTGGCGTAACATCAGTGTTGCAAGCTAAGAAATCTAAATAGCAGCCGCTATACTTTAAACGGAGGCGCGGTTGACCACCAAAGCCTTTTGATTGGGCGTAGTGGCTTTTTTTGGAATTGGTCAGGATTCTTGGAACAAGACCGGGCGACAGCGTCACATAAATAGAGTCGATGCCCGCGATCGATGTCCGCGATCGATGCTTGTTTCAGCTGCCTAATACTTCAGGGAAGGTTGGGCTGTTGCAAACGGTCAAGCGAATCCATTGTTAATGCAAGCTTCCGGTTCTAGAGGCAGCCGCTGGTAACACGAAGTATTCAGTTTTTGTTTGCGGGTGCAGGTAAATCGTAATTGTGGTTTGCTGATCGGCAGTCCTTTTGATTTAAGTTGTGAGTCATTGATACATGTCAGTCAAAAAGATACTGATTTTGCTGTTGGTTGCACTGCCAGTCGCCGTATTGGCTGTGTTTGGAATCATTTCGTATCAAACGCTTCCGTTGAAGACCGCACTGTATTATCGAGACGCAGGCGACCTTCCGACGGCATTGGCGTCGGTCGATCAATATTTGAGTGCTTACCCAGGCGATGAGTACGCGTTGTCCTTGAAGGCGCAGATCCTTTGTACTCAGAATCGCTTCGGAGAAACGATAGATATTTACCAGGAAATTGGCCCGGCAAGCCGTGAGGATCTTCTGTGCTTTACAAAGTCATTGGTTGGGACTCAACGCTGGCAGATGGCCGCCAAGACCTCAGACACGTTCGAAAAGCAGTACGGTGATGAAGCCGACAATTATTTGTGGTCGGTGATCAGTCATTCGAATTTGGGTGAAATCGATTTAGCCGTTGAACAAAGTAAAAAATTGGCAGGGATTGATGGAAAAGAATCGCAGGGTTTGTTGCTTTACGGCGACTTGAAGGCGAAACAAAACGCGATGGATGACGCGATGAAGGCTTGGGCGAAAGTGATTCAGCTGAACCCCGATGCATCAGGATTCCATATTGAACCTGAGGTGTTCTTTGAGAATTATGCTTCTCTACTACTTTCGATGGGCAAGTCAGTCGACGCGATTGCTTTGATTGATAAGGGTTTGAACGTTCGCGAAACTCCCAGTTTAAGGTATTACCGCGGCAATGCCCTGTTGAACTTGGGCGAGACTGAAAAGGCCAAAACCGAATGGTTGTTGGCAAACCGCGACGGAATTCATGTCGATTCTCATTTGGCTTTGGCAAAACAATTGTTGAAGGAGAATGAGCCCAAGAAGGCGGCGAAGGTATTGGAACTGTTGAAAAATCTTGAGGAGATTGACAGCCGTTTTGCCTTTCTGATGAAGGGAATTTGTGATGCATTGGAAGATCCCGAGAAATCGGCACAGTGGAACGTGATCTACGAAGAAATGAAACAACGCGAAACCATTGAAAATGTAATGAGAACCGTGATTGCCGAACAACCCAGGAATGAATGGTCTTTGGTGTTTCGAGCCTACTTCAATGCGAAAAGCAATCAGTGGGAAATGTCTGAAGAATTGATGCAGGGAATCCAGGAGAACTTCAAAGACGAGGTCGCCTATAACGTGCTAAAAGCCGCGATCTTGAACCGTAAACTTGGTCCGGAAGTGCTGAAATCGATGGGTGAAAAAGGTATCGGCCTGAACCAGTAACGGGTGCGCTGAATCAGTCCTCTGTGGCGTGGTAATGAGTTCCCATCAATCTTGTGCGACGCGTAAAGTGGATGGATGTTTGATGAAATGTGCCAGCGAAATTTCTATCGTAGCTAACAAACGCTTTAACGATTTCTCGATGGTGGATACGACACGCAAGATCGGTGGAACCGGACTGTCAATTCGCTGGCTATGCTTCGTAATACTGTTTGCATGTGGAAGGAAACACACCAGGGGCGCTGGTCGTGCTGTTTTTTTCGGAGGGAACTCGCTGTTTCTGTTGCTGCTGGCTGCCATGGTGGGATGCGAAGAAGCTAAGCCAACGACTTCGCCTGGGAAAAGCAAGTTGAATATTGAAGACCTTCTAGGCAAGTCTGAAACGCCGGCCCAATCTTCGATAGAGGCCAACGAGATTGAGTCCAGCTTCCGTTTCTCCACAGTGGTAGACAGTGGGATTTCATTTAATCATACCTCTGGGAACTCGGATGAATTGAGACCGTTCCCGGCTGCCAACGGCTCAGGTGTCGGAGTCGTTGATTTCGATCTCGATGGTTTTCAAGACTTGCTGTTCGCAAATGGCACCACCTTTCCAGTCAATGTCGGAACATCAAAATTCACAGACGCGATGTTTCGAAATTTGGGCAACTTCCAATTTCAAGAGGTATCGGGCTCGTCGGGGACGGCTTATCCAGGGTATTCAACCGGGGTCGCTGTGGGGGACTTCAACAGTGATGGTTTCCCGGATGTTTATATCTCTTGCTATGGCGAGAATAAATTCTATTTGAATCAAGGCGACGGGACCTTTAGTGACTGGACATTCAAGTCGGGAACCGGAGACCAGCGTTGGGGAACCAGTTGCGTTTTTTTTGATTACGACAATGACGGGTTGTTGGATTTGTACGTTGGGAACTATGGAATTTGGGATTTAGAAATCAATAAATTCTGTCGAGGCACCGCTGCGAATGAGCGAATTTTCTGTAGCCCGATGTCCGTTGAACCCGCTGACGATGTGTTGTTTCGCAACAATGGTGATGGATCGTTTGCCGATCATTCAAAGCAGACGGGGATTGATCGCAGGGTTTCAAGAACTCAGGGCGTACTGGCTGGCGATTTTGACAACAATGGAACCACCGATTTGTACCTTGGAAACGACATGCACGCGAATTCATTCTTTGTGAATTCTGGCGAAGGTAGTTTTAAGGATATGACGGACGCTAGCGGTATGGGGTATGACGCCGATGGAAGAAGCCAAGCTGGCATGGGGCTGGCTGCGGCAGATGTTGACAACGATGGAACGGTTGAAGTTTTTGTCACCAACTATGCACTGGAGAGTAATGCGTTTTACCAGTTAGTTCGCAAAGATGGATATGCGGACAATAGTGCGAGTCGAGGCTTAGCAGCGGATTCATTTCAATGGGTAGGGTGGGGCACGGCTTTTGTTGATATTGATTTGGATCGTTGGCCAGATTTGATCGTGACCAACGGACACACCGATCACAACAAGCCGAACGAAGACTACGAGCAGCCGGCAATGCTTTGGCGAAATGATAAAGAGCGATTCACTCGGGTTTCTGGGAAAGCAGGGGAGTACTTTGGCAGGCCACATGTCGGGCGTGGATTGGCATATGCTGATTTAGATAACGATGGCGATTGGGACTTAGTGTTTGCAAACTTGGGGCAACCGCCTGGAATTGTTCGCAATGATACTCCTCATTCGCTTGGATGGACCATTCAGCTAGAGGGAACCACGTGTAATCGTGATGCGATTGGGACTAAAGTTGGTGTACAGACCGCAGCGGGAACTCAGACGCTTCAAATTTTCGGAGGAGGAAGCTACCTTTCCCGAAGTGATTCGCGTTTGATTGTCCCCCATAGTGAGGGTTCTGTGGAAGTGACCGTTAGGTGGACAGATGGTCAAAAAACCAGTTTCAGCCTTGAAGGCCGTTTACCCAGTGGAAAAACGATAAATATCCGCCAGTGAGCCCAACCGTTGGGTTGAAGTTCTGCTTTCATTCGGGAAAAACGAAAATAAAGAACGTTCGATTGTTTCAGTTCTAAGCTAGAAGCTTGCTTAAAACGGGTCTCTGAAACGCTGAACCGATATAAAGGTGGTGATTTTTACGTAACTCCTTTATTTTTTGTTTGACCTGTTAAGCAATTCCGTTACAATTAGGTTTGCTATTAACCAATAATTCATCCAAGAATTGCACGTTAACTCTGGGTGCGTTTTGTGGTTAGTCGCATGGAAGTTTGTTGCGTCTCACTTAAATGTCTCTGTCTCACGTCTTAGGAGTCTCAGTATGGGAAGAAAATCATCCCGACAAGGTTTTACCTTGGTAGAGCTACTGGTTGTTATCGCGATCATCGCGATTCTGATCGGCTTGCTGCTACCCGCGGTTCAAATGGCTCGTGAAGCCGCTCGCCGCGCACAGTGCCAAAACAATTTGAAGCAAATTGGCTTGGCTCACCACAATTATCACGACACATATCAAAAATTCCCAGTGAACTTTGGTTGGGGATACAATTTCGCTAATAATTCCGAGGCACGCTTGGGTGCTATGTCGGACAAAGTTTTAACTTTGACCTTCATGGAGCGAAGCGATCTTTACGACCGAACCAACTGGAATGATGAACCTTGGGATCAAGCTGGCTGGAACGGTCAAGGAACTAACGATCGCCAGCGTACGGTCATCCCAACCTACGTTTGTCCTTCGGCCGACGGTTATACTTCGAAGCGCGGCCCTGGTGCCAAGCAGACTTACGCCACTTGTAACGGTAGCATGCCTTCGACCGCTCCAAAGCAGCACGACTGGCAATCAAACGCAGGTCGTGGCGATGGATATGCAGCTTTCCAAAGCTTTGGTCCTAAGAATGACTGGGAAATTGACGTTCCCCGTACCTTCGGATCGTTGATTGACGGTTCAAGCAACACCATGGCTTACTCCGAATTTTTGCCTGATCCAGGCAAGATCCCTTTCGCTCTAGAGAAGAAGGGTGCTAACGTTCGCGATTGGATCAACTGTGATATGAATAGCCAATTCGCAGTAGACGAATGCCGTTTGGCTTGTCTGAACCAAACCAACTTCATCGAGGCGGGCCGTGAAAGCCTTCGCGGTGCATCTTGGGCTGAAGGTTGGACTGCGTTCGGTTCTTGTTTCTCGACCACCATGTTGCCTAACGAACCTAACTGTCACAACGTCAATGGCGCTGGCGACTGGTACGGTGAAAGCGTTTACGCTGCAACTAGCGGTCACACTTCGTTGGTTAACATCCTGCGATGTGATGGTTCGGTTGAATCGATTCCTAACACAATCGCTCCAGAAGTCTGGCGTGCATTGGGAACTATCGGCGGTGCTGAAATGCAACTAGAGACCGCAGGCTAATCTTAGGATTATCCAAGCGTGACCTGGGTCAACGGTTGACAATCAGAATTGAATAAAGGCTCGCCCTCATTTTTTTGAGGGCGAGTTTTTTTTGGCATAAAGTCGGTTTACCCAATAATAAGATGCGATTGAGCGGGCGCTTTCCCCCGCCCATTGTTCGTTCTAATGCGCTTGTTTCAGTTTTGTGGCCAGTTTTATTGTGAGGGTTTGCTGCTGATCGCTCGGTCTCAGTTGATTTCGGAACAACTCGGTTACCAATCGATTCGTTGACACTTACCCCTAGACATTGAACAATCGATATACAGCGATCTTATTCTCTGAACCAGACAAACCGCGAAGACTCTTGTTCCAAAGTTCCTATGACTGATTTGACAATATCCATGTTTCCATCTAGTAAAATCTATCGATTATCGATTTTTGCTTTGGTGGCGACTGCTTTGGTCTTGTCTGGCTGCGAAAAAACAGTTGATTCGAGTAAGCCACCGGCCAAACAGGAAGAAGTTACTTCCAACGAAGATGCGATTAAATTCGATTTCGATGGGATCTTAAATCGTAAAGAAGTGAAGAACGCTCCGACCTTTGTAGAGGTTGCGAAGCAGTATGGAATTGATTTCCAGTACTATAACGACGCTCGAGAAGCACGTTACTTCTTTCCTGAAATCTTGGGCGGCGGGTTCGCTTGTCTGGATTATGATTTGGATGGCTGGCCGGACATCTACTGTACTAACGGACGCGGTTTGCCAATTAATTCAGTGGATGCCGACTATGATGACCAACTGTTTCGCAACCTTTCTGGCAAGACATTTTCTTCTTCAACTATCGCCTCGCACTTGTCGGAAACTAGGTTCTCGCATGGTTGCGCGTTTGGCGATCTGAATGCAGATGGGTTTGATGATATTGCGGTCGGGAACTTTGGCGGCATTTCTGTTTATTTGAACCAAGGCGATGGTACTTTCTCTTTAACTGCGGATTCGACATTCAATGCCGATCCAACCTGGAGTGTGTGTCCCATCATTGCGGACTTTAACCACGACAACATTCATGACTTGTTGATCGTCAACTACGTTCAATGGAATTATGAAGTCCCTGCCTGCACCTATGATGCAATTCGGGGATATTGCGGCCCGGGTGAATTCGAAGCGGCCAGAGATTATTTCTTCTTGAATCAAGGGAATGGAAGTTTTGTTGAGTGTGGTGATTCCTTTGGCTTTACAGCGATGGGCAAGGGATTGGCCAGTGCCGCCTTGGATTGGGATCATGATTTGAAATGTGATTTGTACATTGCAAATGATTTGGTCGCCAACTTTCTGTACAAAATAGATGCAGAGAGTACGAACCATTATTCTGAAGTGGGTTCCTCGGCGGGTGTTGCGGTTTGCGTCAATGGCTTGAATGAAGCCAGTATGAGTGTGACGCCAGCCGATTTTGATCGGAACGGTTGGTCTGATATTTTTGTAACCAACTATTATAAGCGGAAGAACACGGTCTATTTGAATCAGGAATCAGCGCATTTTCAGGACGCCAGTTTTTCTGCTAGGACTCAAGCGACCGGCGAGTTATTCCTTGGGTTTGGGGCGGTCACTGTCGACTATGACAAAGATGGTTGGATCGATCTGTTTATTGGCAACGGCCATGTGCTAGGACCGGAACACAACCCCAACCAGTTAACCAATCAGATACTGCGAAATGAAGATGGCGTGTTCACGGACGTTTCGCAGTCGGGTGGCGAATTTTTTTCTGAAAAGACGCTTTCACGGGGTGTAGCAACGATCGATTTTGATCAAGATTTGGACACGGACATTATCGTGAATCATTTGGATCGCCCGGTTTCCTTATTACGCAATGATTCGCAAACCAAGTTCAAAAGTGTGTCCCTGGAATTGTGTTCGCCCAAGCATCTGCCGCTTGAGGGCAGTCGGATCGAAATTACCCAGGATGGTAAGACGCAAGCATTGCCTTATTTTTCTGGCGGCAGCTATTTTTCGGACTCAGAACGCAAGTGGACGATCGGTCTGGGCGACGCCCAAGTGATTGAAAAAATTGTGGTTTACTGGAAAGATGGCTCGGTCGATACTTGGACTGATCTGGCGGCCGGTTGCCAATGGAGATTCATTCCGGGCAAGTACATTCGTTTGTAATGAAGTGAATTAAAGTCGCGCCAGAACCTAGAGACTAACCCAAGCATGAAAAAGAAATTTACAATCGGTGTCATTGCATTACTGTTGCTGTTTTTGGCGACTTTTTGGGGAGTTCGTGGATGGCAATACAGCATGCTTTGGACCGCACAAGAGGCACTGCAAAAGCAAGAGTATGGTAAGGTTCGTCTGCTGACTCAGCGGCTGCTGTTTTATCCGGTCAACGCAGAGATCAAGCAACGCAGTGCTTACCTTCTGGCCAAGGCTTATCTAGGCGACCCTAATTTAGCGTCAGACAAAGCGTTAGGGCAAGCGATCCTATTGTTGGAGACAATCCCGCCAAGCAGTCCTGACTATTTAGATGCGCTGGTCGTTCGTGCCCGTCAGTTATTCTTGGTGGAGTACAAAGCGTGTGCCTCCGAGCGACTGCTAAAGCAGGTCTTAGATCGCGACCCAAAGTATCGCGAAGCCAATGAACTTCTGTTCTCGATTTACTGTGCAACCAATCGGGCTGAACATGCAGACGGCCCTTTTTGGACCGCTTTTGCTCAAGTCGACGCGGCCCAGAAACCCGATCTATTTAGGTTGTGGTTCCTAAGCCAATTCACTCGGAATCTGGCGAATCGTCAAATCGACGTCGCTTTTGGAATCGTTGCGCCCAATCAAGCTCCAAGCGACGATGACGTCCTGAACCGTTTCATCTTCTTGAAGAATCGCGAGCCCGACCAAGCGTTGCATTATGGAACGATGGCCAGTTGGTGGCTTTGGAAAACCGAGACCAAGGTGGCGTTCGAGGTCTTAGAAGCCGGCCAAAAAGCGTCCAAGACAATTTCGGAAGAGGTCTACCTGTCGATTTTGATCCAAGCTTTGGTCAATCAAGGTGAGTTTGGTAAGGCCGCGCAGTTTATCAAACAATGGCCTGAGAAAGATCGTGGATTCAATTATTGGCGTTTGCTTGGCATTGTGCAGCAGGCGAATGATCAATACGAATTGGCTGTCAGCAGTTTTAAAAAGTGTGCGCAAGTCTGGCCAGGCCCAATCGATGCAAATGTTGGCTTTCGAACCGCACAGTGTTTAAAGGAGTTGGGGCGAAACGAAGAAGCGGCGGTTGTGGAAGGCAGAACAACCAAGATTCGATTTTGGATGGAAGATAGTTGGGCATCTGTTCGCGGAGCTTTGGATTTCATGAATGACAAGCGGGCGGTTGCCAAGTTAATCGAGTTCTTTGAGGGAATTGGCCGGCCGGAGGCTATTGATTACTTGAAGCAACACCTAAGCCAATTGCCGGCAGGAACGTCCGTTTCTGCGGAAAGTTCGGAATCAAGCCAATTAACATCACCAAATTGAAACAGGTTTGGATTTGGACTGATTTGATGATTGCGAGGAGCCCAAAAACGCTTACAATGGAGGGTATCGAAGGATTTGAAGTGAATTCTTCTTCGTTCAAGAGCTGGAGGTTACCATGAAAAAGTTTTTATCGATCGCGTTTGTTGCTTTGTGTGCTTGCGCAGTGAATGGTTGCGGTGCGGATATCCCGGCCGATGAGGACATCAAAGCGGCCAAGGCAGATCCTGAAGCAATGCAACGGGCCATGAAAGAAATGGTCGAAAAGCGTGCCCAGTCTGGTGCTAAGGATACTGGCAAGGTCAGCATTGATGATGTTGTCAAGCAAAGCACAGGGGAGGGTGGCGAAGAAAAGTAGTTTCCTACTTTTTGACGTACTCATTCAAATAAAAAGGCTAAGTGAATCTTATTCGCTTGGCCTTTTTCTATTTCTTGACACTCTGTTTTAGAAACAACTTCTTCAAGTGATCACAGTAATCGGACAGTAGTGGGTTACATGGTTCATAGTAAAATTCAATCGCGTGGAATTGTCATCAATCGTAAGAGAACTGGCCTTCTGTCAGGGTTTCCTTAGAACTCTTGCAAATAGTCCCAAATCGCCTTTGCAATATCAACCGAGCAAGCTGTCGCCACACCGTCCCATCCGGGAACTCCGTTGACTTCCAGCACGTAATGCTGCCGCGTCAGGGTGTCCCACACAAGATCCACGCCGGCGAATGGGATTCCGAGACATTTTGCGGCAGCGATCGCTAGTTCTAAGGTTTCGCTAGAAAGTTGGACTGGTTTACTTGCTGCACCGCGCGAAGTGTTCGTTCGCCAATCGCTTGCATGACTTCTTTGAATCGCCCAATGTTGGTTGCCTAGAATGAGAACTCGGGTATCGACATTTTCATGTTGAATAAATTTTTGCTGGTAGATCACGCCATTAAGTGTTTCAAGTGAACGGAACACTCTGATTGCATGGTCCTCATCGCAGACACGGATCAACCCACGACCTTCAGATCCGAAAAGTGGCTTTACTACGACATCGCCGCCAAGGACCTGAAAACCTTGTAGTGCGGTTTCCCAGTCTTGGCTGGAATGCGTTGGCGGAACGGGCAGTCCTGCTTTTGCTAATCGTGTCAGGCACAGGTATTTATCAATTGCGATTTCCAGCGACTTGGGAGGATTAAAAACCGTGGTTCCTTGCGACTGGATTGCCCAAAGTACGTCCATTCGAAACACGATCGATTCCAAGCTGCCGCTAGACATAGTGCGGACAATGACTTGGTCCTGCGGTAGCACTTGTTTGTCTCCAATAAAAACAACATCACAAGAAAGTGATTTCGAAAATTCTTCCCCTTTTGTATAAAAAGTTGCGAACTGGGGCGTGTGAATTCCTGTAGTTATGCTCGATGACAGTTCGGAAAAACAGTGGACAGTGGTGTGCTGGTCCAATGGAGCAGTTTTCACCAGCTGTCTGACATATTTTCCATCTGGGTTGCCTAAGATAAACACATTTCTTTTCATCCGATTGGCTTTCTGAAGGTGAAGCAGGAACTTACCAGGGCAAGCGAAAAAATAGGTCATTGATTCGGAAGCAAACCGAATGCTAGCGTTTCTATAGTTCTGGTTTCTTGCTCAGGTCTGTCGGGTGAAGTGCGTTGAAACTTTAGGGGATTTAGAATCTGTCTTGCGAAAACAGTGTTGTTCCGGTATTTACCACGTTCCCGGCAACGTTTTCAGTTGTCGGTGGGATTATGTTATCAATACTTATCGGGACGGCCAACGAGGAACAGGTTGGCAAGGGTAAGTAAAAGACCAGGGATGGTTATTATGCGAACTAAAAGCTGTGGCGTGAACTACTTGTTTGGTGCGCTGATGTTGATGGGGCTCTTTTTGGCGATGATCGAACTGGGGTGTGCGCCGTTAGCGACAGGTCCGGCGATGCCGCCCAACCCAGCGTATAATCAGTATTTGGCTCCGGTTGCCCATCAACCACAGGCGATGCAATCTCTCCAGGCACTTAGTCCTTCTGATTCGCAAGTTCAAACCGAACAAATTAGGTATCAAAGTAAGGATCAGCCCAAGGGTCAGCTTTACGACCCGACCAGTCAAAAGTTGTATGTAGATGAAGAGTTGTCAGCAAATATTGACAATCGCCAGGTGGTTAAAGAGGTAATCATCGAAGGGAATCGCCGCGTTCCTACTCCTGAAATTTTGCGAAAATTAAAAACACGGGCAGGTCGATACTTTGATCCAGATTTGTTGCAGCAGGATATTCAATCGATATGGAAAATGCAGACGATTCGCAGGGTGCATGGCCCATTTATCAACAAGACCGACGAAGGAATTATCATCACATTTCAGGTGGAAGAGCATCCTTATATCAGTCAGTTGAAATTTGTCGGCAATCGATCGATGTCCGATTCGTACCTTCGGCGTGAGACCGGCTTAGAAGAAGGTAAACCACTAAATGAATTTGAGGTTCGGATGGCTCGTGAAAAAATCGAGCAACTTTACCATGGCAAAGGGCATAGCTACACATCGGTTGAGATCTTAGATTCACAAGATCCAAGCCAAATAGTGTTCGTCATTTACGAAGATAAACGACGGAAGGTTGGGTCGGTCAGCTTTGCTGGAAATACGATTGCGACAGATTCTCGCTTGGGTGTGATTATCAAAAGTAAGCCTCAGAAACTCTGGATGTTTGGCGGGAATTTAGATAGAGAGCAAGTGGATCGCGATATCGATCTTTTGACAGCGTACTATTTTTCACTTGGATTTTTCAATGCGAAGATAGGTCGTGAAATCGAGACCAGCGCGGACAGCGGCACCGTGAATCTAAAATTTGTTGTCAATGAAGGCCCTCGCTATCGCATTCGTAAAATTCGATTTGAAGGTACTCAGCGTTATCCCGAGGAGGAATTGCAGGCTTTACTAAAGTTGAGGCCTTCTGAATCGGAAATGCCATTTTTCAATTCCGATACGATGAATGAAGACGTCGTGACACTTCGGGATTCCTACGGCAGTGTTGGCCATATTTTTGCCGATGTCCAGGCCCAACCGCACTTTTTGGACGAACCTGGCCTAATTGACCTGATATATAAAGTGGATGAAGGCAAGGCGTATCGCGTTGGGCAGATCAACATCCACATTGATGGGGATGGTGTAACTCAGCGCAATGTCGTGCTTAACCGAATCACTCAAAAACCAGGCGACCTGATTGATATTCGACGCATTCGGCAGAGCGAACGACTACTGAGGTCTTCTCAGTTGTTCGGTGACCCTCAAAACCCAAGTGCGCAACCGCGAATTGTGGTCAAGCCAAAAGAATCGCTAGAATTTGATCGTTAATAATCTTGTTTTGGGGTGATTGCTTGTGTCAGAGCCAAGCAGCACGATTTTCCAACTCAATGCCTTGCTTTAACATAAACCTGGCTTGATTAAAGACTTTGTATGAAACGAAGTTTAATGCAGACAAACAAGAACATGGATGTTGACCGAATGTATTTTTTTCATTCAAAGCTTACGCTGATCGCCCTGTTATTTTCCCTTGTCGCGGGGGCAGGGACCTTGGTTTTCGGTGTCCAAACGGAAATTCCAGGTAGACTCACGCGACAAAATTCGTCCGATCCTAATGGGGCAATGGGTCGGCGTTTTGTTGCAAGTTCGATGTTGTTTCAAGCCAATCATTCAGTGGGTAGCAACGAATCGTTGGAATTGAATTCTGCGCCAGCAACGGTTCGGCAAAATTTGGTGCGAGGGCAGGACGTTTACGGCGCGGCTTTACCGCCGACCCAAGCAATGGCTCCCGCCAATAGTGGAGCCTATTCAAACAATCCATATGCGAATGCGCCCGACGCCTACCAGCAACCACAAGGTCCATTTTTGGGGCGGTCGCGAGGGGGAATTGATCCTGCAAGCGTTTACGCCAATGGTACCGCTCAGATCCCTGGTGGAAATCTTTCGTATTTCAATTCGGTGCCGTCGATTGTGGGGCAAGGAACCGATTTCGCAGACTTGAATGTCTATGCACCTGAAGGTCAGACCGGAAAATTTTTGTTTGGTGGAGCCTATAATTCAGATGCTGGTCTGACAGGGCAAATCATTATCGACGAACGAAATTTCGACATCTTGCGATTTCCAAGAAGCTTTCGAGATGTCGCCGAAGGCCGCGCTTTTCGGGGCGGTGGTCAACGTTTTCGGATGGAATTGGTACCAGGGTCGCAGGTTCAAAGGTACTTGGTAAGCTTAACTGATCCCTATTTGTTTGATTCTAATGTCAGCTTTAGTGTCAGTGGTTACTACTTCAATCGGCAATATTTCGATTGGGATGAGGAACGACTTGGCGGGCGAATTTCGCTGGGATATCGCCTGACACCTGATTTAAGTATTTCAGCAGCGGTTCGAGCAGAGAATGTGCTTGTTGACCGCCCGCGGCTTAATACGTCTCCGCAACTAAATAATATGCTAGGCGATACCGACTTGTTCGTGGGTAGCGTAACGTTGACTCACGACACCCGTGACCATCCCTTTCTGCCGACCGAAGGCCGCTTTTTCGAATTGGCCTTGTCTCAAGGGTTTGGCGAATTCGATTTTCCACGTGCCGATTTGGATTGGCGACGATACTTTTTACTGTACCAAAGACCGGATCGATCTGGACGGCACACCGTTTCAGTTGGGACAAAGTTAGGGTTCTCCGGTTCAGACACTCCGCTTATCGAAAACTATTTTGCAGGTGGTTTCTCGACGATGCGAGGTTTCGATTTTCGCGGGGCGAGTCCGGTTGAAAATGGCGTAGTCGTCGGCGGTCAATTTCAGTGGCTCAATACGATCGAATATACGTTCCCTTTGACCGCGGACGATATGGTTAAGGGCGTAGCCTTTGTTGACTTTGGCACCGTAGAACAGGATGTGCAGCTGAAATGGGATTCGTTCCGTATTGCCCCAGGTCTTGGCTTAAGAATCCACATGCCTGCAGCCGGTGGTGGTGGCGCTCCTTTGGCGTTCGACTTCGCTGTACCTTTGACTCGTGATGAGACCGACGATACCAAAATATTCAGCTTTTACCTTGGGTTTATCCGCTAAAATCGGGAAGCGACCCCTTAATTGTTAAAACTTGAAAAGTGGTCTCCGACTGAGCAAACTTGCTCAGTCGGAAAGTTTCAAGTTTTAGACAACGGTTAGCAGTCGTTGGGGAGACCACCATGAGTGAT
>Ga0105050_10004387_pt1 | contig 18825 bp, 45 predicted proteins | sample FRY01_FD_78088 | JGI IMG/M metagenome (GOLD analysis project Ga0105050, IMG submission 78088) | Freshwater microbial communities from Lake Fryxell liftoff mats and glacier meltwater in Antarctica - FRY-01 | ecosystem: Environmental > Aquatic > Freshwater > Ice > Glacier meltwater ... | reverse complement strand
TCATTACATACTGCTCAAAATGCGTAAGACCCGTGCTTAAGATTTATATGAAAACTAGCATCTGTCGTTATAGTTACAAGCATTATAATCCCATTTTCATTGATTTTGTCAAATTAACTCTTTCATCATTAAATCCTTTTCCTTAAAAAAATCCTTGACTAGTTTCCTGTTTTCTTTATTACTGATATAATAGATAGCATCCGTCTTGTAAGCTACAAAATCTCTCCCTAGCAGCCTTTTTACCTGATTCATGTATTTGTAACAGGTATATCGGATGAGCTTATAGATTTGCTGAAGTTCAGCATCGCCACTTATTATTTTTAAATCCTTTGTAACAATACCGTTTTTAATTATTGTATATTTTTTATCAGCACCCATTGTGCTCAATGCAGCTAATCTTACAGCCTTAAAATCATCATTTAAGCCCTTCATATAGGTATTTGCGGATATGATGCCTAAATTATATGCTATGCGCCAATAAGCGTGATTTAAGTCAGCGCCTATAATGATTCCGTGAGCATCAGGATTAAAAGTTCTGTTGTACGTAATCTGCGCATATTTTTTGGGTAGCTTTATCTTTTTATTCTTTAAATATGCTTTAGCGTCTTTACGAACCATTCCAAATAAAAACATACCTTTTTTAAATGCTTGCTGCTTTTTTTTATCTAGCACAGAAAAAATGTAAGACTTTTTGCCCCAGATAATTTCATCGGTAAACGTTCCTTTTTTTATAAATCCATTACCATGCCTAGCTGCTATCAAATTCATAATATAGCTTTCCATGCTCTTTGGTGCGTACTCTGTGGGCTTGTTTCTCATATTTCCAAATGTAGTAGAAAAATAAATTTCCCCTTTTGAGTTCTTGATACAACTAAATCAAATTCTTTCATTTTTATTTATTTAGTTAATAATGTAAAAAACGGTTAAAGGGTTGCCCTTTTAGGAAGTTAGTTAGTAAAATTTTAGTGTAGCCAATATTTTACCGCTGGCTTCGCTTTCAATTTCAATTTTGGAAACAATAGTAGTTTCATTATCTTTTTTCCAATAACTTAAAAACTCTGTAACAGCTTCCAAAGTGTTTTCTGCTGCATCTTTTGATGCTATTACAGTAATTTGAATTTCTTTTCTGTAAATTCCCGTTGTAGTTGTAATGATAATAATTGCGTTCATGTTTTTTTTTTTAGTTTTTTTCTTCCGCCTGTCTTTTTTTCACTCATAAATAACGGTTTAGGGGTTGCCGTTGCCCTTGTTTTTAGGGGGTTACTTGTTAGAATTTATTTTTTTAGGGAAATCTTCATGGTCAATAGATACAAGACCGTTATTACGTATATTCCAACCTAAATCAGCTTTTACATTTCTTATAACTTCTGCTTTAGAATTACCTGAAATAAATGCTAAAACCTTAAAATCTCCGAACGATGGCGTAATAATTGCTAAATTTTCGTATTTCATTTTATTTGTTTTTAGGAGTTAATTATAAAGTTCATAAACAGCTTGCTCAATCGCTTTGCGAACATTTAATCCTTCATTATTGTACTCAAACTGACGGGCAGTAAGTAAATAACTATAATTTTCTTTTCCTTTGCCTCTGAAACAACCTTTGATTGTGCCGCCTTCCGCATAAGCAGAAATACGAGTGTCAATTTTATTTACTCTTTTTGCGATGTCGATTACTAATTGAGTTGTCATGTCTTTCGTTTTAGTGTTTGTTTCATCAAAGATAGTATATTATTCTTTACAATATCAAATGTTATGTTAAAGTATTGTTAACGATTAAAATAGTCCTAATTGTGTATCTAAGTTGAATATTTCAGCAGCAAGTATCCCAGCCTGTTTTTGTCGCTCTTCCCATAGCTTTCCACGCAATTTTGGTCTTTTCTCCTGCACCAATCTCCAAGTTCTGGCAATGGTGTGCACGCTGCTAAGTTTTGCTGAAAAAAAAGCATTGTAATAATCTGTTTTTAATATACCCCACATTAAAAGTTCCTCATCATGAACGAATTGTATCGTAAGCAAAATATCATCTCTCGCCTCCTCGCTTTTTAGCAATATAGTAGATATTGTTTTGGTCATGCAATTATTCATAACTTTTTCTTTTCACTATTCATCGCTAAGATTTTTTAGGATTCGCTGTATATCTTTATCATACTGCTTCTCTGTTATCTTACCTAATTTCTTATATTTCTCTATTAAATCAGAAGTTTTGTTAAATTGCTTGTACTTAGTGTATTCAGTAGTTTTAGTTGGACGCTTATTTGCTTTTTTAGCAAGTAGATTTAATTCTTTTATATTTTTTTCTAGTGTTTTTTTTGCCCTGCGGCGGCTGTCTTTTTTTGCTTTTAGTTGCTTTATTCTCTGCTCGATTACCTTATTAACCCTTGTCTTTTTACTTCGATTAATACGATTTTTAGGCACTTCGTATACAACTTCATCTGTGTCTCCATATGGGGTTTCGACTCCTTTAGAATCAACCGTATACAATACAAAATCTAAATAGTAGTTTTCTGGTGTTCCATCGTTTCTTTTTCTTAATCTTAATTTTTTTAATCCAGTAAAAACAAAGCGTCCAGATTCATTATTAGCATCTGGTCTTATTGCTTCTACTATATCTCGAACCCCACGTCTGCCGTACTCATAATTTCGAGTGTTAAATATTTTTGTTTCTCCGTACTCTCCTGCTGATACTTTCACAAATACGCAGTCAGGTACTAGTTCCGAAATTGTTTCATCAAGTGAATGCCATGACACATAAGCAAAATCTGAAAAATCTAAATAGTTTATGTCGCATATTTCTTTCGGAGGAATCTTGTTGTACTCCCGAATAATTTTTTTCTTAATGTCTTTTACACGGAGCTTATAATGTGGTACATCTTCATACTTCGGTAGTAAAATATCCTTGATTATTATGCGCCTGTCCTTATATGATAGTTTCTTATCCTCTGGCAGTTGATTATTAATCTTAGTGAACTGCTTGAGAATCCTATTATATTTCGACTGTTTAGGCATCGGCTAATATAATTGGACTATACAAGCCTTAATTTTCAATAGTTCGAAAATTAAAATGCCTAAAAATTTAGTATGTAGTGTTTTTTTTAAAAGCTTAATCCATTCAAACATTTCCCTAAATGTCAAGAAGTCTTTTTGAATCATGCTATTTTTTTTAGAGGTGGGAGAACAAATGTAATAAGAAATGATTATGATTTCTAGCGAATAGGAAAATAAATTATAACTCGCTGACAATCAATGCCGTATTAGTTCAAGCAGATGTTCTTCAAAATATTATTGGCAGGCATAGGATGACCCTTTACCAAGAAGTCTAAAGGCTTATTTATATCGTAATTTAGCTGAACGGTCATGATAGATTCAAACTTCTGCATAGTTAAATACATTTGATTCCTAACCTCTTTAACAGTAAACAATTTGTTCTTATCAATGTCAAGGTCTTTTTCTTGCAGTAGATATATATCAATGTCGGCTAATACAATTGCTATCAGTTCTTTTAATGAAACGGATTTATCTATCATATTTTTTTATTTTAGGTGTTAATCTACTGGAATATACGAACTATATGGCTCAAATAGCAGTAAAGAAAAGGAAGAATTTTCTTTATCATTGGAATAACCTATAAATGTAGTCATATCCCATTCTTTAATAATATACTCATCGCTTAAAGTTATGTTATTAGCTAAAGATTTTATTTTTTTTGGCATCTGCTCTACAGTTCTCTTTTCCCACCAGTTCATCTTTCTAAATATAGACGGCATATTTTCAGCTAATTTAGGCATCATGTTACTTCCTTTAAGTGGAACTTCTGGATTAGTAGTATAAAAAAAATTTCCATTTTCAAACACAAACTTATGTAGAACATCACCAACTATAAATCTTGTAAAGGGGTAATCTATAATTACTTCATATCTAGGCACTAATAATTCTGCTGCTGTCATTTTTTAAAATTTTCGATTAGTTATTGTTGTTATTATAGATTTAATTGATAATGACATATATGATTTATTTAGTTCAGCCATTGCAGGTACAACTTTATCATATTTAACCAATTCTCGGTTTATTAATTCTTGAAAAGAATTAGCAACTTCTTCTGTTTCTACTTTTTTAACTTCGTTATTGTTTTCCATTTTATTTATTGTAAGGTGTTGAATATTTCTCTAATAAAGGGCTATCTCCCCATTTTTCAATATATCGTAATCGGTTATCTCGCATAGAATTATTTACAAGTTCTGGGTCTTTCTCTTGAGTCATACTTGTGCGTATAATTTTAGGATTTAATTGAGCATCTACATCATGTATAAACCCCTTTAATTTAATTCGATAAATATAATCGCTATCCTCATAATAAGCAGGGTAAAATATTTCATCAAATGCACCAACATAATCATATACGCACTTTGAAATTAAAAATACCGACCATGAAATATTCGATTGAACAATTGAGTGGTGGTAAAATCTGATAATTTTGTCAACCAACTCTGTTTTATATCCTAAATAAACATCGTCATTAATTATCAAAGCATAATGATATTTTTCAAATATAATTCGGCAAAGCTTATTCCAACTACCAGCAACCCCTAAGTTATTATCTTCTTCAATTACATGAACATTGATTGGTAGCTCTTTAACAAAAGCCAAGTTTTGTTTACCATTGTCTATTACGTATATATCTACACCAACAAAATCTTCCGTTGCATATTTAATAAGTGATGGCAATAGTAAATCTATTCCTCTATTTAGTGTTGGTATGCCTATTGCGAATTGCATTATTATGTATTTTAATAGAACGTATTGTTATTTCAAAAATCATTATAGGAAAACGCTTTCTGTTTTCAGGGTGAAAAGTACTCCATAGTTTTTCGCTAGTAAGAGCATGTTTATTACAATGCATAATACAGCGAATTTTGTTTTTATATTTATTAAAATGTTTATTTGACATCAGATTTGTTTTTATAACTAATATGAGCATCAAATTTAGCCAACGCACCGCTTAAAAACGCCATACCGCAATTCGTGCCAAGCCATTGAATCACCGTAGCAACTATCAACCTATCTCTGTTATTTATTTCTTCAATAAATTTCCCGCCAAAAGCACCTTTACTGCTTTCTATGAACAAGTCCTGTAATATACCGTGTCCGCTATCAAGCCAAGACACTGGGGCATTTTCTTCTAACCATTGCTCATAAAAAGCTTGCTCTCTTGGATTATGTTGCAGTCTTTTACAATCTATACCAACATTTGCTTTATAAGAAGTTATTTTAGTTGCCAAAAGTAATATATCATCTAAATCATCATCCCCATCATTATAACCTTCAATTACTTCTAGTAGGCTATCTTTTAACATTTGAAGTGATTTCTGTTCTAGTATCATAATTTATAAATTTTTTTTCACGACTGTAACAATAACATAATCAATCGGCTTTGAAGATGCGCTGTATATAGTGGTAGTTGTTATACCCACAATTATATTATCTGTACTCATAATTAATCGTATAAATTAAATAGTTGGTATACAATCTCGGTTTGCGCCATTAAAGTGGAATAATGCTGCTGCTTCATTACCAAGATTATCAGATGATGGTACTAATAATGTATCATCATCTAATTGTAACACAATTGCTTTGTATTTCCACCCGAAGGCTTGTTGCTCTTCATCAGTAATATACCTTACTTGAACAATCTTTTTGTTAAGTAATATTGTTGTCGCTTCGGCTAAAATTGCTTGAACATCCATATATTTAGTTTAAAAGTAATTTACTATCTGATTTAATATACTCATATAATGTAGTGCCAGAATTTGTTACTGCTTTTAACGGTTGCTTGTTTTAGCCTTTCGGGATGAAATCCCACCATTAATTTTACGCCTTTGGCAAGAACGTAGTTGTCTGTACTTTCGCCTTTTAAAAAAAGACAATTTAGAAATGTTGCTGTTACATTTTGTGATGTTAAATTCATATTTTTCTTTTAATTATTTTTCTAAAAGTTCTAATATCCTCTTGTATGATTGAAATTTACCCTCATTAAACATCATATTTTTTATATACGATATTGAATGCTCATTTTCATCTACTATATTAGCTTCGTTGCTGGTTATTCGTGATACTATTACATCTCCTTGAATTACCCGCATCTCGGATATTACTTCCTGATATATAAGTGACAATTGGTTAATAATTGGCAATAACATTTGAATTTCTGCATTGAGCTTTATAGCAGAATTTTCATATTCCCGAATCGAATGCATAGGAATACTTACAAGAGATTGTTGCACTTTAGTATTTGTGTCATCAAGCTCATTGCGCTTATCCTTAACTAATTGTGCTAATTTTTTAATCATATGAATATTCGCTGTTGCTGGTGTTTTCAATTTCAGGCAATCCAATTTCGTCAATCCAGATACATTCAATTTCTCTGCCAGTTATATTATCGGCAGACCTGTTGTAATGCTTTTGCGCTGCAAATGTTTTTTCCAATAATGGTAGATTGTTCCACCATAGCATGGCTTTTGTTCTAGGGTTGCCCATATCTCTTTTACTTTTTAAGTATTAATTAATGCGTGTATCAATCTTCGTTGTTTTCTGAAATAATTTTTTTTACCTGTGCTTGAAACGATTCAATTACATCTGAATGAGGTGGGGTTTTTCTTTTAATATTTTCGTTAGCTATTAGTTCTATCAAAAACATGACATAAACTCCAAGTAATGCAGAATTACTTATTATAATTATTTTTTCACTAGCTATGTATACACTTATTAAAAAAAATAAAATACACACTATAAAAACCCAAAAATTTTTTTCTGCGGTAAGCTTACGGAAAAGACTTACTTCAATAAAATCCATATAAATATCTTTTGGGGTATCAAATACAAAAACTTGACCTATCCATATTCTTTTTAGTTTCATGCTTAAAAGGTATAACTATTTAAGTTTTTTATTGTTCGTTTCAGCAAAGATACTATATTATTCTTTGAAATATCAAATAATATGTTAAAATGTTGTTAACACTTTTGGGTTATTTTTAACAATTGTATCTAAAAACAATAAGAATATCGAGAAATATAAGTTATTTTTGATAGGCAAACAAACAAACTAAAAATGATAAATCGGGACGTTTTTTTTAACGTATCTGCCTCTGCTAATTTTACGGGCACACCCGTTTATACGTATTCGCACTGTATAAATGATAGATTAAATTTTAAGCCTCTTTTCCCTAAATATTCTCGCATGTCATGCGAAGATGTAAAATCTGAAATTTATCAATTGCAAAATGAACTTTATTCATCGAATTTTTCTAAAGAGGTGAATGATGCATATCAAAAAGCATTATCTGATGCTCAAACACAATATATAAAATGCAGTATAAAAGCTAGTGTAAGCGATTTAAGTGCTGCTGTTGTAGAAATTGAGCCTGTCGCTCCAATACAAAATAGTAATGTATTTGTCTATTGTATAATATTTGTTTCTGCATATTTAATTTTTTTTAATAAATAATTATGGAAAGATATAATGACGATAATACTTACGAAGGGTACTTGTTAGAGCCAATTTATGTAGCACCACCACAAAATAATTATGGTGAGTCTTCAAATAAATTTCCAACTTACGGCTCTTATACTCCAACTGTTGATATTCAAATTGTTGAGCCAATAAACAAATTTTTTTACGGTCAAGTAACACCAGAACTCGCATATGTCGCACCGCCACCGCAAATTACATTATATGATATAAATATTCCACCATTACAAGATTATCAAGTCAATCCTATTGGGCTAAATCCTAATAATTTAGATTTACCAAATATTAGTTTAGACCAAATTGAGCAATTAAAATTACTTTACCCGTGGATGGTTGCTGGCGATAACCCAATAGGCGTATCCCCACCACAAAATAATTATGTTGGGTCTTGGAATAAATTTCCAACTTACGGTAATGGAAGTTATGCACCAGCACCTTATGCCCCGCAGCCAATTTATGTAGCACCACCACAAAATAATTATGTTGGGTCTTGGAATAAATTTCCAACTTACGGTAATGGAAGTTATGCACCAGCACCCTATGCCCCGCAGCCAATTTATAAGTCGCCAACAAACGGTCTACCAATACAGCCAATAGATAGTGTATTATATGGGTTGCCATCAATAGAATACTCTCCTGCTCCACCAGTTTACACAACTGGATATAAAGATGAGAAAAATAATATACAAGCTGAACATGATGTCGCAATATCTCGTGCAAAAGATGTTGGTATTTCTGATATAGATATGACTTCTTTACGACCAGTATCTACATCTATTGTGCCAGTTGTTTTAAAAACATTACCAATTAGTAAAAATCTTAAACCATATGTTTATGCAGGTATTGGGATAGTCGTTATTTTAATTGTTGCAAGACTTGTTATAAAAAAGAAATAATATGGAAAAAAAATTACCAGAAAATCCTAGTTCACTGTCTTTCTTATTAACATTTGGAATAATTGGTGTTTTGCTTTGGAGAAATTACGATGTAATTAAAGTAGGTGGTATAATTATTCCTAGTCAGAAAAAAAATGCAGAACAACAAGAATTAAATAAAAATATTGAGGAAGTTGGTAGTATTGAAGAAGGACAGATTATTACAAATACTTACGGCACTTATAAATTTGAGAACGGTCAATGGGTAAAAACTAAAGAGCTTTGGAATTTATTCACACAATCAATTTAAAAAATGACAACACAACTAAAAAAATATTATATAATTGGCGGGGTCATTGCTTTGTTATCATTTTTAGGCTATAAAGCAATTGCAGCTAAAAAAAATACAATAACTAAACGTAAAGTCAAAAAAGGTACAATTGTTATTGGTGAATTATCTGGTGAATTTACATTACCCGATAAAGTAACCACGCAAGCTGGCACTAGGTTAAGAAAATCTTCAAGCACAAAATCTAGTATAATTTATACCTACCAAAGTCCAAAAGAAATTATCGTATCTGGAGATAGTGTAGAATCAGATGGGCAATGGTTTAAAGTAATTGATGGAAATAAAGATGGTTGGGTTAGGAGCGATGTAGTAGATTATAAAAAATCTAATACAAATGCTAACGATATATCAAATTATGATTTATTTAATTATTTTACTGATATGGATGAATTACAACAATATGAATTTCAATCAGGAGAGGATTAATAAATAATTATGTCAAATAAAAAAATTGCAGGATTGTTTTTAATAGGTGGTGGTATTATTTATATTTATTTTCAACTAGAAAAATGCGAGAAAAAAAATGTAGATGGCTCTTCACCAATATTTGGCATTCCGATTAAACTTTTAAATAAATAATATGAATAACACACAAAAAGTTGGTATAGCGGCATTAATTATGGGCGGGTTAGCTGCTTTTTATTTTTTAAGAAAAAAGCCTACATTAGTAGCAACTAAAAATGACAAACCTTTACAACCTGTTTTTAAAATACACGATAACCCACCGAGAGGGGTTGAAGTGAGTCAAGGTTATAGTGCTTTACCACAACCTGTGTATGTCAAACCACAACCTTTAATGGAAAATCTAGGTTATGATATGAATATTCCACAGACCGTTTACGGTCAAGTAACACTCGAACCCGCATATGTTGCACCGCCGCCGCAAATTACATTATATGATATAAATATTCCACCATTTTACCCGTGGATGGTTGCTGGCGATAACCCAATAGGCGTATCCCCACCACCACAGTATGAAGCTCCAATACAATATGGCACTGTAACTGCAGAACCCCCAATGTATACAAACAATATTGATGATGTATTATCAGGTGTAAATTTTAATAATAGTTTTTTTATTGAAAACAATAAATTTGGGCAATTTGCAGAGGATTGGAATACTGCCAAAACTTGGCAGTAGCATATTTATGAAAAATTTAATTATTATATCTTTTGGGGCGGCTACTATATATTTATTATATTCGGCATATAAAAAAAGTAAAGAATCCATAGTTATAAAAGAAGCGATGCCAAATACAGAACCAAGAGTAGAATTACAGCTAGATATGGTTTGCCCAGAAGGAGAAATATTATGCGAAAATAAATCTAAATGTTACAACCAATTGGCTAGATATATTATTAACCCTTGCAATTCAAAAAAATGAATAATAAAAATGTAATAATTTTTGGTGTACTATGTTTAGCAGCTTTAAGTGCTGCTGCATATTTAATTTTAAGAAAAAAGCCCGCAAAAGTATTTAATAAAAATAATACAACTTCGCCAAACATTGTTTCGCCAAACATTGTTTCGCCAAACATTGTTTCGCCAAACACCAGTATAGTAGCAAAAATAAATCCATCACAAGTTGTTGACAATAGAGATGTAGCTATTTATCTAGCTGATGGAAAAAAAATATATAAAGAACCTGAATCTATATATATTGCTCCTTATATTCCAATTAATATATCGCCATACAAACAATTATTCCCACATAAGGGGTATGATGGGTTCGTGCATACGGCAGACGCTGGCGTAATTTATAATGAAAGAGCTCCAACAGGAAAAACAGACTTATATGGAGAGCTTTATATACCTAGACTACGTGAATATGGAACAGGAGGTTATAATAACAGGGAAGAATTATTTTAAAAATAAATTGAATGATTTATATAGAGAAATTAAATGAAGGGGACTTGATATATACAACATGTGTAGACTATGCACTTTGTTATCATTTAGGGGTAGTCTATTCGGATGGAAATAAAAAGTTGATATATCACAATGACCCTTCAAATGTGAATAGATATGGAGGGTCGGTATGTGCAGATGATTACAATGCGTTTATTAAGGGTAGAGTAGTTCAACAAATTATCCGAACCAAAGCGACCAACGATTGTATATTAAGGGTTGCTAAAAAGTGTAAAAGAGAGAATTGGGATACTATGTTTTTTAATTGCGAAGACTTTGTGCTAGAAATTGTTGATGGACAAAGGAGGTCAGACCTTCGGGATGTTTGGAAACTAGCAGCACTTGGAGCTACGGTATTACTTTTATTATAATTATTATGAAAAAAAGCGAAAAATTATTAATTGGTGTTTTAGTTGGAATCGCATTAGTGAACTTCTGGCTGCAGCATATGTCTGGTAAAAAAATCGAAGAACTTAAACAAGCTATAATTAATAAAAAATAAAAATGACAAGAAAAGAATATATAGCACGGTATAGTAAAGACATGGTAGACGCATGCTCTAATTCAGGTCTATTTCCATCAGTAATGATGGCTCAAGGTATTTTAGAAAGCGCAAATGGCAATAGTAGCCTTGCTGGAACATATAATAATCATTTTGGAATTAAGTGTCAATGTACTGCTTGCCCATGTTATCTTTTAGGTCAACGGGTAAATTTTAAAACCAAAGAGTACAACGAACAGAATAATGCATATCATATAAAAGATTGGTTTCGAAAGTATAAAAATACATTTGATGGGTTTTCTGATAGAATAGATTTTTTAAAAACAAATCCTCGATACACAAAAGCAGGTGTTTTTACAGCTAAAACCCCGCAACAACAAACGCAGGCATTAAAAAATGCTGGATACGCAACAGATAACAACTATGCCACTTTGTTAAATAATATTATCAGGGATAATAATTTAGAAAGTTTAGATAGCATGAAGGCACAAAAAAAATTAACAACCAATCAAACAAACTATGCAGTTGTAGGCGTGCTAGTTATAGTTTTAACTGCATATATTTATTATATTAAAAGTAAAAAAATAATTTAAATTATTAATATTTATAAATATGGCGCAATTTTCTTGGAGTGAACTTTTTGCTGGTAGCGCAGCAGGAATATTAGTACGTGAATTAATTTCTTACTGGAGAAAAAAAAATGAAATGAAAGTGGACTTATCTAATAATGCGGCAGATATATATCGTTTGATACAATGCATGGAGAATATTGTAGATTCTACAGTTTTTGATAGAATTATAATATTAAAAGGAGAAGATTCAGCAGGTATCTTAGCAGCAGGGAAAAAATTATTTATTTCAGCACAATATGAAAAAATGTATCGTTTAAATGAAACATTGCAACCTACTGCACAACTAATACAACGATGGGAATCAGACCTTGAGTATTACAAAATATACAGCGATATGCTAAAAAATGGAGTTGTACAGATATTAACATCAGAAATGCCGCCAAGTAAATTAAAAGACACTTATACATCACAAGGGATTAAATATAGTGAGATTGGGCATTTAATGACTACAAACGACAGTTCAATTGTTTTTTATTATCAACTAAATACAAGTTTATCAACTGAAACAGCAGATAATGATAGAAGCATAGTGGATGGTAATATAAGTATCATAAAAAACATTTTTTTAAACCACAAAAAGTACTATAATTAGAAAACCCCGTAGAAACGGGGTCTTTTAATTAACCAAACTCCAAATACATATGAAATCAAATATAATACATTTTTTAAAATAATAATTTAAATTTACAAATGTCATTAAGTGTAGTTTCTATAACTCTAAACATAACAAATAATAGGACGTATCCTCAAAATATAAATGTTTTAGGCAGTACAATTAATCCATTAGACACCGCTAATGCACTGACTGAATATAGATGGGATATAACCGCTTTTGCTCCAACATCTTCCGATTCATTACAACTACTGTATAAAGCTAAAGGGGCTTCGGCATTTAAAACCTATAGATACGAGCTGGAAAATGCGACAAATGACTCTTTAATAGTTGCACTTAATTTACTTGGCATTGGATATTTTAACTTCTATACCGAACTTGGCAACAGTTATATAAGTACAAATAATGACAATTACGAGTTTGGTCAACTTTCAATCAATTCTAATTCGATAGCATATCCTACATACACATTACCAACAATAAATATAACATCATCTATTCCAACTACCAATGAAGTCGGTGTAACCGTTAACCCTACGCTTAACATTAACGGCATTAAAAATGATGCTGGAGCATTTAATTCACTAACATTATTCAAAAATTATAATGGTGGCGGAGCAAGCCAAATAGCAACAACAGCATCTCCAACAGTAACATCAGCAACAGCTATTCCAGCACAATTTGGATTTGCAGACCCTAATAATCCAAACTTTAATTACAATCTTGCTTACACGGATGCGGGTTTAATAATACCTGCTCCTGTATCTACATCAGCAAGCTCCGTAATTTATACCAATACCAGTTCCTATTTAGCAGGATTACGTAAAAAAGATAGTACAGGGGTTATAGATACAAGGTCGTATTCGGTTCGTAACACAAATGCACCTCAAAGCGCATCATCATCTTTAGTATCTTTAAACCTTAATTTTGATGGATGGTATCCTTATTTTTACGGCGTACAAGCCGCTTCTGTAACATTTGCAGATGTAGTTGCACTTATACAAGCAGGAAGTGGGACAAAAGTAGTTTCCTCTGGTGCTGGTGGTTTAAATATGCCATTTAATGCAATTGCTGAATGGTGTTGGTTTGCAATATTTACTCCATTTATTACAAAGACAAACTGGTTTGAAAATGCATTAAATCAAGGTTCAATAGGCTCATCGCCTACTGATTTATTTTCTGCACCTACAATATTACCAGTAAACTCGGCAAGTGGATATTGGACAGGAATTAACTTTAAAATATATGTAGCAAATAAAGTAACTACACTGGCATCGGCGATAATATCTTAAAATTATAATTATTCAAGAAAAAAAAACATGAAAGAAGATAAAGAAAATAAAAAAAAAGACATCATTTTCCTCGTAGGATTAGTAGTATTTATGGGTGCACTATTATATGTTGTAAGCGCAGCAACTAAGCCTTCTGTATAGCATCAAATGAATTGGTGCTAATGACGTAAAAAAAAACATCGCCTTTCCCTAACATTGGCTTTATATCAAGACACCACTGGTCTATAATAGCCTTTAGCTGACTCTTTTTATTAAAGCTTTTTTCTCTGCTTATAAAATAATTTCTATAAAAAACAATGTTTCCCGTCATTAAATACACATTTTTTTGGCTTTCTTAAAATCATAGTCTCTGAAGCCCATCCCATCGCCTCTAGCGTGGGTGGGTAGTTTATAAATCTACGAGATAACTATTAGGGTTTTTATTTATCCACCTGCATACCAATAGCATGGTTTTTGCATCTGGCGTGTTGCCTTTTTCTATTCTTGAAAGAGTCGGCTTTGATATGCCTATCTCCTTACATGCTAAATCCATTGAAAGAAATTTATCCTTTCTTGCGGAAACAAGGTCTTTTTTAAGCTGTTCAGTGTCTATTTTCATTTTTTTGTGTTTAATTTTTCTTGTTTCATATTAACTATATTTTGATACTTTACTATCGTTTGTTTTACTTTTAATATATCTAAAATTTCTTCAATAGCCCTTTTATGTTGTAGTAATTTTACTTCAAATTTATTTTTTACTAAATCAGTAATAAATCCTAACCCGTGAAGTTCTTTATAGTTATTTTCGGTTGGTTTTATTTTAAAATCTTTATCCATTAATTCGACATCTCTGATTCCGCATCCTTTAAATACGCAAAAAGTGTCGTCTGTAAAAAATAAAAAAAAGTGATTATCTATATAATCTGTTCTTTTAATTTTCTTACCAAGTAACTCTTCTGATTCTGTAATTCCTGTTTTCATAATTTATATTTTACATACCACTTTTGAAATATCATCTTCTTAAATTAATTCTTCATGAACATATGAGTCATCTTTAAAATTTCTAATAATATCCATAGGTAAAAACTTCTGCAGTTCAAATCCCTGCTGCTTAAATGATAGGAACTTGCCGTAGTTTTCAAATATAGAAATTGGTATAATGTATTTATCGGTCTTATTTACAATAAGATGAACCGTCTTAATATTTAGTTCTGCATCTCCAATAATCGTCCAGTTAAAACCATAAGACTTTGATAGGTAATGGAAATGTTTATTGCTATCTCTTATAACATGAAATGAATTATCCTTGTAGTATACATTGCCAAGATTGCGCTGCTTATGCTCGCTTTTAAGTTTTAAAGAAATCGTTGCACCTACATCCACAGCATTTTCATCACTAAAAATGCGGAGATATAAATCGTTACCATGTTTATCTGATTGACCTAATAATCGAGAAGTCATAGTTTGAGTTTAATTATCGCTTGGTGGGGAATCAATTTTATTTTTAAGCTGCTGCTCTTCAATCTTGTCAATCAAGTTGTCCCAAAACAAGTTAACAAACTCTTCATCTACATTATTTTTGTATACCTCATCTCTATGTTCTTCAGTGGTATAAAAAAGCGGCTGCTGCACTGCAAGAATGTTATGCGAAGGAATATTCGGTATGTATATCAGCAAAGCATGTGTCTTCGTTTCTTCATCAAAAGCCTTGTTGACAAAAAAATCAACATCTTGTTCATTCTTGAATCCCTTGCAGATTCCATCATCAATTTTTAAGTTAAACATTTATATTTTATTTAGTATTTTTTCACATTCGTTTGCCAATTTTTTACCCATAGTATTTTCATCATAATTTCCAAATATGAAAAGTGTACCCATCAGCGCATCTTTTACCTCTTTTGACAATGGTCGGCTATTAATAAACTCATTAATATCTTCTTCCATTTTAGATTGCATATTAGTCCAGTTTTCGCATCCTTTATCTTTTGGGGTCATACCAATATACCCTTGAATTATTTGACTTAAATTTTTCATAGGTTTGTTTTTATAATTATGTCAGCAGCGAGTAATAAGGTTGGCTCGTTTAGAGAGATAAAATCACGCTTCTTGCAATCCCATCCATCGTAAACCCCATTACTATCCTTATGAACAACGTAGCAGTTTTGAGGTGTTATTGTAGAGATTCTTGCGAAACATTCATTAACTACAGCTTCCATGTCATTAGTAACAGACATATTGCCTAAATCAAGGTCTGATATTGCCAATATATTTTTGTCTTTATGGGTGTAAAAATGATGATGATAATCTGCTTTTGCCATAATGTATTTATATTTTAATGTTTCTGGTTTCTATTTCTATTATTAATTTTTGAATTGAAATACCTTTCTTTTCTGGTAGTGCTATTTTCTTTATTTTTTTTATTAAATCTATTAAATTTAATAAATTGAAGCTGATTTTTATTATCCATTACATTATCTTGCTTATCTAACATTAGTTTTGTGCACAAAGAAATGTATAAAAAAGTTTCATTAATGTATCTCTCATTTTTGTTATTTTTTTTATTAATTTCTCTTTCACCAGATATACATAATTCATCTTTTAAATCTTGATTAAAATCTATATTTCTGCAAGTATAATAAATATGTAAAAGTTCCCTAGACCTAAATGTATCTAATAAATTTTGAACGGTAAGGTCTACGAAAGCACCAAATCCTATTAAGGACTTTCTTGTTAATGTACGAAGCAAAACAACGCCTTCAGGTCTATTCACCATGTACTATTTTAATTTAACATAATTTAATAATTTCTCTGCAAGCTTAGTATTACCGTTAAAGCAACTATCACAATAACATGATTCTATATTTTTACCAGCCTTATTGGCTTTTTTAGCCTTTCTTTCTTTTATTTCTTGGTATTCTTTTAGCTCTTCATCATCCATTACGCAATCAGGATTTCTTTTGTCGTAGTAACAAAGATGTGTAAGTATTTCGTTCATGCTGTCGGCATCAATTGTCTGTTTTCTCCAAACTACATTATTTACTCCCATAAAGAATCTATTTTGTTGATAATTAATTGAGCTTCCGTAGTACCACCACCCAAATCACCAACTGTTTCAAAATTACTAATAATCATAGCAATTATTTCAGCTTTAGCATAGCCAGCTCCCTTGATAAAACCAGTTCTTTCATGTGCTCCAAATGCATCAATCCAACCACTGGTTGTTGTATCAGGAATTTTACCTAATGCGATTCGTTTAATATTATTAGTTTTTTCAGGCATACCCTTTTTTTTGTTTTTTAATATCAGCATCATTCATATAGCTTCGAATTATTGTTCCAACCCTTATAGTTCTTTTTAAACTTCTAATAGTTTTTAATCGGCGTGTACAACGTTTCATTGTGCTTGTTTCACCAAAGGTACTAATAATATTTAATAAGACAATATATAATAGTTAAATATTTGTTAACACATTTTAATTGTCGGTATAGCAAAAACCGTAGTCAACCACGTTTTCAACTTTATGTATTCTTCGTCCATCAGAAGACCCGCTTTGTTCAAACCAAAAACCAAATTCATCTTTAATTATTGTATGTGTGCCACTGCTTTCAGATTTAAAATTAAATTTGCGTTGTCCACCACGAACATCGACTTCTACGAATCCAAGATGGTTGGTAATAAGTTCAATAGAAATATCTTTAGCTAAAAATTTAGCATACTCAACAAACATTTTGTGTTTAATAGCATCGACCTCTAAAATAGAGTCTGTTAAATATTTTATATTACCAGTAAAAAAGAGCAATGGGTAATTGTAATCTTTACAAAATTCATTGGTTGTCATTTGGTCTATTTGTAGTATAAACTTAGCCATCGAAATTACTTTTTTCATGTATAATTTTAAATTTTATAAATTAATTAGCAGAACCAAGCTGCATCTGTTTGCCGCCAGACGTGCAAAGCCTCCATTATGTCATAAAGCCTCAAACGTTAGCAAACAGTTTGTCACCAACAGCTAGGGCATAATTTATCTAATAAATCGTAATCAGTTTCTTTACCACAAACTTTACAGTTACAAACCGATTTGCTAACACTATGTAAACGTAATGGCTCAATTAGTGCTTGCTGGACAGGCATCGTTTCTTTATCGTGTTGGCGCAATTCAGACACCCTCCGTAACAAACCAGTTTTTATGTAATGGTCTATTTTTTCAGGTTTGAGAATCCTATCAGTTGCAATTGGATACCAACCATCAATTTTGACAAAATCGCTTTTAGTTGATTTGAAAAACATTTCATAGTCATAATACATATTTTCAGAAATTGGAGTTATTATTTCCGAAAAGGATTTTATTAATTCATCCATTTTGTTTATTAAATATTCAGACACTTTATTTTTTGCTTTATCCAGTGAATATTCACAACCAATCCATTCATGTTCTTTGAAAGTAATATCATAAGATGGTTGTTCTTTCCAACTTTTCCATTCAATAATAAAATCACCAATCGGTGACATTAATATAGTATGGGTATAGTGCGATACCGAAGCAACAGGTGGTCTATTTGGTGTCCACTCAATTAACAAACTGCGCCTAACAGCAGATAGGCAATATGGTGGGCTTTTCGGTTAATATTAAGTTTAGTTTTACAAATCAAGTTTAGTGGCTGCATAAAGTTTTGTGTTCTAAAATCCACCACATCGCCTATCTGCAAAACGTTACCTTCTATTTTTAAGAACAGCCCGAACTAACTCGAATTGCTTTTTTATACTATGCCCGTTGTTCAAATCATCTACTTACTTTTACGCTACTGCTTTTAATTGATAATCAATAAATTATGATTAGCATGTAGCGTAATGCTAAGTGTTATGCCCCAATGCTACCATCCTACTTTGATTGAACTTTTGTGGAAACATTTTTATTCTTTTTTTTGCCCTCCCACAGATAAAGTGTAAGTATTACCAATTTTTTCAACCTTAACATTCTTCGGCAATCTTTTTTCTTTAATCTGTAACAAAACAGCTTGACGAGTTACGCCAATCCGTTTTGCATATTCCGTTACAGATAGTCGCATTATTAAGTAGATTTTTTTGCTCCCATACTGTAAAATTCAGTAAAAACCTCTTTTTGGTTTTTAGATGTTTTAAATGTTAATTCATA